>Ga0190275_10000165_pt1 | contig 71726 bp, 54 predicted proteins | sample Popmic550T_FD_133745 | JGI IMG/M metagenome (GOLD analysis project Ga0190275, IMG submission 133745) | Populus adjacent soil microbial communities from riparian zone of Yellowstone River, Montana, USA - 550 T | ecosystem: Environmental > Terrestrial > Soil > Riparian zone > Trees stand | place...
ACACGATGTGCGGCGTATTCGAAGCGAACAGCGCCAACGCCACCCCCGCCTCGGCGAGCCTCTCCAGCTCATGCAGCAGATACTCGACCAGCTCATCCAACTGCCCCGCGGCGACAAACCCGATCATCTTCGTCAGATCGATGCTGTTGATGATCACCGATGGATACGCCCCATCCGCGCGCCGCCGGTGGATCTCGACAATGGCCCGGTAATACTCGATCGTCGACTCCGGCGCGATCCCGCCAATGATGCCCAGCGTCTTCACTCCCGTATCATGCACCGTTTCTCCGGCAGCCTGCGCGGCGGGCGCACGCCCTGCCTGCGTCCGCCTTCCATACGGACGTCGTGCGCTGATACAATTTTCGATTGAAAGGAGATTGCGATGTCCCGGCTTGTTCGCGTATTGGGTGTGCTGCTCGCTGTCCTCTTCATCTCCAATCCTGGAACCGCGCTTCCCACGGCGTCGATTGAAACGACCTACTTCAATGGCTGCAATGGCCAGCTCGAAGTGACCGGCTCGAGATTCCAGGGTTGCGATGGTTCCCGCCTCACGGAAGGCGTTCTCGACGGACACTGGAAGCAGGTCTGGACCGAGAATTGTGAAAGCGGCGCGTGGAATTTCGCCGTTTACGAAAAGTGCAACGGATCGTGGGTATACCGGGGAACGAACATCCTGGATTACTGCCCGTGCGCGCCGTAACACTCCGCGAGGTGTGGTAGCCATTAACCCGCATCGCGGTTCTCAAACACTTCGATAACGATCGATCCAAGCCATCGGAACCTGTTCGCCGAACGCACGAACGATCCCGCCGGCCGATCGATCCGGCACGGTGTTGAACCAGGAGGCGTAGTCGATTGCAAATGACGGGTTCACGCGCGTTCTTTCGCCGCTCCGCGGCTTTGCTGGAGCCCTACAGCCAATGAGTATGATCCCGAGATGACACGGAGGCTGCCCCTCCGTCATCCTGAGCGGCGGGCGGGCGGGTGTGAGGGAGCGAAAGGATCTGGGCGACGAAAAGTGAGATTCGTGCCACCTTGCCCTCGGGAGCAAGTGTTCATCGGATCACTTTTCGTCGTACCGATCCTTTCGCTCCCTCACACCCGCCCACCCGCCGCTCAGGATGACGGGAGGGAAGGTCTCCGCTTAACTGAAGACCCTTGGGATTAAAACTCCGGGCCACATTTGCCGAGGAGACCGGGACCCATGTGGCGCGGACTTTTAGTCCGCGCCCTGGAGCCGCGGAGCGGCGGCAGAATGTAGCCCAGCGCGTGAGCGCTGGGTATCAGCGCGAGACAGGACCAGCCGCGGAGCGGCGAAAGAACGAAGCTCTGACCCCTGCCAGTCAGCACTACGCGCCCCCACCCGGGGATGACGTGAGGCCTCCGGCGGGCGGGCCCGGCACGCGGCGTTTGTGCCCAAGGCTGAACGCGCGCCAGTCGCCTGAACCGTGGTCCACGCGAAAACAAACGCCGCGGGCCGGGCCCGCCCGCCGGAGGCCCCCCGGTCGTTCCCGGGTGGGGGGCGCGTATCATTCGGCCTGAATGACCTCGATCGAGTCGGGCACGTCTCTCGGGCACTACCGGATCGTCGACTCTCTGGGACAGGGCGGAATGGGCGAGGTCTACCGGGCGAACGATCCGCGCCTCGGGCGCGACGTCGCGGTGAAAGTGCTGTCGCGCGAGCTCATCGCCGATGCCGATGCGGCCGCGCGGTTCCTGCGCGAGGCGCGGGCCGTCGCGTCGCTGAGCCACGCCAACATCCTCTCCATCTTCGACTTCGGCACCGAGAACGGCGTCACCTACGCGGTCATGGAGCTGCTGGAAGGAGAGACGCTGCGCGATCGCGTCCGCCGCGGAGCGCTGCCGTGGCGCGAGGCGGCGGAGCTGGCCGCCGGTGTCGCCGACGGCCTCGCCGCGGCGCACGCCAAAGGCATCATCCATCGCGACCTCAAACCCGAGAATCTCTTCATCACACTCGACGGGCGGGTGAAGATCCTCGACTTCGGCCTCGCTCACACCGCCGCCGACGGCGGGCGTTCCGGCAGCATCGCCACCGATTCCACCTCCGGGATGATCGTCGGCACCATCGGCTACATGGCCCCCGAGCAATTACGCGCACAGAAGGTCGAGCCGGCGAGCGATCTTTTCGCCCTCGGCTGCGTGCTCTATGAGGTCCTCACCGGCGACCGGCCGTTCGCGCGCGAGAGCACGATCGAGACTTCGATGGCCATCCTCCGCGAGCCCGCGCCGACGCTGTCGAAACGCTCGTTCCCGGCCGACCTGAGCGCGATCGTCAGCACCTGTCTCGAGAAAGAGATCTCCGCGCGCTATGCCTCCGCGAGCGACCTGGCTCTCGCCCTGCGGGACGCCCTGAGCGGCTCCGGCAGGACCAGGAAAGAGCCCGCGCGCAGGGCGAAGCCGCTGACCGCCGTGGCCGTGCTGCCGTTCGTCAACCAGAGCACCGACGCCTCGCTCGAGTACCTCGGCGACGGGATCGCCGAGGCGGTCATCAACAGCCTCTCCAGCCTCCCGAAGCTGCGCGTCGTGCCGCGGGCCACCGCGTTCCGGTACAAGTCGAAAGAGATGGCGCCGCGTGAGATCGCCGCGGAGCTGGACGTACGCTCGGTCGTGACCGGCCGGGTGGTCCTGCGCGGCGACACGCTCGTCGTCAGTTGCGAGCTCGTCGACGCAGGCACCGACCGGCAGGTGTGGGGACAAACGTACAACCGCAAGCTCGCCGACATCTTCGAGGTGCAGGAACAGATCGCCCTGCAGATCTCCGAGAACCTCCGCATCGCCCTCACCGGCGAGCAGAAGAAGACGCTGAAGAAACGCTTCACCCACGATCCGCAGGCCTACCAGTCGTACATGAAAGGCCGCTTCTTCTGGAACAAACGGACCGAGGGAGGATTCAAGAAAGCGATCGACCACTTCGAGGCGGCCATCGAGCAGGACCCGGTGTACGCGCTGCCATACGCCGGCCTCGCCGATTCGTTCGCCCTGATGGGAGCGGCGGCCTTCGAGATGCTGCCGCCGCGCGAAGCGATGCCGCGCGCGAAAGCGGCGGCGATGCGCGCGCTCGACATCGACGCATCGCTGGTGGAGGCGCGGACGACGCTCGCGTTCGTGCGCCGCCTCTATGACTGGGACTGGGCCGAGGCGGAGCGCGATTTCCGGCAGGCCTGCGCGCTCAACGGCGCCTATCCGACCGCGCGCCACTGGCTGTCGCTCCTCTTATGTGAAGCGGCGCGTTTCGACGATGCCGCCGAGGAGATGGCGCACGCGCACGAGCTCGACCCGTTGTCACTCGCGATCAGCACGGACCTCGGCTGGGTGAAATACTTCGCCCGCGACTACGACGCTGCCATCCAGCGCTACCGCGCCACGCTGGAGCTCGACCCTGATTTTCCATGGGCCCGTTTCCTCCTCGGCCTGGCCCTCAGCCAGACCGGCCAGTTTGCCTCCGCCATCGGCGAGCTCGAAGCCGCCTATCTCGCCTCCGGCCGCTCGACCAAGATGCTCGCCGCCATCGGCCACACCGCCGGCCTCTCCGGCGATCTCGAACGGGCGCGCACCGTGCTCGCCGAATTGGAGGAGATCGCCCGCCAGCGCTACGTCTCCTCCTACTGCCTCGGCCTCGTCCACATCGGCCTCGCCGACCACGACCGCGCCTTCGCCTCCCTCGACCGCGCCTGTGAAGAGCGCGCCGGGTATCTCGTCTATCTCAACGTCGATCCCGCCGTCGACCCGATTCGCAAGGATCCGCGTTTCGGGGAGCTGCTCGTCAAGACGAAGCGGCCGGTCGTGCCGGCGTAATCGGCAACCACATCGCGAGAGCCTGCCCGCGAGGACGCGGGCGGACCGGCCCACGGCGACGTGGGCGGTCCGCAGGGCCTTACGGCGAGACGCCGTACCGGCGGCCGCACCCCCCGGACCGCCGACGTCGCGTCGGCCGGTCCGCCCGCGTCCTCGCGGGCCGGCTCTCGCGCGACCTGTCCCCACTCGCCCGTGACCCTCAGCGCCGCCGGAACCTCATCCGCGCCGCCATCACCCCTCCGCACAACCCGAAAAAGTGCGCGGTCCAGGAAATCCCTGCGTCCGGGACGAGCGAGTACAGCATGGCCGTACCGTAGCCCAGCGCCACGCCGATGGCGATGAGGAGCGAGGACCAGCGGTGGTCGTAGAGCGAGCGCGCGACGAGATAGCCGAACAGGCCAAAAATCACCCCGCTCGCCCCGATGTGGTGCGCGTTCCCCGCGCCGAACATCCAGATTCCGGCACCGCCGACGAGGGCCGAAACCGCGACCACGAATAAAAACTCACCCACGCTGCCGATCAACACCAGCGCGCCGAGGATCAGAAACGGGATCGTATTCGCCGCCAGATGCCCGAGATCGGCATGAAGAAACGGCGCGATCGGAATCGCCCGGATCCCGTCCCACGTACGGGGAATGATCCCGTGGGCAAGGGCGAACTCGCCCGGAACGAGCATCTCGATCGCGTGCACCACCCACATCGCCACCGTAGTCGTCCCCAGCGCCGCCGCGCGTGTGCCCAGGGTGCCGGATGCGTTCGCCATCCGGCGGATTGTAGACGGGTCCCCTTCTTGTCATCCTGAGCCCGCAGGACCTTCCCACGAAGCCGAAAGCATGGCGGCGAAGGACCTGGTGGGAGGGGGAGCGATGCACGCTCATCCCACCCCCACCCGCCCAGGTCCTTCGCCGCCATGCTTTCCCTTCGTGGGGAGAATCCTGTGGCTCAGGATGACAAGAAGGGGACACGGGCCCTCCCCGTATCATGCACACCCCCATGCACATCCTCGCCATCTCCGGCAGCCTGCGCACCGAATCGACGAACGCGAAACTGCTCCGCGCCGCCGCCGCGATGGCATCGGACGACGCCGTGACCCTCTCCACCGCCCTCGCCGCCCTCCCCCACTTCAATCCCGACCACGACACCGAGAACTCCGTCCCATCGCCGGCAGTGGCGGAATGGCGAGCGTCCGTCGCAGACGCGGACGCGCTGCTGATCTCCACCCCTGAATACGCGCACGGCGTGCCGGGCAGCCTGAAGAACGCACTCGACTGGCTCGTCAGCTCCCCCGCCATCATCGACAAACCGGCCGGCATCCTGAACGCCTCGGCCCGCGCCACCTACGCCGACACGTCGCTCCGCGAGACCCTCCGCGTCATGTCCGCCCGCATCATCCCGGCCGCCTCCGTCACGATCCCGCTCGACGGCCGCCGCCTGTCGACCGATGAAATGCTCGCCGACCCGGAGATCGTCCACGCCCTGAGGGGAGCGCTCGACGCGTTGCGGGACGCGATGCGAGCTCCTTGACGGGTCATCAAGGTCAGAAATCGAGACTCCGGACGTCGATTTGAGATTCCCGGTGTCAATTTTGAGATTGTCGATCTCAAAATTGAGATCATTCATCTCAAAATCGAGATCATCCATCTCAAAATTGAGATTGTCGATCTCGGCGCTGAGATCCCGCATCTCGACGTTGAGATCCCGCATCTCGACGTTGAGATCCCGCATCTCAGCGTTGAGATCCTGCATCTCGGCGTTGAGATCCTGCATCTCGGCGTTGAGATCCCGCATCTCGACGTTGAGATCCCGCATCTCAGCGTTGAGATCCTGCATCTCGACGTTGAGATCCCGCATCTCGGCGTTGAGATCCCGCATCTCGGCGTTGAGATCCCGCATCTCGGCGTTGAGATCCCACATCTCGGCGTTGAGATTTTTGATCTCGACATCGAGATTCCGGATCTCGCAGGCCGGTCAGGCGTCCTCTGCCTCTGCCTCGTCTTTCTGTCTGGGATAAAGAATCCTGCCGCTGCGATACCAGACGCCAGAGGCTTCGACCGGCACGATCCGCTTCCGGATGATGCGATCAGGGGAGGACGGTACAGATGAGTCGTTTTGAGATGGCGTGAAACGGAGAGTCTCCGTTAGAGTGGCCGGGGTGAACACGAAGCTGCTCCTTGCAGTGAGTGCAGTCGTCCTCGGGGCCGCCGGCATCGCAGGCTCGTTCGCGCCGGCAGAGATCGCCGAGGCGGCCGGCCTCCCGCCGACCGGCGGCCTGCCCGTCGTCATTCAACTCCTGGCGGCACTCTGGTTCGCGTTTGCAATGGTGAACTGGACCGCCCGAGGAAGCCTGATCGGAGGCATCTACAACCGCCCGATCGCGATCGGGAATCTCACCCACTGGACGATCGGTGCACTGGCGCTCGCGAAGTTCATCGCCGCCGGAGAGCGGCGCCCCCTCTTCCTGATCGCCACCGCCCTCTACCTCCTCTTCGCCCTCGCGTTCGCGGCGGTGCTGTTTCGGAGTCCGGTGCAGGGAAACGAGAACGGATAGGGGGCCTGGATCAAGCGTCAAATCGGGGTGCCCCACCCGTCGAATGCAACGAGATGTTTTGCGGCAAGGCTGACTACACGTTCGACAAAAGCTTCCTCGGTGATGGCCGCAACGGAATCCATTCGCACGGCCTGAACGCACCACTGGTCGTTCCGCGGCTCGTCCGACACCTGGACCGACACGAAACCCGAAACCTCGAGGTCGCGAGCCAGTGCGGAAGCGGCGTCCTGATCGCCGGTATAAAAGAAGAAGTCGATCGGCCGTGTCGCGTCCTGGTCCGCGCCGTGCCGCTCGATGATCTCGAGCAACTTCTCGTTTCGGGCGCGATGCGCGGCAATCTCCTGCTCGATGAAGGACTCTCCCATCAGGGAGAATTTTACCTGCTCGACGTGCATCCCGGCATCAGTCGCCGAGAAGCTCGAGCCATCCGTGTCAGTTCTTCGCAGTGTCCGCGGTCTCCCCGCAGCAGTTCGGAGCCGAGGGAATCACACTCCGCAGGATCGCCCACAGCCTCTCCTCGCCCGCGGAGGAACCGAGGCCGTGCTGCCACGAATGACGCTTCCCTCCGATCGTTCCCGCCATCTCCACGTCGCCGCATTCGTGCACGACCACCTCCAGCACATCGGCGCCGCGCCGGGCGCGAATCAGATAAAAGGGCTGGGGCAGACACGTCCACGCCTCGTTCGCGGGCAGGTAATTCGCGCCGCTGCTGAGGATCTCCGCAACCTCCCGCGCAGCCTTCGGGGGAAGCGATTTCTCGGCGATCGCGGGATGCCCGCCGACCTTCGGCTTCGTCTTGTACTGCTCGAAGTCGTCGCTGAATTCACCCGTGACCCGAAACAGCGTTGTTTCCTCGCTCTCGCGAAGCACCGCGACCAACACGCCCGGCACCGTCACGCGCTCCCCCGGCGACCATTCCGGGAGGCTCGCAGTTTCCCGCGAGCAGCCGAGGAGCAGGCTTCCCGCGATCAGGAGCGCCACCAGGTTTCGCCAATGCGAGGTTCGTGCGATGGAGCAGATTCTATCCGCGTCGCCACCTAAGGTCGTGATTCAGCGACTTACGGCGAGACGCCGTCCGCCGACGGGACGTCGCCGGGCCAGCCGACGCGACGTCGGCGCTCCCGGCACGGACGTTCGGTTCCGCGATGACGCGCCGATCTCTCGCTCGAACACGCAGAGGCGCAGTTTTACGATGAGCGTCGTCATGCGCCGGAGCGCCGACGTCGCGTCGGCTGGCCCGGCGGCGTCCCGCCGGCGGACGGCGTCCCGCCGTAAGGGTGGTGCGATCCGCGCCGTCAGGCCGAGTTCTCAGATCATCGGGCCCACCGAGGGCGGCCGGACTAAAAGTCCGGCCCACATCTGGCCCGGACTTTTAGTCTGGGCCGGCACTCGGGAGGAGCGCGATTGGGTTCCGGCTGCAGCCGGCCTCGGTCACCATTGCACCCGCAGTACAATCGAGACTGGCGCGAAGCGCCTGACGGAATGTGGTAATGATTCGGCTGAGGGCGCAGAGGCTCTAAAGGACCCCGTGCCGACGATGGATGAAGGAGGCATCGTGACGCTCGAACGAATTTCCATCGACCCGGCCGTCATGAATGGACAGCCGTGCGTCCGTGGCACACGCCTCACCGTAAAGCGCGTGCTGCACATTCTCGCGCAGTACAAGGACCGCGACGAATTACAAAAGGACTACCCGCGACTCGACGATGAAGCCATCCGGCAGGCTCTCCTCTACGCCGCCGCCTCGGTCGAAGACCGCATCGACGACCTCTCGTACTGATCGTCGATGAAGATTCTTCTCGATGAAGGACTGCCGCGGCGCGCCGCGGCGCTGCTCCGCGAGCAAGGCATGGATGCTTGTTCACGTGACCGAGATCCGCGATGCTGCCACCGCCGATGAGGCCATCCTCGAGGAGGCCAGAGCCGGCGGACGGATCGTCGTGACGCTGGACGCCGACTTTCACGCGCTCCCGGCCCTGTACGGCTGGTCCTCTCCCTCGGTCATCCGCATCCGCAGGCAGGGACTCTCTGCGTCCGACGTGCGCGATCTCGTGATTCGTCTCCTACCCGATCACGAGACCGCTCTCCTGGACGGCGTGGCCCTTTCGGTGCGTGGCCATCTGGTGGGGATGCGAAAACTTCCTCTGAGCGAATGGCAGCCGGAGGAATCCGATCCGGGTGACGATGGGGACGAGTCCGCGTGACGGCTTGAGAAGAACGAAGGTCGACCGCGAGACGTGATCTGTTTCGCAATCTACGACCCGTGGAACTAACCGAGGTCTGACCCCGCTGCTCCTACGGAGCGCGGGTGCGATCCTCACAAAGAGCCAAGTTATTAGGCGGCTAACAACGGCGCTGAGATAGAATTACTCTTGGACGGACGTGTAATGAGAATAAGACAGTCTCTCGATCCGACGAACTGGGTCTATCTGTTGCTTCACGCGCTCATGGTGGCGTTGGGTACCGTCGCCGTCCAGACCACGCATGCTGTTTGGCTCGGTATCGGCACATCGCTGATAGCCACGGGCATAACTGGCTGGACCGTGTTCATCTACATCTTTCTGACTCGTGACGTTGCGAAAAGGCTTGAGGTATTGGCGCAATTCGGTGTTGTACGAATATTTGACGCGCGTTCCGTACGAATTCGCGCTGAATACGATTCGCGCTTGGCGACAGCACGTGAGCATATCGACATTATGGGCTTCGGACTGAGCGCACTACGTGAAGATTACCTCGACGCATTTGAGCAATGGCGCCAACGTGCTCACGTTCGGATACTCTTGTTGGATCCCGACTTCCCCACCGTTTCGCAATCTTATGCTTCACAACGGGATGTCGAAGAACGGCAGAACGTAGGAACGATAGCGCAAGACGTGCGGGATTTCATTGCGAGTGTCCGACCAATCATTGCGGCCGGTGGAAAATACCCTTTTGAGGTTAAGCTATATCGTACTTTGCCGACCATAAATATCTTTCGGGTCGATGACGAAGTCTTTTGGGGGCCCTATCTACTGAAGCAACCGAGCAGAAACTCTCCAACCATACTTTTGCAGAGAGGTGGCCTGCTGTTTGATCGAATGACCTCCCAGTTCGAGACGATTTGGTCCGATCCAGCGCTGAGCGTCACTCTTGATTGACGCTACGCGATGAAAATCATCTCTTATCCTCGGTTGCACATCACGCTCGTAGACTTGGCGGGCGTGACGCATCGAAGGTTCGGCGGCGCTGGCATCGCGATTGACGGATTGCCGACCGTCGTCCATGTGGAACGCAGTCGACGACCATACGTGCATTCCGACATAGCACTCGATGACGGAACCCTTGCCGTCGTACGCTCAATTCTCGAACGTGTCCGTCCCATCTGTGGCGGCGTCGCTATAACTGTCACTGCAGCGCCGCCACAACATATCGGACTTGGCTCTAAGACCGCCCTGGCGATGGCGATCGCAGCCGGTGCGTTTCGTGTCTGGAAGTACACCGCGAACCGCGACGCTATCCAGACCTTAAGCGGACGTGGTGGAGCTTCGGGTGTTGGTATCCATACGTTTTTTGACGGTGGCTTTATAGCCGATGGCGGACATATACGGCAACCTGCCGGCGCACCTTTCCGTCCATCGTCGGCCACTTCCGGACACTCGCCACCGCCGGCACTCGTCCGGGTAAGCGTGCCCCGATCTTGGCGTTTCACGTTACTACTGCCTAAGGGTCGATGCTATTCAGGCACGGACGAACGGCTCTTTTTTGACACGTACACACCGATTAGCTCCGCGGCAGCACTACGTACGTTAGCTCTCGTCTATCACGGAATCGCTCCGGCGGTAGCATCCGACGACCTCCCTCTTATGAGGAGGGCACTGCAGGAGATTCAGCAGACTGGCTTCAAGCGGTTGGAATTGCGAGGTCAACCTACCTCGGTTCGACGAGTACTTCGGTCACTTCAAGCGAAATCTGTCCCTGCTGGGATGAGCAGCATGGGACCGCTGATCTACGCCATCACCTCGGACGTTGACGGTGTCGACCGCATCAGAGAAGTGGCGAAAGAGTATGACACTTCGGTCTTAGGAACGTTTCAAGCACGCCGTAAGGGGTACGAAATTAGTCATGGCTGATCGCGTACGTCCCTTCCTGCGAGAGGCGTTTCTCCTTGGTGAGCGGGCTCTCGAAGTGTTTTTTCACACTTCGAACGTCGCCAAATATTTGCAGGCGCGTGCCGTCTTTGATCGGGTAGGTTTAAGACTTCAGCACTTCCGCTCAACGACGGAGCCGTATACTGAGGATTACTCCCTCGGTAAGGAAAGGCTACTCACCCGCGCTGTTGACGAGATCAAGTCACGAGTCGGGCGCGGAACCATATTTTTCGTAGAGGACACATCGCTTCGTATAGAAGGAATCAGTGGCGATGACGATTTCCCAGGATTAGCAGTCAAGGAGTGGTTCGAGAGGACGCCATTCGCCGACCTAGATGCGCAGTTAACTCTTCGCGCTCGCGATCGCCGGGCTACCGTGAAGGCTGATATCGCCCTTCACCTCCCGGGTCTTCGCCGACCGCTAATCTTTCATGGCGAGACGCAGGGAATGGTTGCCGCAACGCCGCCCACATTTGCGCCGTCGGCTCAATACCCGTGGCTAACACCACATACCTTTAATGGGTGGTTCATACCAGACGGTGCCGTAAAACGGCTCGGCGAAATGTCATTCGAGGAGTCTTGGAAGCACGACTTTCGTGTTCGCGCAATGCTCGAATTGATAAACCGGCTGGAGGAGTACGCGGTTATATTAAATATCTCACCGCCCGCCTACAGCCGTCGTAATAAAGTCACTATCGAAGGCCAAGGCACATTATGGAAGACGGATCGTCAAGTATTGATTGTCGTTGGCCGTACGTGCGCTGGCAAGACCACCTTCGGCGAGCGCGCCGCCGAGCGTCACAACTTCCGCTTTCTGGAGGCCAGCGCAGTCCTGCGTATGCTCGCGGAAGGTGCAGTCGATCCAGGGCTTACGGCATTCGAAATCGCCGACACTTTTCTACGCAGCCATGGTGCCGACATTGTTGCTCGTAAAGTTGTAGAAATCCTCGATATTGAAACAGACCGGGATGTTGTTATCACCGGCTTTCGAGCCGTCGAGGAAGTTGACCTGTTGAAACGCGTGATGCCCGACGCGAGGGTAGTCTTGATAGAGGCCAGCGAACGATCGCGCTTTGAGCGACACTTAGCACGGGGTCGTCTTGACGGGATCACGACAATGACCGCTTTTCGAGCGCTCGATTCTGAACAAGGAATGTTTGGATTACTTCGAGTTGCTGAGGATTTTGCAGACATTCGAATTTTAAACGAGGGAAGTCTCGAGGTGTTTTGGGCGCAAGTGGATGCAGTCATCACGCATGACGTGCAGGCCGCGCTAAGTGGGATAAGTTGGGATGTGCACCCACGACTGACTCGCGACCGAAATCAAACGTATCATGCTTTACGCGCATTGGATCAAACCGGCCGACCACTTGATTGCAATGAGATAGAGGAACTGACCGCTGCCGCAGGTCACCGAATTCGCTACAACAATGCCAACAAGGTGTTAAAGAGAATCCCTGGCTTGGCACGTCGAATCGAATCACCGAACATGTTAGTTCGATACGAAATCTTGAGCGCGGGCCGCGCATATCTCAGATATATGGACCGCGTCCATCGCGAATGATGATGCTACTGGGGAGGATAAACGAACACGCATTCTATTACTTCGCGGCGATGACAAGGCTGCTTCGCAAGTAGACTTCGGCGCGTGACTAGATGACAAGTAGCGCCACGATGCAGCGCGATGAGGTCTGCATGATGTGCGTTACTGATCACCACCGTTGCACCGACTTTCGCGACGTCTCGTGCGGTCTCCGCAAGCCGGCGCTGATCCTGCCATGAAAAGTTGCGTTCGTTATACCTAATAAACCCATTATTATTGTGCGCGACGGTGTAAGTCGGGTCGCAGTATATTACGTCACCGTCGCCGGCGCGCCGCATTGAGGCTTCGAAATCGCAGACATCAAGCGTCGCGGGCTGAAGCGCGGCGGCTGCACGAAAGAGGAGATCTGTTTCGTGCAGTAACCGTGGCGTCCGCTCTCCCCCCCCATACGGCACATTGAACATCCCACTCCTGTTGACGCGATAAACGCCTCCATACGCCGTTCGGTTGAGATAGAGGAAATCTACGGCTCGTAAAATCGGTGACCGTCGGCGACGCGCACGGATTTTATAGAAGTCCTCTGCCGTCACTGGGAGGGTTCGTAGAACCGCAGCCACTCTTTCGTGATTGTCCCGAACTTGGACGTATGCGTTAATGAGTTCCGCATTGATGTCAGAAAGGTACGCGCGGTCCGGACGAAGGGCAAAGAACAGCGCCGCACCCCCGAGGAATGGCTCGAAATAGCTCCGGATCGGTCGCTTCTGTAAGAGGTGGAGCAAGAATGGTGTCAGCCAACGTTTCCCACCCGGCCACTTAACGAATGGTGTTCCCGGAAGGGTTAGAGTGGAGGTTGCGGTTCGTGGATGCACGACGCCTCATGATACCGACAGTTCGGCTGGAAGAGCGACTATGAGGGCGGTGCCGGGACGACTACGAGTGGCCGTGCAGCGGTTGTCGCGACGGTGCGATAGCAGCATCGGGCTCAACAACCGTCCCGGTCCGGCTTGTCGCATTTTGCCGGGCGCTTCCCACCTGGGGCCGTCATCTGGCAATGCGACTGAAGCGGCCAGTGAGGTCGGGGTGACATCGTCTAGCGAGCTGCTTGTCCTTACGTGAGTGTGACTCCGACGGTCTGTCACCGCTCGGCATCGCAGCGTCGACGACCACCACCAATAAGTGCCCTCACGGCCTCACCCCCGTCAAAACCGCCGGCCGATCCGCATCCGCATCGTAGTTCGACAGCACCGCCTTCTGCTCCTCCCCTCCTCCCACGATGATGTCCACCAGCGGTGGTAAGAAGGTGTCGTTTTCTATGGCTCCGCCGAAGCGGTCGGTGGGGCGGCCGGTGCCGACGGGGAGGATCATGAGCGCCTCCGAGGGGTCGCCGAGGCGCATGACTCGGTTGGACTGGTCGTGGCGTTGGATCAGGTCGGCGCCGCTGACGGCGACGACGTAGCTCCAGTCTTTTTTGGGCTCGCCGCCGAGGAAGGTGTCGGGGACGTGGAAGGTGATGCGGTTGCCGGCGACGCGGACCTGGGTGGGGAAGTAGACGTATTCGTCGACGCCGGTCTGGAGCTCGGTTTTGGTTTCGTCGGTGACGATTCCTTTGCGGCCTTCGGCTTTTTCGCGGCGGCGTTCGTCGCGGACGACGATGCGGCGGAGCTCTCCCCGTGCGGTCTGGGGGTCGGGGGTGAGGGCGATGGCTTTTTCCCAGGCGGTGGTGCCGGCGATGGTGACGCCGCGGCCGGGCAAGGTGGTGATGGAGCCGGAGCCGGGGACGCCGTCGGTGTCGATGTAGATGTCGAGGTTGAGGTTGTAGAAGCCGAGCCGCGCGACCTGGTCGAGCTGGGTGCCGATGCCGTCGATGGTGCGGCGCTGGGGGATGCGCACGGGCCGGGCGAAGGAGGCTTCGAAGTCGGTGCCGCCGGGGACTTTCGAGGCGGTGAGGCTGAGGAGGTCGAGCTCTCCCCTTTCGAAGTCGGGGTTCATGGGGTAGACGAGCTTGCCGTTGCCGTAGTCGTCGCCCTGGGGGTCGGTGAGGGTGAAGAGAGATCCACCGCTCGGCGCTGTGGCGCAGGCGGTGAGGGTGAGGAGGGTTGCGATCAGTAGTTTGCGCATGTTCTTCATGGATGTTTGTCGGTTGTCGGTTGTTTCCGGCACCCCTGCCGGGGTGCACTTTAAAACTGTTTGCGGTTCCGGGGGTATCGCGCTGTCGCGCTCAACCCCCGGCTAATTTCCGGAACGCCTCCGGCGTTCGTTGCAACCCTGGCTCATTACAGGAACGCCTCCGGCGTTCGTCTGATGGAGCGCCGGCGTTCCGCCGGCCGGTCCGCTGGCCTTCGGCCAGCCGGGTGGGTGGGGCGAGCAGCGCGGGAGCGGGCCGACGGAACGTCGGCGGACCGGCCGGTCGAAGACCGGCGCTCCATAGACGGCGCTTCGCGCCGGGGAGAACGTTGAACAATCAACGATGAAACGGGGATCCCACCGTTTCATCGCTCATGGTTCCGCATTCAACGCTGCCGGTTCGGACAACCGACAACTGACAACAGGGGTTGGGGCGGCGAAGCCGCCCCAACCCCGGGACAACAAAACCTAGAACCGCACCTTGAAGTACGCCTTCAAATGTTGGTGATCGAACTCGCGGGTGGCGAGGCTGTTCCAGCCGCCGAAGCGGCCGGAGAAGCCGGGGGAGCCGACCGGGACGCCGACGTTGGCGGCGGTGTCGGTGCTGGCGAACTGGGTGACGAAGCCGCTGCCGAAGTCGGGCTCGAATTCGCCGGTGGTGTATTCGTAGTTGAAGCCGGCTTCAGCGCCGCCGATCGGGAAGCGGAGCTGGATGATGGCTTTCTGCTTCTCGTGCTCGCCCGAGGCCATCTCGTGGAGGCGGTAGGCCTGGAAGGCGGTGTTGCCGTCCTGGAGGTCGGCGTCGTAGTGCTCGAGGGTCAGGGAGCCGTAGATGACGTCGGTGAGCTGGTAGCCGGCGCCGACCTGGATCATCTTGTAGTCGAGGTCGCGGTCGTCGTCGCTGACGTCGTCGAACGGCGCCCACTGGTAGCCGGTGACGCCGTTGACGGTGATGACGCCGGGGTTGCCGTAGATCGCCGAGGTGCTGTTGCCCGGCGAGTAGAAGCGCTGGTTATTCGCGCAGGCCACGCCACCGCCCGGGCAGTCCCCCGCGGCGTATGGCAGGAAGGCCGCGTCGTTGAGGCGCAGGTCTTCTTCCTTGATCATCTTGATCTTGCCGAAGAGGTCGACGCCTTTGCCGACGTTGAGGGTGTAGCGCGCGCGGACGAGGGCGATGTCGGTGGTCTTCTCCTGGAAGGGAGCGTAGGCGGAGCGGTACGGGTTGCCGACGCCGATGCCGGCGATCTCGGCGGCCGGGTAGATCGTGTTCTCGATCCCGCGGCTCTCGTCGCCCCAGGCCTGCCAGTTGGTGTTGTAGTCGATGTGCGAGTACTCGCCCGAGATCTCGAGGGTGTCGCGCTGCCAGCGCGGGGTGATGGTGAACCCTTTCCAGCCGATGGCGGTCTCGGCGGCCGGCTCGTCGAAGTCGGTGAACTCGTTGTCGACGTTGATGGTGGCCACCTGCTGCATGTTGCCCTGCCAGCCGGAGTAGCCGATGCGGGTGGGGTTGCCGCCGAAGATGCCGTAGGCGGCGTTGGCGGGGCCGGGATAGGCCCACGTGGCGTCACGCCCTTCGGTGAGGAGGACGTCGGTCTCTCGGCGTGCGGCGAGGATGGAGGTGTAGTCGGAGCCGATGTTGAAGACTTCGGCGTTGACGGAGAAGCCGACGCCGAACGGGTCGGTGACGTCGGCGTTCAGCTTCCAGGCGGTGTCGCTGACGTCGGCGGCGATGACCGGCGAGTAGCCGTTGAGGCCGAAGTTCGGCGAGGTCAGCGCGAGGTTCGGGTCGGACGACGAGTGGTAGACGGCGGCGCGGAAGGCGTACGGGCCGGCCGGGTGGATGTCGGCCTTGATGCCGATGACGTTGTTCTTGTAGCGGTTGGTGAGCTCGCGGCCGTCGTCGCGAATGATGTCGCCGGCGTCGACTTCGACGTCGTTGACGAACTCGCCGATGCCGGTGACGTCGACGAGCGGGCCGGTCCAGCGGAGCTGGAGGCCGTAGGCGCTGTCGTCGGAGGTGAACTCGCCGGTGTTGAAGCCGGGACCGGCCCAGAGGCGCGGCAGGGAGATGCGGATGCCGTCGTAACGGAGGTTCGGGGTGATGGTGCCCTGGGCCAGCAGCACGCCGAGATTGTCACGGTCGATGTAGCGGATCTTGCCCATCGTGAACGCGTCGAACATGCCGAGGTCCGACGAGCCGAAGGTGACGGCGTCGAGGTACTTGTAGCCGGGGGTGACGCGGACGGTCATGCCGCGCAGCTTCACGTACTGGTTGGAACGCGGATCGTTCTCGCCGCAGTCGCCGCCGCCCTGAGGGTCGCTGCAGCCGCCGCTCTCCGTGCCGCCGAAGCCGCCGAAGTTGGTCCAGAAGTTCTGGCTGAAGCGGGAGTGGATGCGGCCGCTGACTTCGAGGAAGCGGTTCGGCTTGGCGCCGACCAGGAGCTCGATCTCCGTGCCCTGGCCGTTGTCGCCCCATCCTTCACCCGGGACGTTGGTGAAGTTATAGAGGCTGCCGTCGAAGCGCTGGTTGCCCCAGAGCCACTTGGTGTACGTCACGCCCGAGATGTTGATGGTGGACGGTGCCGGTTGCTGTGCGTAGCTCGGGACGACTACGGCCAGCAGTGCCAGCAGGATGGCGGTACTGCGGATGATTCTCATTGCTTCTCCTCACTCTTCTCGGATGACGCTCGTGCGTCACTTCTTGGCTGCGTGCACGGCCGACACGACCGCGAGTTTTTTCACTGAACCGTCGTCGCCGCACTCGTGGGCGAGCATCTTGTGCTGCAGGTCGGCCTCTTCCTTGGCGCCGGTGGCGTCGCCGGCCAGGAGGTCGATCACGTGCGGGTCGCAGTCGCCGTCGTTGCCGCCGCCGAAGCGATGCTGTCCCTCGTACTCGTTGACCTTGCGGGTGAGCAGGTCGCTGCCGGAGGGGAAGCCTTCATTGGACTGCATGACCACCTGGTAGGCCCACGTCGCCGGATCGCCGCCGCCGAGGGCCTCGGTGTCGATGCTGCCGGTGATGGTGCGGCCGGCGCCGCGGGTCCGGGCCGGGATGATGACGTCGCCTTTCACGGCGGCGGCCTTCTGTTCGACCTCGGTCTTGACGCGCGCGGCCTGCTGCGGGGAGAGGATGATCACCTTCTCCCACGCGCTTTCCGGCGCGAACTCGATGTTCAGGCCCGACAGGCTGCCGGTCTGGCCCTTGCCGGCCTCGTGGTCTTTGTCGATGAAGATGAAGACCATCTGGGTGGCGAAGCCGTTGCCCATCGACCAGGGATCGGCGAGATTGCCGTTGACGGTGACGCTGACGTCGGTCTTCGCGCCGTTCTGCTTGAGCGTGAAGCCGGTGAGGTCGAACGAGCCGCGCGAGTAGACGGCGTCGGTCGGGTACGAGTAGGTGCCCGGACCGTCGTCGTCCCCGGCCGGGTCTTTGAACGACACGGTCTGGGCGAGGGCGGAACCGGCCAGCAGCAGGGTGAGAGCGATTGCGACTTTTTTCATTTGAGCTCCTCCTTGGACAAGAGATGAACGATGAGAGATGAGCGATGAGCAGGTTTCGATGAACGTTCATCGCTCATCTCTCATCGCTCATCTCTCGGACTATCGAGAGCAACATTTTGAACCGAGACCTGGACCTACCCTTTGACTGCTCCTGCCGTCAGACCGGAAACGAGATATTTCTGCAGAAACATGAACAGCACGACGACCGGGATGGCGACGATGATCGACCCGGCCGCGAAGTAGCCCCATTGCTGGGAGAAGCCGCCGACGAAGAAGCGGAGGCCGACCGGCGCGGTGTACATCGACTCCCTGTCCATGAAGGTGGCGGCGAGGATGAACTCGTTCCAGCTGGTCATGAAGGAGAAGAGCGCGGTGACGGCGACCGCCGGCTTGGCCAGCGGGAGGACGATCGACCAGAAGATCCGTCCGGTCGTGGCGCCGTCCATCAGGGCCGACTCCTCGAGCTCTTTCGGGATCGTGTCGAAGTAGCCCTTGAGCATCCAGACGCAGAACGGGATGGCGGTGGTGGCGTAGATCAGGATCAGTCCCATCCACGACGAGCCGAGGCCGAGCCATTGCACGAGGATGATGTAGAGCGGGATGAGGGTCATCGTGCCGGGGAACATCTGCGACACCAGGAACGACATCAGCCCGGCCCGCCGGCCGGGGAAGCGGAAGCGGGAGAAGGCGTAGCCGGCGCCGCAGGCCATGAAGACGCCGACCACGGTGGTGGCGCCGGCGATGATGGCGCTGTTGAGGATCCAGCGCAAGAACGGCTGCTCGGTCACGACCGAGACGAAGTTCGAGACCGAGACGGTCTCCGGCCACGGCGTCACGGCGCGGAGGCGGTCCATGTTGGACGGGTTCTGCGGCAGGTTGACGATGGCCAGGCTCTGCTTGCCGGAGAAGGCGATGGTGAAGACCCAGAGGATCGGGTAGCACGCCAGCAGGGTGAAGATCAGCAGGAAGGCGTGCAGCGGGGCGTGCGAGAGCTCCCCTTTCATGCGCTGTTCGCCGGTCATGCGATCGACTCCGTGGCGCGGGTCATCCGGTTCTGGAAGACGCCGTAGATCAGCAGGATGCCGAAGATGATGACGGAGTAGGCGGAGGCGTAGCCGTAGCGGTACTGCTCGAACGCCAGCTTGTAGGCCTGGGTGATCAGGATCTCGGTCGAGTGCGCGGGCTCCCCTGCCGACACGAGATAGATGATGTTGAACATGTTGAAGGTCCAGACCACCGACAGGATGATGGCCGGGATGAGGGCCGGCTTGAGCGACGGGAGGGTGATGGAGGTGAACTGCTGCCAGCGCGAGGCACCGTCGACGCGGGCGGCCTCGTAGAGATCGGCGGAGATCGACTGCAATGCGCCGAGGGAGACCACCATCATGAACGGGAAGCTCAGCCAGCCGTTGGTGGCGACGACGGCGGCGAATGACGTCAGCGGATGCTCGAACCAGGAGACCGGCGTGCCGCCGAAGATGGCGAGGACGTGGTTGATGACGCCGAACTGGCGGTGGAACATCCCTTTCCAGATCAGGGCGGTGATGAAGTTGGGCATGGCCCACGGGAGGATGAGCAGGACGCGGTAGGCGGTCTTGCCGCGCAGTCCTTTGGTGTTGAGGATCAGGGCGAGCAGGAGCCCGAGGGTGACGCCGATGGCGACGTTGACCACCGTCCAGGCGATGGTGAAGAAGAGCGTGTAGTAGAAGTTCTCGTAGTTCGCGGCCCGGCCGCCGCCCGCGGTCTGCTTGATGACGGTGAAGTCGCCGAGGATCTCTTTGTAGTTCTGCAGGCCGGTCCAGATCTCCGACAGCGGCTGGTTGACGTTGTAGATGGTCTGGCCGGTGAAGGAGAGGGTGAAGCCGTAGATGAAGGGGAAGAAGACCAGGAACAGCATGCCGAGCAGCGCCGGCGCGATGTAGGAGTAGGCCTGCCGGTGCTGCGCGAGGGCGCGTCCGGTGCGGTGCGCGGCGCCGAGTCCGATGAAGAGCAGCAGCGCCAGCGAGAGGACGGAGATGCCGTAGGCGGCGCCGGCGATCGCGTCTTTCTGCCCTTCGACGGCCTGCACCGGGTCGACTTTCAGCGGGGTGCGATGGATGTCGGCATCCCACGTCTTCGCGTTCGCCTCGGCGCCGGGAGCGACGCGGGCGACGATCTCCGCTTCGCGCTGCACACGCTCGGCGAAGCGTTGCTCGGCCTCCTGCGCGCCGTCGACGAGCGATTTGACCGCCCACTGGCGGTAGGCGAAGAGCGCGACGAGCAGGAGCAGGGCGGCGATGGCGACGAGGAGCAAGTTGCTCCCCCGCCAGACGAACGACAGGGCGAAGATGACGACGAACGGGCCGAGGGCGAAGGCGAGGGCGAAGAGTGGACTCGGCGGCGAGACCGAGACGATCTCCGGCGCGGAGAGGACCTGGGCGAAGCCGGCGACCGCTCCTTCTTTCTCGATCGGCGCGGCGATCAGCAGGGTACCGCCCGGCTTCCGTTCGACGGAGACTTCGGCCTCGCGCTTGTTCCCCTCGGAGACGTTGGCCTCGATGTTCGCGCGAAGCTCCTGGCCGAGGTCGTAGAGCGGCTTCTCGGGCCGCTGCATCCGCCGCGGGACCTCGCCTTCCTTCAGGTCCTCGGGGAACGAGCTCGCTTCGATGGTGCGGTTGTCGATGTTGGCCACGCGTACGGCGCGGACGGTCTTGTGCTCTTTCTGCCACGCGGTCATCGCGGCGGCGAGCGGCTCCCCTTCTCCGCCGTGCGCGGTGGCGACGTCGGCGGCGGCACGGGCGACGATCATCGCCGCACGCGACGCGCGCTCCTCGGTGGCCCCCTTGAAGCTGCGGACCAGGATCCAGTGCAGCAGTCCGGCGCCGAGGAGCGCCGCGAGCAGCACCGCAACCGAGACACGGTGGAGGAGCGGCGGGCCTGGCTGTCCCGCATCCGGCGGCGGGGTTGCCGGGTGCTCTCCGGAGAGGCGCGCGCGCTTCTCCTCGACCGTGAGTTGCGGTTGTGCGGTCACGTCTTACTTTTTCAGTTTCTTGATTTGCGCGACCATGTCGGCCTGGGCCTTGTCGAGCGCCGCTTTCGGCGTCGACGCTTTCTGGACGATGGCGTTCATGGCCGTCGTCACCGGTCCCCACATGAGGGTCATCTCCGGGACGTTCGGCATCGGGACGGCGCGGTCGACCTGGGCGCGGAACGCTTTGAGGACGCCGTTGGCCGCGACCTGCGGGTCGTTGTAGACGGCCTTGTTGGCGGGGCTCTGGCTCCCTTCGAGCGCCAGGATCTTCGTGGCACCGGTGTCGGTAAGGTACTTGGCGAACTCGAAGGCCTGGTCTTTCTTCTTCGAAGGCGCGGCGATGTAGACGCCCTCGACGGTCATCCAAGGACGCATCGGCTTTTTGCCCGCTTCGTCGATGGTGGGCAGGAGCGCAAGGCCGTACTGGATCTTCGGCGAGACTTCCTCGAGGAACCAGGGGCCGCTGAAGACGATGGCCGCCTTCCCTTCGTTGAAGAGGGAGGTGATGAGGGCGGTGGAGGGCTCGGCCGGGAGGATCTTGTCTTTGGTGGCCCACTTCATCAGCAGTTCGACCGACTTGACGTTGCCGGGGTTATTGGCGATCGGCTTGCCGGCCGCGTCGAAGACGCCGCCGCCGAAGCCGTTGAAGAGCGGCGCGTGGTAGTACCAGTTCGAATACCAGTAGACCAGGCCGAAGCGTCCCGAGGCCTCGTTCGTGTTCGCCTTGGCGACCTTCACCAGCTCGGCGGTGGTGGTGGGCGGCGTCTTTACCAGGGCCTTGTTGTAGATCATGGTCATGACCTTGTAGTTGAGCGGCAGACCGTAGATGGTCTTCCGGTAGGTCATGGCCTGGAGGGTCGAGGGGATGAAGCGGTCGGTGAGCTTCTTGTCGAGATAGAAGTCGATCGGCTCGATGGTGTTGCCGGCCGTGACCCAGCCGCCGAGGCGGTCCTGGGCGTAGATGAAGATGTCCGGCCCCTTGCCGCGCGGAACGGCGGCGGTGATCTTGTCGGCAAAGGCGTCGTACGGCACGGCCAGCGACGAGACTTTGATCGCCTTCTGGCCGGCGTTGTACTGGGCCACGACTTTCTCGAACGCGGTCTTTTCACCGCCGCGGTAGGCGTGCCAGACGACGATCTCGGTTTGGGCGAAGGCCATCACCGGGAAGAGGGTCAGAGCGAGAGTGAGGAGGAGCTTTTTCATGGGGTTCCTTTCGGGGAGGAGGGGGAGGGAGAGATGAAATGCAGAATGCAAAATGCAAAATGCAAAATGCAAAATGGAAAATGGGAGGCCGGCATCTCCTCTTTTTCCATTTTGCATTTTGCATTTTGCATTCTGCATTTCGTCTCTCCTCATCACAGCCGCTGCTCGGTGGTTGCGTCGAACAAATGCATCTGGTCGATCTCGATCACCAGGTCGATGGTGTCGCCGACCTTCGGCATCTGGTGCGAGTCGAGGGCGGCGACGAGGATGTCGGGGCCGAGGCGGGAGTGGACGATGGCCTGGTGGCCGATCGGCTCGACGATGTCGACGAGGCCCTGCACCCGGCCGGTGGCTCCCCTCCCCGTCTCGTGTCCGGCGAGGATGTTCTCGGGGCGGACGCCGACGAGGACTTTCTGGCCGTTCGTGACGCGGCGCCCCGTAGGGAGCGGCAGCGAGAACTCGGCGGCGTCGAGGCGGCCGTCGTTCACGGTGGCGTTGAAGAAGTTCATCGGCGGGGTGCCGATGAACTGGGCGACGAAGATGTTGGCCGGGTTGTCGTAGACCTCGAGCGGCGTCCCGACCTGCTGGATCTTCCCTTCCTTCATCACCGCCATGCGGTGGCCCATGGTCATGGCCTCGATCTGGTCGTGGGTGACGTAGACGCAGGTGGTGTTGAGGCGCTGCTGGAGCTTGGTGATCTCGGCGCGCATCTGCACGCGCAGCTTGGCGTCGAGGTTGGAGAGCGGCTCGTCGAAGAGGAAGACCTTGGGGTCGCGGACGATGGCCCGGGCGACGGCGACGCGCTGGCGCTGGCCGCCGGAGAGCTGCTTCGGCTTGCGGTCGAGGAGCTGGGTGATGCCGAGGGTCTCGGCTGCGCCGGCGACCTTGCGGTCCATCTCCGGCTTCGGCATCTTCCGGATCTTGAGGCCGAACTCGATGTTCTCGCGCACGGTCATGTGCGGGTAGAGGGCGTAGCTCTGGAAGACCATGGCCACGTCGCGGTCTTTCGGCTGGAGGTCGTTGACCACCCGCTCGCCGATCGAGACCTTGCCGTCGGAGATCTCCTCGAGGCCGGCGATCATCCGGAGCGCGGTCGACTTGCCGCAGCCGGACGGGCCGACCAGGACCATGAACTCGTGGTCCTGGATGTCGAGGTTCAGTCCCTCGATGACGGAGACCGGGCCGTAGCGTTTCGCAACATTCTCGAATCTCACTCCCGCCATTCGATGATCCTCGCCCCTTTCGCCTTGACGGCGGTCTTGATGATCCCGCCGCTCACGGTTAGTGGTTCGTTGTTCCAGACGTCGGTGACGGTGCCGGCCACCCAGTTCGCGGGGGCCGGGATGCTGAGGTCCGCCGGCTCGCTGCCGCGGTTGACGACCACGAGCACTTCGTCGGATTCGTGCTTCTGCGAAAAGACCAGCACGTCGCCGGCCGTCAGGAGTGCGGTGTGGACGCCGCGCGAGAGGGCCGGGTGGGCTTTGCGGATGGCGATCAGTCTCGCGTAGTCGGCGCGCAGCGACTCGTCGCGCGGCTTGCCGGCGCCGGGGTTGACCGCACGCGCGCCCCACGGCATGTCGTCGCGGTTGTCGGGCCAGTCGCCGCCCGGCCGCGCCACTTCTTCGCCGTAATAGATCATCGGCAGGCCGGCGCTGGTGAACTGGAGGAGGGCGGCGAGGCGGAACAGCTCTTTGTCTCCTTCGAGCTGGTCGAGCGCGCCGCGGACGTCGTGGGAGGAGAGGAAGTGGGAGAGGAGATAGCCGCCGCGCACTTTCTCCCGCAGCTTCAGGTAGCGGTCGAATGCGACCGTGCGCCCGCGCCCCTGCAGCCAGCCGAGCGTGCTCCCCTGGAAGGAGAAGTCGAAGCCGGCGTCCATCTCGTCGCCGGCGAACCAGGGGTCGAGCGACTGCGCGTCGCCGCCCCACACCTCGCCGAGGAGGAAGAAGTCCTGGCCGAGCTGCGCGTCGGCGCGGCGGCGATGCTCCTGCCAGAACTCGTGGGTGACGTGCTTGACGGTGTCGAGGCGGAAGCCGTCGAGGCCGACGCGCTCCGCCAGGTCGAGGTGCGCCTTGAACAGGTAATCCTGCACTTCCGGCAATTCTGTCTTGAAGTCGGGAAGTCCGGCAACACAACTGGTGATGTCGTCGCTGCCGCAGGTGCCGTTCTCGTTCGAGCGCAGCCACCCTTTGGTCTTCGGGTCGAGCATGTAGCGGGAGTTGTAGCCGGCGTGGTTGTAGACGACGTCGAGCAGGACCCGGATCCCTCGGCGATGCGATTCGTCGACGAGCTGCTTGAGCTCCGCCTCGGTGCCGAAGCGGGGGTCGAGCTTGTAGAAGTCGTCGGCCCAGTAGCCGTGATAGCCCCAGTCGGGAAAGCCGGCGCCGGTGACGAAGCCGTCGATGTTGTCGACGACGGGAGTGATCCAGAGGGCGGTGACGCCGATGGAGGCGATCTCGGCGAGCTGCTGCGTCAGGCCGGCCAGGTCGCCGCCGTGGAAGGTCCCCTTCGCGGTGACGTCGACGTTGGCGTTGTTTGCGGTGCTGCCGTCGGCGAAGCGGTCGAGGACGACGAAGTAGACGACGGTATCCGGCCAGTCGGTCAGTTTCGGGGGTGCCGGAGCGGCAGCCTGGGCCGGTGCGGTCGCGGGAACAGTTGTTGGAAGCGGTGTCGAGACACACGCGGTAAGGAGGGTTACGGCCGCAAAAACTGCGACGTGTGGTTTCATCGGACCGTCGCGGGATGTTAGCAGAGGAGTTGCCGAATTCAGCCAGAAAAACCGTTTACAGCGGCAGGTGGGCGAGCGCCGACAACCACCCCCCCAGGACCTCCCCGATGACCACCGCGACGACGTCGACGTAGAGGATCCCGGTGGCGGCCATTGTTGAGCGGAGCTTTACGGTTCCCCACACCATCGGATAGAGCGCGAGCGGCCCGAGCAGCCCCCACCCGGCGCGCATCCAGAAGAAGATGTCCTTCACCTGCGGCGGCGTGACCGCGACGATGACGATCAGGACCAGCACGACTTTGACGATGGCCGCGACGAGGGTGGCGATGGTCAGACGCTTCAAGGGGTCGATCGACATCCCCCGCACGACGAGGTACCAGTGCCCGAGGAGCATCGCCAGGTTGACGCTGCCGAGCAGGGCGATCGAGGCCAGCGCGCCGGAGATGCTCCAGGCGAGGTGGGAGGGGCGGACGGCGGCGTGGTAGGCCAGGATTGCCGCCGCGAGGTAGGCCGCTCCTGTCAGTACTGCTGTTGCGCGGAAGATGAGGCGCTTGGGGTAACGGAGGAGGATCAGCGTTAGCGCGGTGAGGGCCACGGCGATTGCGTCGGCGATGGCGAGGTCGCGTCTTCCGGCCATGGCATGGGCGATGGCCGCGCAGGCGGCGAGGACGCCGGCGATGAGCAGGATGAGGCGGTAGAACTTCACGCCCGCGTTGCGACGCCCGACCAGCGGAAGGAAGAGGGTGAGGCCGGCGGCGGTGTCGATGAGGAAAAGGGCGAGAAGCACGTCGGGCGGGGATTATAGGGGCGCGCAAGTGCCGACCTGTGGAGCGCCGACGTTCCGTCGGCCGGTCCGCCGACCTTCGGTCGGCAGTGTGCGTAAGGCACCCTCCCCCGCCCACCCGGCTCGTGGGGGCGCTTTACGCGAGATCGGCCCGCGCGACGCGGGCGGACCGGCCGGCGGGAACGCCGGCGGTCCGGGGGCCGGCGCCTTCGGCGCCGCAGGAAGCTTGCTCCGGTCTCCCGGACCGCCCACGTCGTCGTGGGCCGGTCCGCCCACGTCCTCGTGGGCCGCTCTCGCGCGAAACTCCCCCACCCACCGTGCCGGTCGAAGACCGGCGGACCGGCCGACCGAAGGTCGGCGCTCCGTCAGGCCATCACGCGTTCCCGGATCATCAGATCGAGTTTGAGCTCGGCCAGTTCGGCGAGGAGGTCGGAGGCGGTTTGGGTGCGTTCGTAGATGCTCTTGCGCATCGCTCGCTCGACGATACCGTGCAGGGCCAGCGGGACGTGGCTGGGCAGCGGCGGGGCTTGTTGCTCGACGATGGCGGCGAGCACGTCGAGGGGATCGTGGCCTTCGAACGGTGGCCGTCCGGCAAGCATCTCGTACAGCACCACGCCGAGGCTGTAGACGTCCGAACGGCTGTCGATGATCGGCTCACCGCGGACCTGCTCTGGAGAGAGGTAATGCAGGGTGCCGACGAGCGGGCGGCGCAAGGGGTCGGTGTCTTCGCCGCCGCCGGCCAGGGTGGCGACGCCGAAGTCGAGGACTTTGATGCCGCGGTCGCGGCGCAGCATGATGTTCTCCGGCTTGACGTCGCGGTGGACGATCCATGCTTCGTGCGCGGCGACGAGGGCGTTGGCGACGCCGATGCCGATGTCGAGGATTTCGGGGACGGGCAGCAGGCCGCGGGTCATCCGCTGGCGGAGGGTCTCCCCTTCCACGTATTCGCTGGCGATGAACTGGACGCCGGCCTCGGTGCCGACGTCGAAGATGGTGACGATGTTGGGGTGGTTGAGGATCGACGCGCACTGGAGCTCGCGCTCGAACTGGCGGACTTCACGCTCGCTGGCGTCGGTCTGCCGGAGGACTTTCAGCGCCACTTTGCGCCGCAGGACGGAGTCCTCGGCCAGGTAGACGTCGGACGAGCCTCCCCCGCCGAGGTGATGAAGGACCCGGTAGCGGCCGACACGCAGCACATTCATGAATGCGCCGGAGGAGATCACGGGTTTGGGGATAAAAGTGTGATCTACGTCCCATTCCGCGAAAAAAACTCACCGCACGATCTGGCTGGCCCGCACGAACCGGAAACCCTGGGCCCGCAGTTGCGGCATTTCGTCCGCGAGGACGCGCATGGTCACCGGGTACGGGTGTCCGATGCCGATGGCGACGCCTTTCTTTTCGGCGGCGGCGGCGAGGTCGGCGAGCTGCTTGCGGACCGCTTTTTCGCTGGCGACGTCGTCGAGGAAGATGTTGCGGGTGGCGGTGCGGACGTTCATCTCGCGGGCGACGGTGCCGGCGATGGAGGTGCCGGCGGTGCGGGAGTCGACGAAGTACATCCCCTCGGGCAAGGCGCCGATGACGCTGGTCATGACCCGGCGGTCGGTCGTGGCGAGGGAGCCCATGTGGTTGTTGACGCCGCGGGCGTGGGGGATGGCGAGGATGTTTTCGCGGGTGGTGCGGGCGATCTCGTCGTCGGTCATGGAAGTGAGGATCGCGTTCCTCCCCGGGACTTCGCGGCCGCGCGGCTGCATGGGGAGGTGGCAGAGGACTTCGAAGCCGCGGGCGTTGAGGCGGTTCGCGAATTCGGCGGCGCGGGTGCCGTTCGGGAGGATGGCGACGTTGACGTTCGGGTCGAGCGCCATGAGGCGGTCGAGCGGCTGGCCGTCGAAGCCGAGGTCGTCGATGATCAGGACGATGTCGCCGCGGTGCTTCCTCCGGGTCACCTTCGGCAGCGCCTCGGCATGCGTCGAAGCGGGAGCGACACGGCCGTCATCACGCTCCGACCGCTCGGCCCGTACCGGCGCCGGCGCCGCGGATGCGGGCGCGCCGACGGCACGTACTTCATCCATGACCTCCTGCGGCGTGATCCCGCCATGGAACCACTGCCACAAAAAGAAAACGGCCATCCCGGCTAAAGGGATGGCCATCAGCATGGTGACTGTCTGAAAGGATGTCCGCGCCCCACTCTCTCGCCCGTTCATAGCGCAAGAGAAGTTTACGCCTTTTACGCCGCCTTCTTCTCCGCTTCCTTGACCGGCGGTTCGGCGCCGAAGAGTTGGAGGGCTTTGTTGAGGATCAGGTCCTGGTCCTTTTTGCGCTTTTTGTCGCCCGGGTCGCCGAGGGCCTGGGAGGAGAGGTCGACGACGACGTCCGGGCGGACGCCGCTGTCGGTGATGGCTTTGAGGTCGGGGGTGGTGTAGTGGCCGATGGTCATGTGGACGCCGCCGCCGCTGGGGAGGGGGATGAAGCGCTGGACGATGGCTTTGCCGTAGGTGGTGCCGCCGATGACTTTGCCGCGGTTGTTGCCGCGGATGGCGGCGGCGAAGACTTCGCCGCCTGCAGCGGTGGAGAGGTCGGTCAGGACTTCGAGCTCGCCGTCGTAGGCGGTGTCGCGGTCGGCCTGCCACTTCTTCGGCTCGACTTTCCGTCCTTCGAGGGCGGTGATCAGGCCGCTGGTGAGGAGGTCGTCGGCCGCGGTGATCGCTTCTTCGACGTTGCCGCCGGCGTTGCCGCGGAGGTCGACGATGAGCTTGCGCGCGCCGCGCTGGCGGACGGCGCCGAGGGCGGTGCGGAACTGCGCCGCGGATCCTTCTTCAAAGTACGGCACTTTGATGTAGGCGATGCCGGAGATGGTGTCGTCCGCAACCGCCACCGGGTGGAAGGTGCCGGGGGCGACGGTGATCTCTTCGCGGGTGGTCTCGCCGCCGCGGAGGACGTGGAGCTTGACCGGGCGCTTCTGGTTGAGCGCGCCGCGGATCTGCCAGGCGGCCATGGCGGCGGTCGGCTGGCCGTCGATCTTCTCGATGAAGTCGCCGGGGCCGATTCCCGCCTTCTCCGCCGGTCCGCCTTCGACCGGGGAGATGACGTAGGCGTAGCCGAAACGCTTGGTGACGATCAGGCCGAGGCCGTTGTCCTCGACGTCGGTGAAGTTCTTGTAGGCCGCCATCTGGTGCGGCGGGACGTAGTAGCTGAACTCGTCGACGGCGTCGGTGACGCCGGAGAACGCACCGTCCATCAGCTTGTCGCTGGCGACCTGGTCGACGTAGTTGCTGCGGACGAGGTCGAAGACTTCCGAGAAGATGCTGAGGTAGCGGTAGACGTTGCTCTTCTGCGTGGCCTGGCCGAAGACGGCGCCGGCGAGCAGCGTGGCCATCAGGGCCACGGACAGGGTGAGAAACACGATTTTCTTTTTGGTCATCAGTCTTCTCTAGCGCAACCACTTCTGCGGGTCTTCGGGGCGATTGTCGTGGCGCATCTCGAAGTAGAGATAGCCGCCTGCGGCGTCCTCGCTCTCACCGGCCCCTGCAATCGGCTGGCCGGTGGCGATGCGGTCGCCGACCGCCACCCCCGACTGCTTGAGGTTTCCATAGAGCGAGAAGATGCGATTGCCGTGATCCAGAATGATCAAGTTTCCGTATCCTTTGAACCACTGCGAAAATAGAACTGTTCCCTGGAAGACGGCGCGTACCGGCGTTCCCGGAACTGCTTCGATTTTCAGGCCGTTATTGACCGTATAGGTTGCAAACTTCGGGTTACGTTGCCGCCCGAAGTGCTCGATGACCTTGCCGGCGACCGGCCAGTCGAGCGCTCCCTGGACGGTCCGGATGTCGGTCGTGGCCGGCGGGATGCCGCGCTTCTGCTGGGCCAGGGTGTCGACCAGCCGCTGCAGCCTGCGCGCCTTTTCTTCGAGCGCGGCGAGCTGCTGGGAGGCGCCGCTCTCTTCGCTCTTCAGCTTCGCCAGGACGCGCTCTTTCTCCTGATGCGCGAGGATGACGGCGCGGCGGCGCTGTTCGACGACGACGCGGGTCTGGCGCAGGTCGGCGGCGCGCTGGACGAGCTGGGCCTGGCGGGTGGCGAGCTGGGTCCGCGTCGACTGGAAGCGCGAGACGAGGCGCGCGTCGCGGGAGACGAGGTAGCTGAGCATCGACATCGCCTCGACGGGATGGCGGTCGTCTTCGAGGGCCAGGAGCATGCGCACGTAACTGAGCCCGCCGAGGCGGTAGAGGGCGACCAAGCGCTGGCGGAGGTCTTGTTTCTGGCGGGCGATGCGCGGGATCAGCGCGGCGATCTGTCCTTCGATGACGCGCTGGTCGTTGGCAAGCTTCGTCTCGGCGGCGGCGGCCAGCTCGAGCTCGCGGGTGCGGATGCCGAGCTCGAGGTCGACTTCCTCCAGCTCGCGCGCTGCCGACTGCGCCTGCCGCCGCACTTCGTCGAGCCGGACCTTGAGGCGGGTGATGTCGGTGCGGATGCGATCGAGGTCGGTGCGCTGGGCGTGCGCGGGAAGGAGCAGGAGCGCGAGGAGTGCCGCGGCGAGAACGCGCCGCCGGAGCGATCCCTCTGGCAACTCAGGTCGCATCTCGCGCCGTGTAATCGCGCAGGGCGTGCTTGGCGGCTTGCTGCTGCGCTTCTTTTTTCGAGGAGCCTTCGCCGCGCGCGCTGAGGGGACCGACGCGCACTTCGACGACGAAGGTCTTGTCGTGGTCGGGGCCGACTTCTTCGACGACGCTGTAGTCGGGGAGCTGCAGTCCTCTCCCCTGGGCGAGCTCCTGGAGGGCGGTCTTGTAGTCCTGGAAGAGGAGGTCTTCCTGGTCGATGCGGCCAATGTCGCCGAGGAACGATCGCTCGATGAGCTGCCGGGCCGGCTCGACGCCGCCGTCGAGGTAGATGCCGGCGATGACGGCCTCGAAGAGGTTGGCGAGCAGGGAGTCTTTCTTCCGCCCGCCGGTCTTTTCCTCGCCGACGCCGAGCAGGATGACCTCTCCCATGCCGTACTGCCGTGCCTTGGCGGCGAGGCTCGGCGCGCTGACGAGGAAGGCTTTCATCTTGGAGAGCGCCCCTTCGTCGAGGTGTGGAAAATGGCGAAAGAGGAGGTCGCCGATGACGAAGCCGAGGACGGAGTCGCCGAGGAACTCGAAGGTCTCGTTGTGCCGGACGTCGTCGTCCTTCGACTCATGAGAGTACGACTTGTGCGTCAGCGCCCGGCGCAGCAGCTCCTGCTGCTGAAAGGTGTAACCGAGGCGCTGCTCGAACTCGGAGAAGCCGTTGCTCAATCGGGAGGCAGTATAGCGGGTGCGGCCATGGGACCTATGGGACGAATGGGACCTATGGGACAAATGAGACGGTCAAACGTCCCATAGGTCATGAGTCCCATCCGTCCCATCTACCGGATCACCACCGGCAATCCCACCACCATCGGCAGCCCGCCCAGGGGCACAACCGTGAACTTGAGGTCGTACTCCCCCTTGGCGATCGTCTCGGGTTTCAGCTTGAAGAGGAGCTTGACGACGCCGTGGCCGTCGGGTGATGTGCGGCCGGCCAGGGTCACCGGGGCGGTCTGGGCGCTGCCGTCTTTGGCGACGAGCATGGGGGTGATGGCGAGGTTTTCGACGGCGATGCCGCGGAGCATCAGGGCGATGTTCTGCTCCGTGCCGCTGGCGATGTCGGCGCTGGTGCCGGGGACGAACGGCTGTTCGCCGAGGGAGAGGATGTCGGTGGCTTCGGCACCGCGTGTGGTGCTGACCAGCGTCACCCACTGTCCGGGCGCGACGGCGACGACGGGCGGCATGACGGCGGCCGCGCCGTACTCCGGCACTTTCACGCGCGTGGAGCTGAAGCCGATGCGGCCGGTGTTGTCGACGCGCACGAGGGCCTTCACGTCATACGTGCCCGGCGGGAGGTTGAGCGAGCCGACGTAGCGGATGCCGGTCGCGCGGACGGCGTCGCCGGTCTTCGGGAGGTCGAGCACGACCCGCTGCTGGTTGAAGTCTTTGACCTGCTTCTTTTCGTCGAACGCGTAGACGAAGACGTGCGCGGAGGCGCTGGTGCCGGTGATGCCCTGGAGGAGCCCGGTCCCGGCGGCATCGACGATGACCGGCACGCGGGCCTTGCCGTCGCCGCCCGGGACCGGCGTGGCGGTGACGTGCAGCGGCACGTCGTGCACGTCGTCGCCGGTCATGAGGATCTCGGAGAGCTTGAGGGTCGTCTCCAGGCTGCTGGTCTTGTCGGTCGGCTCGTAGTAGCCGGCGCGATGGGTGATCTCCCCTTTCGCGTTGACGAGCTTGACCTTGAGGTTGTGGAACTGGCCCGGCTTGCCGCCGCTCTTGGCGTTGAAGCCGAGGAGATAGATCACTTCCTGCTGGCGGAGGAGCTGGCCGAACTGGCCGGCGAGGTCGTTGGTGTTGCGGAAGACCGTGCCGCCGGTCGGCTGGGTGATGATGAAGAGGGAGTCGTTGTTGCTCTTCTTCGACCCGTCGCGCGCGTCGACCTGGGAGCGAAGTCCCTTGATGTCGATGGCGTGCATCCGGACGTCGCTGCGGCGGAAGAGCGAGACCATCTCGCTCATCTCGCTGGCCTCGCTGCTGCTCCCGAAACGGGTGTCGCTGTCGACTCTCCAGATCTCGCCCGACAGGGAAGCGTCGTTCTCTTCCTGGGTGGCCTTGAACGAGAGGTCGTCGCGGCCGGTGAGCAGCCGCGCGTCGAAGCCCTCGGAGAGGAGGATGATCTGCTTCTGCCCGCGCAGGCTGTCGAGCGAGCGGGCCACGCCGCCGAAGTTCTTCATCTGGGTCCGGATGCGGCCGCGCATCTCGTTGTTGAAGCCCTTCTGGGTCTCGGCGTTGAAGTCCCGCTTTTCTTCCTCGAGAGCCTCGTTCCGCGCGGCGCGGTCTTCCGCCCGCTTGCCTCCCCCGCCGGTGAGCGGGGTCAGGTTGGGCTCGCGGGTCAGCATCAGCGGATCGGCGACCTTGAAGTAGTTGGCCTGTCCGAGGGTGGCGATCGCGCCGAGGAGGAACTCGCGGTCCTGGGTGAAGCTCGTGACCATGCGCGCCCCCTGCTCGGCGGTGAACGTCGCCACGGCGGCGATGTCGCGCTCGTTGAGCTGGGTCTTGACGAACTCGGTGGCCGCATCCTGGGCGTGGGCGATCGACGTCGGCGCGGAGTTGGCGAGGTCGAACAGAAGCAGGAAGTTGCGGTACGCCGGCGGCGGAAGGACCTGCTGTCCGGTGGCCGAGACTTTGGTCAGGTCGACGACTTCGAAGTATTCGATCGGCACGCGCTTGCCGTCGGCCAGGACTTCGAAGTTCTCCGCGGTCAGTCCTCGGACGGAGTTGCCGCCGCGATCGGCGACGGTGACCGGGACCTCGATGACCGTGACTTCGATCCGCTCCGCGACCCGCTGCGCGTGGGCGGACGGAATGAGGGCAAGGAGGAGAGAAGCACCGAGCAGGCGTCTGCGCATGACTGAATTCTATGGCACCGGGACGATGCGGAACCGTTACTGAAGTGCTACGAGGGCCTGACGCGCGGCGGCGATCTCGGCGGCGTAGCGCTGGCGCGGGGCGGTCCGGGCGAACTGATCCAGGGCCGCGCGCGCATCCTCTTTCTGTCCGGCCCGGGCCTGCACGAGGCCGATGTTGAAGAGGGCGTCGTACTGTTTCGGGTCGATGGAGACGGCACGCTTCCACGCCTCGACGGCGCCGGGGAGGTCGTTCTGCCGCGCGCGGACGACGCCCATCGTGTTCCACGCCAGCGGCAGGCGCGGGTTCATGGCCAGGGCGCGCTGAAGGAAGTCCTGCGCGGTGCGGACGTCGTTCGACTTCAGGGCGACGATGCCGATGTTCTGCAGCGCGGGGGCGCTGTTGGGGTCGAGCTGGAGGGCGCGCTGGAACTGCGCGAGCGCCTCGCGCGGCTTTCCCTGGTCCGCGAGGGCGATGCCGTAGGCGTTGAGGTTGTCGGCGTTCGGGGCGCGGGAGACGATCGGGGCGAGGATCGTCGCCGCCTGCGCCGCCTTGCCGGTCTCGGAGAGCAGCAGCGCGAGCTGGAGCTTCGAAGAGTCGCCCGCCTGCCCTGACGCGGCGAGACGGCCGAGGACGTCGATCGCCTCGCTCACCTGCTCCGATTCCTGGAGCACGAACGCGAGCAGCTCCTGCCCCGCCGGCATGCGCGGCTGCTCGGCCACGATCTCGCGCGCCAGGCGGACGGCTTCTTTCATCTGGCGATGCTGGAACGACTCGACGACGCGATGGAGCTTGGCGTCGATGTGGACGAGGTTCTTCGGGTCGTCGGCGACGGTGATGTCGCGCGCCGGGGCGTCGCCGCCGACGTAGCCGAGGCTGCGCAACTGCGCGATCTCCTCGGCTTGGACCTGGCGGTTCGGTTTGGCGTCGACTTTCATCCCTTCGAGCAGTTTGCGCGAGGCGACGACGTCGCGGCGGCGTTCGTCGACGAGGTTTTTCTCCTCGGCGGGATCGGCCGCAAGGTCGTAGAGCTCCGGCAGCGGCAGGTCGATGTACTTCGCAATGCCTCGTTCGGCAGGGCGGATGATGCCGGTCAGCGGCGCCCAGCCGCGGTTGAGCGAGGCGGAGAGGGACTCGAAGTAGGTGTCGGCCGGCTGGATGGCGCCGAGGAGCGACTGGCCGGGAAGGCGGTTCGTGTCGCTGATGCCGGCGCGCTGGAGGATAGTCGGGGCGATGTCGATGTGCCGCACCGGCGCCGCTTCGGAGCGCGCCTTCACGCCCGGCGCGACGACGAGCAGCGGCACTTTCAGCGTCGACTCGTAGGCGAAGAGGCCGTGGGTCAGCTCGCCGTGATCGCCGAGCGCTTCGCCATGGTCGGAGGTGATGATGACGGTGGTGTCGTCGCCAATGAGCGGCGCGAGCTGCCGCGCGAGCGCGGCGTCGACCGAGGCGACCTCGCCGAGGTAACGGCTGGTCTGGTACTCCGTCGCGAACGGCTCCGGCGGCGCGTACGGCGCGTGCGGGTCGTAGACGTGCACCCACATGAAGCGCTTGCGTCCCGCCGCGGAGCTCCACCAGCGGCTCGCCGCGTCGAGCACCGCGCTCGCCGGACGCTCGAGGACGGAGAAGTCGACGGACGCGCGGCCCTTGCCGTAGTTGTCGTCGTAGACCTCGAAGCCGCGGTTGAGGCCGAACCGCGCGTCGAGCGGGAACGCGGCGACGAAGGCGCCGGTGGCGTAGCCGTTCGCGCGCAGCGTCTCGGCGACGGCCGGATGCTTCGCGTCGAGCACGAAGCCGGCGTTTTCGTGCACGCCGTGCTGCCAGGGGTTGAGCCCCGTGAGGATGTTGGTGTGCGACGGGAGGGTGATGACGTTGTGGGCGTGGGCGTTGGTGAAAACGACGCCGCGCGCGGCAAGGGAGTCGAGGAAGGGGGTCTTGACGCTGGCGTTGCCGGCAAAGCCGGCAGCATCGGCACGCCAGGTGTCGATGGTGACGAGGATGATGTCGCCGGGAGGGGCGGCGGGGGTGGCCTCGGGGACCGTGGTTTCGCCGCCGCAGGCGGCGAGGAGAAGGAGGGCAAAGGCGAGAAAGAACCCCCGCTGTCTACCCGAGCTGCGTTCAACTGAAGGGGGTCCTTCGCCGTCATGCTTTCGGCTTTGTGGGACATCCCTGCGGCTCAGGATGACAGGAATGAAAAGGGGTCGGGAGTTCCCCCTCTTGTCATCCTGAGCCGCAGGGTTTTTCCCACGTGCACGAAGCATGGCGGCGAAGGACCTGGGTGGGTGGGGGAGCGAAGCACGCTCATCCCTCCCCCGCCCGCCCAGGTCCTTCGCCGTCATGCTTTCTGCCGATGGATCATCCCTGCGGCTCAGGATGACAGGAAGCGCTCTGCACGAAATGCAAAATGCAGAATGCAAAATGCAAAATGGAAAAAGGGAACGTCCCCGGCTTTTTCCATTTTGCATTTTGCATTTTGCATTTTGCATTTCGTTTTCCATCAGCTTCCCGTAACCGCTCCACCGCCGGCCATGGCCCGCAGGTCCCGGTTATCCGGAAACCGCTGCAATCCCTGGCGTGCCCAGTAAACCGCGCCGCGATCATCGCCCATCACCTTCAGCGTCTCCGAGATCGCGACGTAGGACCGCGGATTCGGTGCTGCGCGGATCAATTCGTACACCACCCGCGTCCCCTCCTCGATCCGTCCCGCCGAGGTGAGGAGCAGCATCAGCGAGACATACGCATCCGCCTCCGTCGGGTAGGTCGCGATCTCCAGGCGGAACTCCTTCTCCGCCTCCGCCACGCGGCCGAGGCGCGCCAGGATGTCGCCGCGGTAGAAGTGGAGATTCGGCACGCGCCGGTTGCGCTTGTGCGCGATCGACTGCGCGGCGGCGTCGATGTGTTGCAACGCGGTCTGCAGATCGCCCCTTTGCTTCGAGATGAGCGCCAGCGTCATGAGCGCGGTCGTCGGCTCGCGGCCGGTCTTCATCGCCAGGCGGGCTTCCGTCTCGGCCTTGTCGTAGTCCTTCCGGTCGGCCCAGATACGGGCGCGCAGCTCGTGTGCCTGGCCGGGGTCGGACTTCTCCAGCAGGGCGGCGTGCTGCTCCGCGCCGGCGAGATCGCCGGTGAGGATCATCTGGTTGGCGATGCCGGCGATCAACTGGAAGGCCTGCGGCTGCTGCTTGAGCCCTTCCTGCGCCGCGACGATGGCCTCGCGGCTGCGGCCGAGCTTCGCCAGGGTCTTGCTCTTCAGATCCCAGAGATCGAGGATGCGGTGGTTGTCGTCCAGGAGCTTCGACGTCAGCGCGAGGCATTCCTCGAAGCGCTCGTCCTTGTAGTGCGTGAAGGCGATGCGGATCTGGCGGAAGACGTCGACCGTGGTCTTCGGGTCGGGCAGATCCTCCTCGTCCGCGTTTACGACCGTGGAACCGATATAGCCGAGGGCGGCCAGCTTCGCCGCCTCGTCGGGGTCGATCGGCGACGGCGCCGCCGCCTCGCGCACATACGGCTCGATCGCCGCGCGCAGCGCCGTGTAGATGCGGCGCTGCTCGTTCATCACGTTCTTCTTCTCGCCCGGGTCGTTGCGCAGGTCGTACAGCTCGGGGATCGGCGCGCGGATGAGGTGATGCTCGCCGTTGGTCATAGAGTGGAGATCGCTCCAGCCGAAATGCATGCGCGGGTAGTACGTCTCGCTGTAGATGTTGCGCCTGGCGGCGCCACTGTCGAGGAGCGAGACGAGCGACACGGACTCGCGCCTGCCGGCGGGGACGGGCGTGGCGGTCTGCTCGAGGATGGTCGGGAAGACGTCGGCGAGCGCGGCGGGGGCGGAGACGCTCGATCCGGCGTGGCGGCCGCGCGGCAGCTTGACGATCAGCGGCACCTGGATCGCCTCGCGGTAGAGGAAGACGCCGTGCTCTTCCTCGCCGTGGTCGTTCAGGCCTTCGCCGTGGTCGGCGAGGACGATGATCAGCGCCTTGTCGTAGATCCCCCGTGCCTTCAGGTCATCGAGGTACTCGCCGATGACCTGGTCGGTGTAGGCGATCTCGCCGTCATACGGGCGGTCCTTGTACTGCGTGCGGAACGGCTCGGGCGGCTCGTACGGCGTGTGCGGGTCGTAGAGGTGGAGGAAGTAGAAGAACGGCTTGCCGGCGTTCGCGTCGAGCCACTTCCGCGCGACGGCGACGGTCTCCCCTCCCGGCCGCTGCACGCGGCCAATGACCTGGAAGGTGCTGATCGGCTCGACCTCGTCGTCGAAGGCGTCGAAGCCGCGGTCGAAGCCGGTCTGCTTGCGCAGGACGAACGCGGAGATGGCGGCGCCGGTCGCATAGCCATTGCGTTTGAGGAGCTCGGGGAGGAAGGGGATGTCCTTCGCGAGGGTGAAGCCGATGTTGTCGCGGATGCCGTGGTCGGCCGGCAGGAGGCCGGTGAGCATCGACGTGTGCGACGGCAGCGTCAGCGGGCAGTGCGAGTAGGCGTGCTCGTAGAGGATGGCGTCGGCGCGGAAGGCGTCGAGGTGCGGCGTGGAGACGCCGCTGTAGCCGTAGGCCGGGAGGTGGTCGGAGCGGAGGGTGTCGATGGAGATGAGGATGACCGGTGTCTGCGACGACGGTCCGCCGCCGAGGATCCGGCCGCCCATCACCACGGCGAGGCCGGCCACGACGGCGACGATCGCCGCGATGACGGCGATGCGTTTCCTGTTCGTCGAAGGGGGTGCAGGCGGAAGGGCGGACGCCGGCGGGCTGCCGGCGCTGCCGTTATTGCTCCGAGCCGCCGAGGCGGCGTTGCGCTGCTTCGCCACTCCCTTACTTCAGGCTGGCGAGCATCTGCTTCGAGTCGCGGCCTTCGGGTGAGTCGGGCGCGAGCTCGAGCACCTTCTGAAAGTCCGCTTTCGCCTTCGCCTCATGCTTCAACTGCAGGTTGGCAAGGCCGCGGTAGTAGTAGCCCTCGGGTTTGGCGGCGTCGAGGGCGACGGCCTTGTCGAAGTACGACACGGCGTCGGCGGCGCTGTTCTTGTTCATGAAGAGGATGCCGACGTTGAGGAAAACGTTGGGGTCGCTGACTGCTCCTGCCGGCAGGGTCTCGAGGAGGGCCTTCCCTTCGGCGAGCTGGTTGCTCTCGAGGTAGAGGTTCGTCAGCAGGAGGGCGTTGGTGGTGCTGGCCGGATCGGATTCCAGCAGCGACTTCAACACGCCGATCGCCTTCGTGACGTCGCCGGCGCGGTAGTAGGCCTGGGCGAGCACCGGCTGGAGGTCGGCGCGGATCTGGAGGCGCTCCGGGGTGTCGGTCGGGATCTGCGGCAGCGCCCCTTCGATCAGCTCGGCCGCCCTCTTGTTGTTCGCCTTGACCGTGTCGGCCGTGGCGGGAGCGCCGTTCACGTCGTCACCGGCGGCGACTTTCATCAGGTTCTGGGCTTCGTTGACCGCGTCGACCACTTCCTGCGGAACGTTGCCGACGGTCGGTCCGGCAACCGGCTCTTCGACCACCGGGGCGGCCGGCGCAAGCTGGCTCTTGATCGGCGGCAGGAGCTGCATCTCGGAGACGTTGATCGTGCCTTTGGCGGTCTCGTAGCCGGCCATCTCAATGTCGATGTTCCAGGTGCCGCCGGTCAGGCCGATGGCGGTCCAGGAACCTTTCGCATTGGTCTTCACCACGATGGGCTGGGTGTTGGCACCCGAGACCGTGACGGTCGCGCCGCCGACCGGCTTGCCGGTGGCCTTGTCGGTGACCTGCCCCTGCAGGCGGCCCTTGCCGCGGACTTGGGCGATGACCGCGGACGTCATGAACAGCGCCAGGATGACTGCCAGAGCTCGAACGTGTCTGTGCAAAGGAATGCCTCCGAGTGGATTATCTGCCGTGGGAACGCGAGGGGTGGGGGTTGTCTTCCCCTTCCGTGAGGACCAGGCACGAGGTACGAGGCATGAGGTATGAGTCCCACCCACCCCGCAGCTCGCCGAGTCCTCCGCGGGGGCGGGTGGGGACTCATACCTCATGCCTCGTACCTCGTGCCCTCCCCCGCAAACAAAAAACGCCCGCCGTTCCCGGCGGGCGCTTTCTTACTGCGTGAAACGGGCGAACTAGAAGGTCAAACGCGCGCCGAGACGGAAGACGCGGGGCGAGACCAGCTCGGTGATGCGGTTGCCGCTGGCGATCCCCATACGCGTGTTGCGCTGGAGGATCGTCTGCTCGTTCATGACGTTGAACATATCGACCGAGACCGTCAGGCCGGCGGGACCGAAACGGAAGTCCTTGGCGAGGCGGAGGTCGAGGTTCGTGATGTCGTCATGGCGGCTGTCGGCCGGGTCTCCATCGAGGAGGAGGTACTTGAAGCCCTCGCTCGTGTTCTGGCGATGAACGTACGGGATGGCGTAGCCCTGGCGGCCCTGGAGGTTGAAGCCGAGCGACGTCTCGATGACCGGAATCTGATAGGCGCCGGTCAGGTTGAACGCCCACTTGGAGTTGATGTAGATGCCGCCCTTGGCGCCGCTGCCGGCACCGGAGCCCTGCACCACGTTCGAACCGTCGCAGATGTTGCAGCCGCTGGCCGGCGCGCCGACCGGGCGGAGACGGGTCGGGTCGACGATCGCACCCTCGCCGACTTCCTGGGTCCAGTCGGTCAGCGAGATGTTGCCGCGGAGCATCCAGCGGTCGGCCATCCGCTTGGTGGCGTTCAGCTCGAGGCCCTTGTACGTCTGCGTGTAGTCGGGGCGGTTGGTGATGACGCCCAGGCCGGAGAAGTCTTCGTCGAGGACGTAGTACGGCAGCGAGTACGTCGAACCATCAGGACCGGTACCGGTGGCCGGCGTGCCGGAGAGGACGTAGTCCGCGCGGGTGTAGAAGTTGTTCGAGCCGCGGGTGCGTTCGTAAAGCGTGGTGACGAAGTCGTCCATCCGGCGATAGGTGCCGTTGACACCGACCGACAGGTTGGGCATGACTTCGGTCTCGAAGCCGAGGATCAGCTCATCGGTGTGCGGGGCGTTGATGTCCGGATCCCAGCGGGTGTTCGGGAGCGCCGAACCGAGGTCGTTCGGGTCGAACGAGCCGCCGGTGAACTGGAGGCCGCTGCCGAGGGAGGCGCAGCCGGCAGGATCGGTGGCGTTGCCGAGGCAGATCTCGTTGCCCTGGGCGATCCGGTCGTTGTTCAGATCGACCATGTACCAGTAGCCGTACCCGTAGGTCAGCGGCGACGCGGCGTAGACGGTGACGCCGCCGAGCTGGTCGACGTAACGGTTGGCCGCGGCGCGGAGCAGCGTACGGCGCTCGGTGCCAAGGGCGTAGGTGAGGCCGATGCGGGGGGAGATGCTCGACCACTCGATGTCCTTGGTGCTGCCGCCGTAAGTGATGGCGGGAAGGACGCCCGGGATGACCGGGTTGGCCGGAACCGTGCCGCCCTCGATCGAGCCGGCCTGGTTATCCCAGCGCAGGCCCGCGGTGACCGTCAGGTTGCCGAACAGCATCGTGTCGCCGACGTAGAAGTCGGTCGTGTTCACGGCATACGTGAAGTCGGTGTTGCGGTAGAGGCCGACGAAGTACGCGCCGGCAGCGGCGTTATAGTTGACGAACTGGCCGCCCGGGAAGGCGGTCAGCGAGCTGACTTTGGCGTCGCGATAGCCGAAGCCGAACTTCAGCTCGTGGCTGAGGGAGCCGGTGTTGAAGAACGCCGAGCCGTCGCCGCGGTACTGCGTCTGCGGGCGCTCGGTGTAGTAGCTGTAGAAGTTGCGGAAATACGAGCCGAGGTCCTCATCGAACAGCGGCGGAGGGGCGCCCTGATTGCAGTCGACCGTGTTGCAGCCCTCGCCGGCGTCGGCGATGAGCTGGAAGCCGCCCTGCACCTTCGAGAAGAGGCCGGTCAGGTAGAAGTTCGGTCCGAAGACATGCGTGTCTTCGACCTTCCACATCGTCGGACCCTCGTACGACGAGTCCTGGTTCCACGCCGTTTCCGGCGCGCGGGTCGGACCGACGTTGCGGCCGATCTTGATCTTGTTGCCGAGCATGGCCGCGGCGCTGAAGCTGTTCGAGCTGCCGAACTGCGCGTTCAGCTTGCCGTTGAACGTCTCCAGCTCCGTGGCGTCGATGAAGCGCGCGCCGCTGTTGAGCAGCGTGGCCGACAGCAGGTCGATCTGCTGGCTGCTGTACGCGCCCCAGGCCCACAGACGGTCGCGGATGACCGGACCGCCGGCTTCGACGCCGTAGTCCGAGATGTCCTCGATCTCGTTCACGCGGGCCAGGTAGCCCGTCGCTTCGGTCGGGATCTCGGGATCCGACTGCCAGGCGTTCTTCGTGGCGAAGTAGCGCGCCGACCCTTTCAGGTCGTTCGTGCCGCGCTTGGTGACCATGTTGAGCTGCACGCCGGGGGTCTGGATGCGGACGTCCGTGCCGCCGGTCGTGACCTGCATCTCTTCGAACGAGTCGAAGTCGTAGTAGGTCGGCGAAGAGCCGAGCGCGCCGACGTCGGTGATGTTGACGCCGTCGACGTTCCAGGTGGACTGGTCGCCCGTCGAGCCCTTGCCGATGTAGCTGGACTGCTGGCCCGACTCGTTGCCACCGACGTTGATGCGGTCCATCAGGACGCCGGGGGTCTGCTGCAGGATGACCCACGGGTCGCGGCCCGTCGGAACCTGCTCGAGCTCGACCTTGGTCAGCGTCGTGCCGGTGCCCGTCTTGCGGACGTCGAGCAGCGGCGCTTCGGCGGTGACGGTGATGGTCTGCGATACCGACGGATTCAGCGTGATGGTGATCGACGCGTTCTGGCCGATGCTCACGCCGATACCCGCACGGGTAGCGGCCCCCATTCCGGCCAGCTCACCTTTGACGGTGTACGTGCCGGGGGAGAGATTGAGGAAGCGGAAGTTGCCCGCTTCGTCGGTGACGGTGACCTGCGGTGCACTGACGCCGGTCAGAGTGACCGTAACGCCGGGAAGCGCGGCTCCGTCGTTGGAAACTACCCTGCCGAAGATGTTGCCTGACTGAACCTGAGCGAACGCGCTGAAAGCAAACAGCGTGACGAGCAGTGCGGCCCATGCCGCCCGGACCAATGGATTGGGACGTCGTTCCATATCGGCTCCTTTCCCTGATTTGAGCTTGGGACTAAATTCCTCTGCACGTCGGCGGCCGATTGGTGCCAGGGCGCTAACCTGCCACCCATGAGCCACTTACGAGCAAAACCGTGTTTCGCGGCACCCTTACGACTTCAATGGATCGTTCGCAGCGCTTCGGTCCGTTGAATACTCGGCATTCCCGAGCCCTGTTTCCAAATGGTGAATTGATGGGCGGATGTTAGCACTATCCGCGCAGGGCGCAACAGGAGCGGGAGGCCAGTGGAGCGCCGGCTTTCAGCCGGCAGTTGTGCGGAACGTCCCGAGAGCCGGCCGGCTGAAAGTCGGCGCTCCGTTACGTACCTGGCAAAAAGGACAAACGCCGCGAAGTGTCTTCGCGGCGTTTGCTTGGCCGAGCCTTCCGGCTGCCTACGAGGTTAGCTGTCGGATTCGGGCTGGAAGCCCTACCAGCTTCTGGCCGGATTCACCCCGGACGGTGGCAAGCCGTCGCTAAGTTGGTTCCCCCGTTCCTCGGCGCCGAGGATTAGGCGGCAAGGCCGCCACCATAATGGCGACCGGGGGAGTGTACGCCCCGGAGGGGGGATGTCAAAGGGAAAGTGCGGCTGAGGCAGCGTTCCCCTATCCGCATGTCCCGCGCTCATGGGTCCACCCGTCGCATCCGCGACGACGAGATTCACTTCACTCCCGCCCGCAGCGTCGATACCGGCCATGCACCGATCACGGAGCCGGTTCCCACTCCGGTGGCCGGCAGGGCGGTGACACCGAGCGCGGCACGTGCGGCACTGAGACCGTCGTGTACCTCCGTGAGGTGAATGGCTTGGATTGGCACGCCGGTCAGCGTGGAATCGGTGAAGGCGACCGGAGCCAATCCCGCAGCCGCGCGTACCGCATTGACGGCGGTCCGCAGCTCGAGGATGTGCGCGGCCTTGATCCTGGTCGAGTAGACGGCGATCGGGTCGTCGGTGAACGAGGTCGTCGTCGCCAGCTCGGGGGGGCTCAGCGGGCCGGCCACGCCGTTATGGACCGCGCGGATCTTGTAAACATAGGTGGTGTCCGGAGTGCGTCCGTTGTCGAGGAAGGCCGGCGAGATCGTGTTTCCGATGACCGCAAAGCTGCTGTTGTTCGAGCTGCGCAGAACTTCGTACGTCGTCGCGCTGGGGATTGCGAGCCAGCCGACGCTCACCAGCGTCGTGGACACCGCCGTGGCCACGACGTTCGCCGGGGCGGCGACGATCTGCGTAGGGTCATGGACGCTGTTGTTGAAGAAGGTGTCGACCTCCCCGCCGCCGGAGACCGTGGCGACGTTCGTGACGGTCCCCGAGAAAGCGCTGGCAACCGTCACGGTCAGCGTGATCGGCGGATACGTGGAAGTGGCAGCGAGGACGTCGTTCCTCGTGCACGTGCCGGAGGCGGCGTCGCAGTTCCATCCCGTCCCGCTCATAGCGAGCGGGGACATGTTGGAAGGGAGAGAATCGACGACCGTGACGGTTCCGGCCGTAGGGCCGGTGCCGACGTTCCCCACGGTGATGGTGTAGGACCCTGTCTGGCCCGAAATGAACGCTCCGGCGTGCGTCTTCTTGATGGTGAGATCGGGCGAGTGAACGATCGTGGTGGGATCGCTGGCCGTGTTGTTCGAGGTGTTGACGTCGCCGCCTCCGGCAACGGTGGCCGTGTTCGTCACGCTTACCGGGGCGGCGCTGGAGACATTCACGGTCAGGTTGATGGGATACGTCTCACCTGTGATCAGCGCGCTGCTGCGCGTGCAGGTGAGTGCTGGGAGATCACAGTTCCATCCCGACCCGTACATCGACGTCGCCGTGAGGCCTGCCGGGAGAACATCCCTCACCGTCACGAGCCCGCGCGTGGACGCTCCTGAAGTCGTCACGGTCAATGAATAGACGGCACCGGTCTGTCCGCCGCGGAAGTTGCCGGAGTGGGTCTTGGTAATCGTGAGGTCGGGACAGCCGCCGAGCATGATGCCGATACTGCCGGCGTAATATTGGACGATCGCCAGATCGGCTCGACCGTCGGCGTTGAAGTCGCTCACCGCCAGGTCGAGGGGGTAGTAGCCTGCGGGGTAGCTGTTCGCGGCCTGGAACGTCCCGTCGCCGTCGCCCAGGAGGGTGACCACCGTGTAGGAGGACGAATTCGTCAGGATCAGATCCAGCTTGCCGTCCCCGCTGATGTCCTCGGCGGTGACGGACGACGTGCCGTAGCCGCCAACCGCGTCTTCGCCGGTCTCGAACGTACCGTCTCCATCCCCCAGGAGCACGGAGACACCGTAGTAGGAATTGCTGACAGCCAGATCGGGCCGGCGGTCTCCATTGAAGTCGCCGACGGCGATCGAATTTGGCGTGTCGTCCGCCGGGTGCAGGACAGCGGCGTTGAACGTGCCGTTGCCGTTGCCGAGGAGAATCGCTACGCCGTAGTAGATCGTGACGGCAAGGTCGGCCGTCCCGTTTCCGTCGAAATCGGCGATCGCCACGCTGGTCCCGTCGGTGATGGTGCTGAAAGAAACGGCCGGTTGCAAAGTTCCGTTTCCGTTGCCGAAGAGAACAAACACCTGAGATGTGTACGAACCAATCGCAGCCACGTCCTGGTTGCCGTCGCTGTTCAAGTCGCCGACGGCCATCGAGGTGAGATAGTACGACCCGGCAGCGGAGGGTAGGGCGGCGGCGAACGTGCCATCGCCCTGTCCCAGCAGGATGAAGATCTTGGCCGGGTCAGACGCGCCTGCGACCACGAGGTCGACATCTCCGTCGCCATTCATATCGGACGTGGCAACCTGGCGTGCATCGGCTACGCTGTAGTGCGCGGGCGTTGCGAACGTACCGTTTCCTAAACCCAGATAGACCGTGACCTCGCCGCTGTAATAATCGGTTCCGGCAAAATCCTGTTTTCCGTCCCCGTTGAAATCACCGACCGCGACCGACTGGGCGTAGCCGTACCCTTCCCCAATGGGGTAAGAAACGGGAGAACCGAACGCGGCGCAGGTCTGACTGCTCCAGACCACGGTCGTGTCGGAGGCGGTGTTGTTGCCCGGAAATGCGTCCCCCCCACCCGCCACCGTTGCGACGTTGACCACGGGCGAGGGAGCGTTGCCGGCCACGGTCACAGTGAGGGCGATCGGAGGATATTGACTTCCGCCGGCCAGCGCGTTGCTGCGCGTGCACGTCAGTGAGCCGAGACTGCAGGTCCAGCCCGTGCCGCTCAGGCCCGTGGCCGTGAGGCCGGACGGCAGGGTGTCCGTGACTGTGACCGTTCCGGACGTCGGCAAGCCTCCCAGGTTTCGGACCGCGAGCGTGTAGACCCGTCCGGTGGCGCCTTGCGAGAAGCTGCCGTCGTGCGTTTTGGTGATGGCCAGATCGGTGGCGGGCGCGATCGCCGCCGGATCGCTGGCGCCGTTGTTGCCCGTGTTCAGCTCTCCGCCGCCCGAGACGGTCACCGTGTTCGTGACCGTGGCCGGGGCATTGGTCGCCACTTTGACGGTCAGGGTGATCGCGGGGTAGCTCGCGCCTCCCGCCAGCACGCCGCTTCGCGTACAGGAGAGGGGCGAAAGCGTGCACGTCCAGCCGGTGCCGCCGATCGCGGTGGCGGTGAGGCCGGCCGGTATCGCATCCGTCACCGTGACCGGTGCGGTGGTCGCTCCGCCTCCGGCGTTCCTGACGGTGATGGTGTAGGTCTTTCCCGTCTGGCCCTGAGTGAAGGTTCCTGCGTGGATCTTGGTGACGGCCAGATCGGGGGCGGGGCAGGCGGCGAGCAGGATCGAGACGAGGGCCGAGCCGCTGTTGGCGACGGCGAGGTCCGGCTTGCCGTCGCGATTGAAATCGGCGCCGGCGACGGCCATCGGTGCCGTTCCCACGCTGCTGTAGGCCGGTGCGCCGAAAGCTCCTGCGCCGGCCGCGAAAAGGAAGGACACGCTGCCACCGCCCTTGTTGGCCGTGGCCAGGTCGAGAAGACCGTCGTCGTTGAAATCGCCGGCCGTCAAGGCGATCGGAGCATTGGCCACGGCGTAATGCACCGCCGGCTTGAAGGCGCCGTCCCCGTTTCCGAGGAGGAGGGAGATGTTGTTCGAGCCCGCATTGGCCACTGCCAGGTCGGGTTTGCCGTCGCCGTCGAGATCCGCGGCGATCACCGAAAACGGCGTCGTGCCTGCGCCGATACTCGTGGCGGTCTGGAATGTGCCGTCCGCGTTGCCGAGGAGAACCGACACGCTGGCGGAGGCGGAATTGGCCAGGGCCAGGTCGGATACTCCATCCCTGTCGAAGTCACCGATCGCCACGGACTCGGGGGCGTCGCCGACGGAGTAGCTGACCGGCGCCTGGAACGTGCCGTCGCCGGAGCCGCGGAGGATGGCCACGCTGTCCGCGCCGCGCGCCGCCACTGCGAGGTCGATCCTGCCGTCACGGTCGAAATCACCGGCCGCCACCGCCCGGGGAGTATTGCCGGCCGGATACTCGACGGCCGTCTGGAATGTGCCGTCGCCATTGCCCGAAAGAACCGCCACTTCACCGGATCCGGTGCTGGCGATCGCCAGATCGAGCCGGCCGTCGCGATTGAAGTCTCCCGCGGCCACGCCATGGGGAGCAGTACCGGCAGCGACGGTCACTCCGGAAACGAAGGTGCCGTCACCGGCGCCGAGTGCGATGGAGACGTTGTTCGAGCCCTTGTTCACAGCGCCGAGATCTGTTTTGCCGTCGCCGTTGAAGTCTCCGGTGGCCAGGGACTCGGGAATGGTTCCGACGCCATGAGGGACGGCGCTCACGATCGTGCCGCAGTTGACCGTGCAGGTCCCGATGTTGCGAAGGATGGAGAGTCCGTAGCTGTCGTCCTGGTGGACGGTGGCGACGTCGGGCTTGCCGTCGCCGTTCAGGTCGCCGACGACGGACTGAGCGGGCTGGTAAGACGTGGCGAACTGCCTGGCGGGCTGGAACGTCGCGTCTCCGTTCGACAACAGGAGAGACACGTTCCCCGACCCGGAGTTGGCGGTGACCAGATCCGCCCGGCCGTCGCCGTTGAGGTCACCTGCCGCAACCGAGTACGGAGCGGAGCCCACCGTGAGATGAACGGCGGCGGCGAATGTGCCGTCGCCGTTTCCCTTCAGGAACGAGACATTGTTCGAGTTGTGGTTCGCCACGGCCAGGTCGAGCGTGCCGTCTCCGTCGAGATCGCCCGCCGCTACCGATGACGGCCCGTCCCCGGCCGCCGTGCCGAGCGGCGCCTGGAAGGTCCCGTCGCCGTTGCCGCGCAGCAGCGAGATCGTGTCGGCATTGAAGTTGGCGACGGCCAGGTCGAGCGTGCCGTCCCGGTCGACGTCGGCAACCGTCACCCAGAACGGGCCGGAGCCGGCAGCGTAACCGGCGGCCGCCGCAAACGTGCCGTCCCCCTGTCCCAGCAGAAGGGAGACGTCGCTCGAGCCGTTGTTCGCGACCGCCACATCGACGGCACCGTCGCCGTCGAAGTCGCCTGCCGCCAGCGAGAACGGGCTCGTTCCCACGGCGTAATGGACCGCCGGCTGGAACGAGCCGTCGCCGTTTCCGGTCAGGATGGAGACGTTGTTCGAGCCGGAATTGGCCGTGGCGAGATCCGGCTTGCCGTCGGCGTTGAAATCAGCGGCGATCACGGCCAGGGGAGTATTTCCCACCGCAGAGTGTGCCCCGGCGCCAAAGCCGGTGCCGAGCCGCACGGAGACCCTGTTCGCGCCCGTTTCGGCGAGCGCGAGGTCGGATTTTCCGTCGCGGTTGAAATCTCCGAGGGCCAATGCATTGGCCGGTGAGGCCGTAAAGAACGACTGCGGCGACAGAGTGGGGCACGAGGCCGGCGGCGCAGTCGCCACGACCGACAGCGTGGCGGTCGTCGCTCGCTGGAACGCTCCGCTGGACCCGGTGACGATGACGCTGTAGGCACCGGTCGGCGTCGTGCCGGCGGTCGTCACCAGGAGGCTCGAGCTGCTCGTCGTCGACGGCGGGGTGAACGTCGCCGATGCTCCCGACGGCAGACCGGTCGCCGCCAGTGTGACCGTTCCGGCAAAACCGTTGGACGGCGCGATCGTGACCGTGTAGCTGACCGAGCCGCCGCGCGCGACCGTGCGCGAGGACGGACTGACCGACACGGTGAAGTCAGGACTGGCCGGCGCGCCGACCGCCTTGGCCGCATTCAGGCGGCCGCCGGTGATGGATCTCCCGGTAAGACCGGCGATCGGATCGGTGTTGTCCAGGATGGCACTCTTGACCTGGGCGGTGGTGAGTCCCGGTGTTTTCGCAAGCACGAGCGCGGCCACGCCGGCGACGTGCGGAGTGGCCATCGACGTACCGCTCTTGTACCCGTAATACGAACCGGGAACGGTAGACAGCACCGACACGCCGGGAGCGGCGAGGTGCACCTTCGTGGCGCCGTAGTTCGAGAAGTACGCCAGCCCGTCGCGGTTGTCCGTGGCCGCGACGGCGATCATGTTCTGGGCCGGGTAGTTCGACGGATAGAACGAATACAGATCGTTGTCGGCACCGTGGTTCCCGGCCGCGGCGACGAACAGGATGTCGTGCTCGTTGGCCTTGTTGATCTCATCGAAGAGCGCCTTGGAGAACGGTCCGCCTCCCCAACTGTTCGACAGAACGCGCACGTTTACACCGTCGATCTTCGCCTGCACGGCGAAGTCGATTGCCGCGATCGCGTCCGCGATCGTTCCGGATCCGTACTCGTCGAGGAATTTCAACCCCATGATCGACGCGGTCCAGTTCACGCCGGCCACGCCGAGATTGTTGTCGCCCACCGCGCCGATGGTGCCGGCGACGTGCGTGCCGTGGCTGTGGTCGTCGTCCGGATCGCAACTGCCGGTGATGGCATTGAAGCCGTGTGTGCCGGCGGAACAGGCTACATTCCCCTTGCCGCCCGGGTTGGTCCAGATGTTGGCCTGGAGGTCGGGGTGGTCGTAATCGATGCCGGTATCGACCACACCGACCACGACCGACGCCGATCCGGTGGTGACATTCCACGCCGACTGGGCGTCGATATCCGCCCCTGCCGCCCCGGCAGCCCCTCCGACGGTCTGGCCGGTGTTGTTGAGGCCCCAGAGCTGCCCGTATGAAGGGTCGATCGGCGTGGCCACCAGCCGCACTTCGTAATTGGGCTCGACGTACTCGACGTTCGGATTGCGTTCCAGAGCGGCGGCCATGGCTTCCGCGCCTTTGGAGCGCGAGTGCATGTGCCAGATCGTTCCTGAGTTTACTTTCGAGAGCCGTTTCGCCTTGTCGGCGTCGGCCAACTGCTCCAGATGGGCGATGTCGTTGGCGGACGCCCTGTCGCGGATCTTGACCAGGACTTCGCGGTCCCTGGATTTACCGGTGGGCCGGATCGCGCCGGCAAAGCTCGAACCGGCAATCAGAGTGAGGACCGAAAATATAATTGCGTGACGAAGACGCATGGGCAGTTCTCCGGACACCAACCAATGAACTGGCGCTCCGAATCGAAGCGCGCGCAGGCACTCAGCGCGCGCCGAAGACGCCCTTATGCAGTGGATTGTCGAAAAGCTATTGGACCGAGTGAATTCTACACGTCTTTCCGAATTGCGGCTCCAAACCTCGCCCCGCGAAGCTCGGCAAGCGGGTAGGCATCCCTCTCGCAACGGCTGAGTCCGAAGGAGTGAACGATGCCAGCAAGAAAAGCTGCCCGGAAGCGAGAACTGATCGAGCCGACCCCCGGAGACAAGCGCTACGTCCGCCGCGACAAGGAAGGAAAGTTCAAGGACGTCGTCGACGTCGGGAGGTCCCTCGCCGCCGACCGCCGGTCGAAGTCGAAGACGGTCGTGAAGCCGGGCCAGGGAGACAAGGGCGACGTGAAGCGGTCGCCGTCGAAGAAGACGTCCGCGTCGAGTAAGACGTCGAGTAAGAAGGCGACGTCGAGTAAGAAGACGTCGTCGAAGAAGGCCAGCGCGAAAAAGAAGTAGCGGCGCCGCACGGGCGCGCCTCCGGCGCGCCGCCACGGACCGCCGGCCGTCCCCGCCGGCCGGTCCGCCCACGTCACGTGGGCCGGCTCTCGGCAGGAACTGGCCAGCGGTGCGATCCCCCGCCCGGCCGTCGAATGACGCCCACGCAACGCGAGAGCCTGCCGACGCGACGTCGGCGGACCGGCCGGCGGGGACGGCCGGCGGTCCGGCGCTCCGCGTAGTGGTTGGCTGGCCCAGTCCAATCAATGGCAGACAACCGGCCACCGACAACATTGAAGCCAGCGGACACGAATTTGCGAGGAGCTGTTACGAAGGAACATCCCTCCGGCGGCCCAACTGTGGCCCGGACTTTTAATCTGGGCCGGCACTCGGGAGAACGCAGTTTGTGCCAGTGAGCGGCCTCCGGGTTCTTTTCAGACCTTTCGCCACATCGCATTTTTCCCGCGCCTGGCCAGCTCGATTTTCCCCTCTTGCCGAAGCTCGTCGAGAACACGCTTCAACGTTCGGCTGCTGATCTCGGGGCAGAACCCGGACAGTTCTGCTTTCGAGAAAACAACCGGCATCGCCTGCACGGCAGTCTCACGCGATCTGCCATCGACAATATCTTACGAGATCAGTTGAATCAGACCATTCCGGAGGAGGGCTCTTGGGGTCAGTTTGCTCTCTGGGGTCACAGCTTTCTTCTTCCCAGGGTCACTACTCTCTGGGGTCAGAGCTTTCTTCTTCCCAGGAAAGAACGAAGGTGTGACCCACTCCTTCTGCCTCAAGCCGCCGGCTGCAGCGGCGTGGCAGCCCGGCGCACATGGGTGCGACCCGCAACCTACCGGTGCGGGAGCTCCTCGCACGCGCGTGTGAATTCGTTGCAGCGCGAAGCTTCTCCCTCGCATCGCGTTGGCGGGCGACGCACGTGTGTGGTGGCTCGATGCACAGCGATGCTTCGACCCTGGCTCGTGGTACGCCGGTCGTGCGACACCGGAGCATTTCGAACGGATCGCGCTGGTCATAAGAGCCATCGCGATGCGATTCAGAGCCACCGCGATGCGTCAGGTCACCCACCGCGGTGGGTGGGGTAACGGACCGCGGTGGCAGGATCACGCATCACGGTGGGTGGGGGAGCCCATCGCGGTGGCCTGGGAAGCCACTGAAGTGAGGTTGGAAAGGCATCGCGGTGGGACAGGTGACCCACCGGAGTGGCGCCGGGCACGCACGGAAGTGGGATCAGAGACGTACCGCGGTGGGTTAAGAACGCACCGCGGTGCGTTCAGAACGTTCGCAGTGTGGGTGCAGGAAGATCGCGGTGTGATGGGTGATGCACCGGCGTGGGGCTCGGACCCACCGTGGTGGGAGAAGGAACGCATCGGCGCGGGTTGGGAAAGCCACTGAAGCGGGACAGGTACGTCACCGCGGCCGCATCGGGAACCCGCCGCGGTGGGTCAGGTACGCCACCGGCGTGGGATGAGTCAGCGGCGTCTCCTCAGATATGCTCGGTCAGCCCTGGCGCTGCCCTGGAGTGGTCAACCATCACGCAATCGAAGATCAGCGCTTCCCACATGCTCATGATTTTTTCGGCGCCAAACCGCTCGGCTACCTCCGGCGCTTTTGCGGCGAGTCGCTTGCGCTCGGCTTCATCTCCCATGAGACCGTCCAGAGCCGCTGCCATCGCTTGCGCGTCGCGCGGCGGCACGAGGATTCCGTCAACGCCGTGGCGAATGATGTGGCGTGGCCCGCTCGGACAATCGAAGCTCACGACCGCAATCCCACAGGCCATCGCTTCGAGAAGCACATTGCCAAAGCCTTCGTCCAGCGACGACAGTACAAACAGATCGGCGCGGCGCATGGCGTCGAAGGGACGGCGTGTGAACCCCGGCAGGCGCACTCGCCCTGCAAGTCCATGCCTCTGAACGGATGATTCAAGGTAAGAGCGAACCGGGCCCTCTCCCACAATCTCCAGCGTCCAGTCCGGATGCTTTTCCGCAACCAGAGCGAACGCACGCAGAAGCAGGTCGAAGCCTTTTTGATGGTCCAGCCGGCCCATGGCCAGCAGCAGCCTGCCATTCTTCTGCCGCGGCATTTCATCAGAGCTCGAGAAGACAGGCGGCGTCAGGGCATTCGGAATGACTCGACCTCGAATGCCCGCAACCGATGAAAAGTAGTCGAGCGATTCTTCAGTGAGCACTGTGACATAACTCGCTCGAGGATAAAGGCGGCGGCGAAGGAGCTCCCATTCCGCGCCGATGAAATTCTCGTTCGGGTCACATTGCTCATTGACGATCACCGGCAAGCCCAGGCCACGAGTGGCCGCGAGCACGCGGATATTCGTCAGGTCCATATACGAGATCACCACTTCCGGTGCCGTGCTCGAGATCACCTCTCGCAGCTTCAGGATTGCAGTCGTCCGCGGGATCAAAACAGCGCGCTCAGATTCAGAGCAGCCGTCGATCAAGCCGGCGATCGGCGCCGGTCCCTGCAAGTCGATCGGCAGATGATTGAACCGCGGACTTCCCAGATCGAGATGCGTGACACGCGGATGCAGGCTGTAACAAGAGGACCTACCGCCAAAGTCTGTGGTCAGGATGGTCACTTCCCAGCCTTTCGCAGCCCAGTAATTGGCCATGTTTGCAGCGACGCGCTCCGCGCCACCGCCGTCAAGCGTGGAGATGACCAGAGTGATTCTCATGTCTTATCTTACTGTCCGGTAACGTCCGCCATCCACATTGAGTTCCGGCCCGCGATCTGACGAGCGCTGGTGGGCCAGTCGGACCACGATTCCGGAACGACATCTGAGCTGCTGATCTCACCATGGACCTTTTTTCTTCAGGACTTCAACATCCCTGGAGACGAAGCCGAAACCCTGGTAGACGAAGTCCTCATAGCCTCGATCCGGCACGTCCCGGCCATGACCGACGTAGAGGAATGGCTCACCGCCGCCGTGACCTCTGCAGCCAAGCGCCGCATGGAGAAGCCGTAATGCCCCCGGCGAGTCCCTTCCTCGAAGCACGCTTCAAAGCCTTCTCTCTTTCACTTCGCGCCGAGCGCGAGGCTGCCGCCCTGATCGTCGAGCCCCTTCTCAAGAACACCCCGAGGTCCGATTGGTGCCGCCTTACCGAACGCCCCGAACTTCATAACTTCGGCGTCATCGAGAGGATAGGAAAGCTCTTTACGGATGCCCTTGGCCGCGATCCGCAGTACGCCCTAGCGCTTGCCGAGTTGGCTGCGTCTCTCGCCGAAGCTATCCCGGACACGGCTTACCCTCTTCCGATTCCCGCGCAGATCCGCGCCTACGCGCTGAAGGATCTCGGGAAGGTTTTGAGCGCCCTTTGCCGGCACTCAGAATCAGTTGAGGCTCTCGAGAAAGCCGCATTCCTCATCTCCGAGTACTTCACCCTCACGTACGATGTCGCCATCGTCCGATTCAACCTGGCCGTGTCCTACCAAGAGGTAGAGCGCTACTCCGAAGCCTTCAAGCTCCTGACTGAATGCAAGGAAGTCTTCCGGCTGTACAAAAACACCCACCTTCTTGTCATCTGCGGGATAGCCGAAGGAGTCCTCCGCCAGAGACTCCGGCGATATCGAGAAGCTAGAGAGACGTACCTCCTTCTTCTGGCTTCGAACCCAGGCATGGAGAAGGAGAGTCTTGCGGCACTCCACCAAGCCATCGGCTTCTGCTCAATCGAGCTGTCTGACTTTGACGACGCGGAAGCCAACCTCAGACACGCTATCTTGTTGAACGAAGAGCTCGGTCAACCGATAGAAGTCCTCAAGTCTCAAGCTGGAATCGGCCGGCTCCTCATTCGGAAAGGGCTCATCGACGCCGGCATCTCCCACTTTCGCCCCGTCCGCCGCGGATTCCTCAAAGCCTCGATACCCGAGGAAGCCGGACTCTCCGCGCTCGAGATCATCGAAGGCATGCTCCGACAAGGCAAAGCGGCCCAGGCCGAGACGCTTGCCCGGATGGTCATCGCGGAGTTCACCTCGGCCGGACTGAACACCCGAGCCATCACCGCCTTGGGCTACCTCACGGAGGCCATCGCCACGAAGCAAGCAACCACCAAGCTCGTGACCGACGTACGCGAGTACATCCTCTCGCTCCGAACCACGCCGGAGCGAGAGTTCCACCCTACCGCATGACCTACGGCCGAGGGATCGTCAGAAAGTCCCCGAATGAACGGATCACCTTCTTCACGACCTTCACGATCGGAGACCGCTCCTTCTCCCGAACGTCGCGATCCCTTTCCTGCGGCGCGGCGGACAGACTCCCCGCCAGCACCAGGACCAACCCCATCGCGGACACACCTCGACCCACCGAATAGAGCACTCGACGCATACAGCTCCTCCTCATCCGGCCTAGGAGCCGGTCTCATGAATTTTGAGGAGGGCGCCCTCTTCACCAAGGGAGTGACGGAACTTGCCGATCAGTCACCTTTAGGCGTCGAGTATCGCCGATTCGCGCTGGGACTGCGCGATCACGAGCCGTCGAGCTTCCAGGTAGAAAGCCCGCGCTTCACGCGGCTAAAGACTTTCCCGATACCGGCTCGGTCTGGGGTCAACGGTTTGGGGTCAAAGCTTTCTTCTTCTCCCAAGAAAAACGAAGGTGTGACCCCCACTCTTCCCAGAAAAACGAAGGTGTGCCCCCCACTCTTCCCGGCCCACCACGACTCGTGGCCGCGATGGTCGAGCAGACGCACGAAGGTGTGACCCCACCCCAGCCTTACGGCGAGACGCCGTCCGCCGACGGGACGTCGCCGGGCCAGCCGACGCGACGTCGGCGCTCCCGGCACGAACGTTGGGTTCGCGATGCCGCGCCTCCGTCTACGCGAACACGCAGAAGCTCGAGTTACGATGAGCGTCGTCATGCACCGGAGCGCCGACGTCGCGTCGGCTGGGCCGGCGGCGTCTCGCCGGCGGACGGCGTCTCGCCGTAAGGAGCATGGGCGGAGGGTGTGGTGCCGTCTACGGCACCGTTGGCAGTGCATAGTTCACGGATTCGTTCAACGCCGCGGCCCCGGCAGGCCTATATTTCCGGCATGAGGCGAAGCTGGGCAACGATCTGTTTCCTGGCTTTCGTCGCCCTCGACGTCCATCCTTGCACCACGTTCTGCATGAGCGTGGGTGACCGCGTGGTTTTCGGCGCGAATTACGACTGGCACACGCGCATCGGAACGATCATGGTCAACAAACGATGGGTGACGCGGGAATCGCTCACCCAGCGGCCTGCGCGCTGGAAGTCGCGGTACGCGTCGATCACCTTCAACCAGTACGGGCGCGATTTTCCCAGCGGCGGGATGAACGAAGTGGGACTGGTCGTGGCATTGATGGAGCTCGGTGAGACGGAGTATCCCGCCGTCGACAGCCGGCCCTCGGCGGGAGTGCTGGACTGGATTCAGTACCAACTCGACCTCTCCGCCGACGTCGACCAGGCCGTCGCGAACGCGTCGGCGATTCGCGTCGCAACCGGCAGCACGGGGATCCACTACCTGATCGCAGACCGCACCGGGCGCGCGGTGACCATCGAACATCTGAACGGGGCGTTGGTGACGCACAGCGGCTCGACGGTTCCCGTTTCCGTGTTGGCGAATGACCGGTACGACCGGTCGATGGCGTACCTGAGCACCATCACCGGCTTCGGCGGCTCGCAGCCGGTGCCTGGCGGATCGGAGTCGTTACAGCGTTTCGCGCGCGCCGCGTCGATGATCCGCACGACGTCCTCCAGTGCGGACGCCGTGGAGCGCGCGTTCGCGATTCTCGACTCGGTGCGTCAGACGAACACGCGTTGGAACATCGTGTACGACCCCGCCCTGGGCCGTATCCACTACCGCACGGATCAGAACCGCGCGCCGCGCTGGCTCGAGTTCTCCTCGTTCGAGACGAGCTGCGTCTCGCCTGTGAAAATTCTCGACATGAACGCCGGGTACGAGGGCGATCTCGCCCCGTATTTCACGGACTACACCGCTGCCGCGAACATTGCGCTCGTCAACGCGGCCTACGACGACACGCCGATCTATCAGGTCTCGCCAGAGACCCGCCTCCTGCGGGCGCTGCATCCGGAGAAGGACTCGTGCGCCGTTCCAACGCGCAGGCGCGCGGTCGGGCACTGATCTGGCGGGAGCGGGAGGTTTGGGGGCGGAGGTTTCTTCTATCGAGAAGAACGAAGGTGTGCCCCCACCCTGCTCCACCCCCGATCAGCGTGACCGGCAGGCCACCTGCCGAATGATCTCCTCGATGCGGCGCGCGGTGTCACGCCATCCACTGCGCCCCGCCTTGGCCGCGATCAGGCGCCGCGGCGCGACTCCGCCCACATGAGCCTCAATCGCCTCCCGTAGAACGTCTGCGATCGTGCTCCCGCGACGGGCGGCCTCGTCGCGCAATTTCGCGTCGAGATCGTTCGGGAGCTTCACCGTGGTACGCCTCACGACATGCAGCATACCTATGCCCAATCGCACGTCAATTGCGATGCCGTTCTGTTGTCTGGCCGAAGGCGTCCCCAGAAAGCAGGAAGTAGTAGTGCTCAGGAACGCATCAGGGCTCTTAGGGTCAGAGCTTCCCTCTTCTCTCGGAAAGAACGAAGGTGTGACCCCGGTGTGACCCACTCGGTCATCGGTGGTCCTTCATGGCCTCCGACATCTCCTGCAGCAGCTCCGCGGCTCCATTCACGTCTGGCCGTCCGACGTTCGGGGCCTCCGGGATCTCGTGCAGCACCTCCGACACTCCATGAACGTCTGGCAGTCAGACGTTCACCACCTCCGTGACATCGTCAACATCTGAGCGCCAGACATGAATGACCTCCGCGATCACATGAATGACCTCGGCGATCACGTGAATCCCCTCCGAGACTCCATGAACGTCTGAGCGTCAGACGTGAACGGCCTCCGCGACTTCCTGCAGCAGCTCCGCGACTCCATGAACGTCTGGCCGTCAGATGTTGAGCACCTCCGAGACTCCATGAAGATCTGAGCGTCAGATGTTGATGGACTCCGCGAGCGAGTGAATCCGCTCCGCGAGGCCGTTCAGGGCTCTTGGGGGTCAGAGCTTTCCTCTTCTCCAGGAAAAACGAAGGTGTGACCCCACCCCTCAGACCCCCCGCACGGAGGGCTCTTGGGGATCAGAGTTTTCCTCTTCTCCAGGAAAGAACGAAGGTGTGACCCCACTCCCTCCTGCCCCCCACTCCTTCCTCCTGTCAGAGTCTCTATACTGGCGTCGTGAGCCGGCGCGAGATCACGGCGACAGCCGAGGCGGAGTTTTTCGAGGGCGTGCGGCACGCAGCGGAGTTCTTCATGGGCAAAGCCGACGTGCAGCGCGCTCTCGAGATTCTCGCCCAGCGCCTCGAAGAGCTCGACATCCCCTACGCCATCGTCGGCGCGATGGCGATGAACGAATACGGCTATCGGCGGGTCACCGAGGATGTCGACGTGCTGCTCACGCGGGAGGGACTCGATCGATTCAGGCAGCGCTGGCTCGGCAGGGGATACGTGGAGAAGTTTCCCGGCAGCCGCGGTCTCCGGGATACCGAGAATGGCGTGCCGATTGATATCGTCGTCACCGGCGATTACCCGGGGGATGGTCGTCCGAAGCCTGTTGCATTCCCGAATCCGGCGGACGATGCACGCCGTGGCTCCCGCGTACGCCTGTTGCCGCTCCACAAGCTCATCGAGCTCAAATTGGCATCGGGGATGAGCGCGCCGCACCGGCTCCGCGATCTCGCGGATGTTCTCGAGCTCATTCGCGTCACCGGCCTGCCGGCGGAGCTGGCCGCGGATCTCGACGAAAGCGTGCGAGAGAAATATCGCGAGCTGTGGCAGGCCGCCCGCGAAAGTCACGACGACGAGTAGCGCGCGACCGGCGGCGCAGCGCCTCTGCGCACAGTTTACGGATCTGTTCAGCGCTGCCCGGAACCATGGTAAAGGATCTCTCATGTGCCGAGGCAAGCTTGACCGAGCGCACGCCCGCTGACTCCGGGCAGGATTGGACAAGATGGCGATCGTGTTGCAACAATCAACGCATGCAGTCACCAAAGAGACAGCATGAGATTGACACGTTGCTCGATCCAACACCACCGAGCAAGAGGCAGCAACGGATCGAGACGCTGATCGTCGCTTTCGCGCGTCCGATCATGGACCGGATCATCGCCCGTTTTCTGTACAGCGAATCACTGCAGCGAGAGGATGCAGATGACATCGTGGCCACGGTCACACTTCGCCTCTTCACCAAACTGACGGATTCCGGCGACGCTGAGCCGATCCGCAAGTTTGATGAGTACGTGGCTACGTTGACGTATAACGCGATCCACGACTACAGACGCCGCCGCTACCCGGAGCGGACACGCCTGAAGAACCGCCTTCGTTACATCGCCAGCACCGACGATCGTCTGGCGATGTGGAACACTCCGGCCGGAACTGCGGTCGGGCTTGCGGAGTCGGTCGGCCAGCCCGGTTTGGAAAAGATCGATTTCGGCATTAGTGCCGCATCACCCGCGATGCTGGACCAGGGAAATCCTGCCTCTGCAATCGTGGAGGTCGTTCGCGCCGTGGGCGCACCGATCACCCTCGACACGCTTGCGGGTGTCCTGGAGTTGCTGTGGGGCACGACTGAGCAGAACATGCTCCCGGAAGCGTCACTGATCGACGAGACGCCGAACCCGCTGGAGCGGCTGGAGTTGCGTGAATCCATTGGTACGCCGTGGCAAGAGGTTTTTGACCTTCGTCGGACGCATCGCAATGCGTCCAGATCCGAGCCGCTGGGCAACGTCGCCGAAGAGCGGGATGATCCGCTGGCGGCACTTCGCGCAGATTTCGAGCGTGAGCTCGCCGTGCTTGGCAAGCGCGGTGCACCGATGAAGCTCCGGCGAGTATTCTCCTCGCGTCCGGCCAAAATTGCCCGTGCGGCAAACGATGGCTCCCGCAAACGCTGATGGCCTCGAAGGCTGTCGCTCCGGTCATCTTTGTACTTGCTGGCGTCAATGGCGCGGGGAAGAGCTCTCTCGGTGGCGTCCTGCTCCGTGGCTCCGGACTCGCGTATTTCAATCCCGATGAAGCCGCACGGCGGATTAAAGAGAAGACCCGCTGCACGGCCGACGAGGCGAATTCCCTGGCCTGGCAAGAGGGAGTGAAGATGCTGCAAGTGGCAATCGATCGCCGCCGCAGTTACGCCTTCGAGACCACTCTCGGGGGGCGAACGATTCCCGGACTGCTCGTCGAAGCGTCGACCGCCGGAATCGAAGTGCTCGTCTGGTACGTAGGTCTTTCGAGTCCGGAGCAGCACATTGCGCGCGTGCGCTCTCGTGTTGCCTCAGGTGGACACGACATACCAGAGGCGATGATTCGCAGCCGATGGGATCTGTCGCGACGCAACCTCATTGCTTTGCTTCCTCACCTCGCCGAACTGCAAGTCTTCGACAACTCGGAAACAGGCGACCCGGCAGCCGGGACGATCCCGGAACCACGTCTGGTCATGCGTTGGCGGCGTGGTCGTGTCGTTGCGCCGAGCGCAAAGAGGTTGCGGCAAACACCAGATTGGGCGAAGCCGATCGTCGTCGCCGCGTTGAGGCTCGAGCGAACGACCGGAGAAAGCTGAGCTCTGCCGCCACTTCCGCAAGCGTAGTCAGTGCGCGAAAAGGCGGTTGGTGGTGCCCAGGGACGGAATTGAACCGCCGACACGAGGATTTTCAGTCCTCTGCTCTACCAACTGAGCTACCTGGGCAAGAGGTAAGCCGCTCGGAGCGGCGCGCAAGATACCACAGCGGGCGCCGCCGGCAAGTGGTGGAGTTAATCGCTCCGGCGGGCGAATCATTCCCACGCGGGCCGGCGGACATCCTCCGGCAGCAACAGGACTTCCGGCCGCCCTCTGAGCCAACGACACGCGGCCCGCAGGGAGTGCGGTCACGTCGAAAGGGGTACATTTCGGACCCACCCCGCCTGGACCTCCGACGAAAACGTATCTTCCGACGATGAAAACGTTTCGTCCGACGATGAAAACGTTTCGTCCACCGATGAAAGCGTTTCGTCCGATGATGAAAACGTTTCGTTCGACGATGAAAGCGTTTCGTCCGACAACGGAAACGTTTCGTCCGGCAACGAAAACGTTTCGTCCGACGATGAAAGCGTTCCGTCTACCGATGAAAGCGTTTCGTCGAGCTTCATCCCGAATGGTGTCCACTGAACACCTGAGGCACAGCCCCTCACCCCGTCCGGCACCTGGTCTTCTGCCCAGCGTGCAATACACTCCCCCGATGCAACCGCGCCGCGCCCTCCTGCTGGGCGCCACGGGGCTCGTCGGCAGCGAGCTTCTTCGCCTTCTTCTGGATGACCCGGGTTTCGGGCCGATCCGCGTCCTGGCGAGGCGCTCGACCGGGGTCGCGCACCCGAAGCTGGAGGAGCATCTTCTCGACCTCGACCGGATGAACGAGCATCCGGAGCTGTTCGCGGTCGACACGATCTTCTGCGCCCTCGGCACGACCATCAAGATCGCGGGGTCGCAGGACGCGTTCCGGCGGGTCGATCATGATTACCCGATCGCCGCGGCGAAGCTGGGGCTGGCGCAGGGAGCGCGACACTATCTTCTGGTCAGTTCCCTCGGCGCGAATGCGAATTCGCGCATCTTCTATAACCGGGTCAAGGGGGAGGTCGAGCGCGATCTCTCCGCTCTCCCCTACCCGTCCATCACCATTGCCCGCCCTTCGCTTCTTCTCGGCCCGCGCACCGAGTTTCGCCTCGGCGAGCGGGTCGCGGCGCGCTTCGGCTGGCTGATGCCTCCGGGCCTCCGGCCGATCGAGGCGCGCGACGTTGCCCGCGCCCTCGTCGCTGCCGCTATGGTTGCTGGCGGACGGCAGCAGGCGAGCGGTGTGCACATTCTCGAATCACGCGCGATGCGCACATGGAGGTAGTTGTGTCAGAGACCCCGGCAACTTTTCAGGACCTCGGCCTGCGCGCCGAGATCGTCGAGACCCTCACCACCCTCGGCTATGAGGCACCGACGCCGATCCAGGCGCGGACGATCCCTCGCATGCTGGCCGGCGGCGATCTGATCGGCCAGGCGCAGACCGGCACCGGCAAGACGGCCGCGTTTGCGCTGCCGATCCTGCAGAAGATCGACCCGAAGCGCAAGGAGACGCAGGCGCTCGTCCTCACGCCGACGCGGGAGCTGGCGATGCAGGTGGCGGATGCCATCCATTCGTATGCCGCGAAGCTCGGGCCGGTTAGCATCCTCCCGGTCTACGGCGGCGCGCCGATCGTGCCGCAGCTCAAGCGGCTGGAGCGCGGGGTCCACGTGGTGGTGGGGACGCCGGGGCGGCTGATCGACCATCTCGACCGCGGCAGTCTGAAGCTGGACAAGATCCGCGTGGTGGTGCTCGACGAGGCCGACGAGATGCTGAAGATGGGCTTCGTCGAGGAGGTCGAGAAGATCCTCGCCGCCGCACCGGCGGAGCGCCAGATCACGCTGTTCAGCGCGACGATGCCGGATGAAGTGATGCGCATCGCCAGGCGGCATCTGCGCGACCCGGAGCGGATCGAGATCGAGCATCCGGCACTCTCCGCGCCGTTGATCGAGCAGCGCTTCCTGAATGTCTCCGAGGGGCAGAAGCTGGAGGTGCTGACCCAGATCCTCGAGCTCGACCCCGCCGAGGCGACGCTGATCTTCCGGCGGACCAAGACCGGGTCGGCGGAGCTGGCGGAGAAGCTGGAAGGGCGCGGGTTCGCGGCGGTGGCGATGCACGGCGACATGTCGCAGCCGCTGCGCGAGAGCGTGATCCGCCGCCTGCGCGCGGGGCAGGTGGAGATCGTGGTGGCTACGGACGTGGCCGCGCGCGGGCTGGACGTCGAGCAGATCGAGCACGTCATCAATTACGACGTGCCGTACGACGTCGAGGCGTACGTGCACCGCATCGGGCGTACCGGCCGCGCCGGCCGCAGCGGCGTGGCCACGCTGTTCATCACGCCGCGCGAGCGCGGGATGATGCGCGCCATCGAGCGCTTCACCGGCATGCAGATCAAGCCGATGAAGATGCCGACCCGCGCCGACATCGCCGCGAAGCGCGTGGGGGTGTTCAAGGACACGATTCGCAAGACGATCCAGGAAGGCGACCTGGAGATGTACCTGGAACTGGTCGAGCAGCTTGTCGAGGAAGGGCCGTTCGACATCGCCGACATCGCCGCCGCCGCGGCGCGCATCGCCAATGGTTCGCGCGCGCTGGTGAAGGCGAAGGAAGAGGAGACGACGGCGCGGCCGGAACCTTCGGTGCCGGTGGACCGGTACGTGGACCGCGACGAGCGTCCGCCGTCCGTCGCCGGTACGGACAAGACCATTCGCATCGCCATGGCGGTCGGCCGCAATGACGGCATCCGTCCGGCGGACGTGGTCGGGTCGATCGCGAACGAGGCCGACATCCCCGGCCGCGACATCGGCCCGATCGACATCCAGGACGACATCACGTACGTCGGGATCCCGGAGCGTTTCGTGGAGACGGTGCTGGAGAAGGTCGGGAAGAAGAAATTCCGCGGCCGCTCGCTGAACATGCGCATCGCCACCGCGTCCGAGGGAGCAGAGCGGAAGCCGCGGGCGGCGCGGCCGGCGGAGCGTGCACCGCGTCCGTACGACCGGGAGCGTCCGGCGAAGCCGTACGATCGCGATGCGCGCCCGGCAAAGACGTACGACCGGGACGCGCGCCCGGCGAAGCCATACGATCGGGACGCGCGTCCGCCGAGGACACAGGTGCGCAGCGATTACCGTCCCCCGCGCCGCGATCACGACGACACCGCACGGCCGCCAAGGCCGCCGCGCTTCGAGAGCTCGAAACCGGGACCGAAGCCGCGCGGCGCGAAATTCGACGGACCGCCGAAGCGGACGGCAGGACCGCGGAGCAGCGCCGCCGGACCGCGCGATTCGAAGCGGAGCGAGGCGCCGTTTTACGGGGGGTTCAAGCCGAAGAAGAAGCGGTAGGGGGGACACTCTTGTCATCCTGAGCCCGCTGAACGTCCCACGAAGCTGAAAGCATGGCGGCGAAGGACCTGGGTGTGTGGGGGTGGGATGAACGTGCTTCCCTCCCCCTCCCCCCAGGTCCTTCGCCGCCATGCTTTCAGCCTTGTGGGACGTTCCGCGGGCTCAGGATGACAGGGGTGGTGAGGCCCCTTCCGCCACACTCGCCAGCATCCCGCACGCGGCGTGCTTCGCCGCTCCCCCGGAGTAGCGGCGGACGACCGGGATGCCGAGGGTTCGGAGCTGGTCGCGGAAGGTGTTGAGCTCTTCTTCGGTGGCGCGGCGGTAGCCGTCTTCGCGGGCGTCGTTGACGTCGATGAGGTTGAGGCGGAGGGGGATGCCGTGGAAGTGCTCGCGGAGGGCTTCCACTTCGTCGCGGCCGGTGTTGATGCCGCCGAGGACCACCCAGGCGACGGTCACGCGTCCGCCGTGGGCGCGCTGGTAGACGCGGACGGCTTCGGCCAGCTCGCTCACCGGCCAGGCCGAGGCGGCGGAGACGAGGGAGCGGCGGCGGGCGTCGATGGCGGACGTCAGCGAAACGATCAGGCGGTACGGGTGCCCTTCGCGCGCGTAGCGATGAATCGCGGGCACGAGGCCGACCGTGGAGATGGTGATCGCCTTCGACGAGATCCGCCCGCCGCATGGGTGGCCGAGGATCTCCGCGGCGCGGACGACGTTCGCGTAGTTGTGCAGCGGCTCCCCCTGCCCCTGGAACACCGCGCCGGTCACCTCCCCCGGCGCCTCTCCACGGACGGCGAGAAACTGGGCGACGATCTCCCACGGCTCGAGACTGCGGATCAGGCCGAGGCGGCCGGTCGCGCAGAAATCGCAGGCCATGGCGCAGCCGGCCTGGCTGGAGAGACATACCGTGAAGCGGCCCGGCACCTCCAGCGGAATCCGCACCGCCTCCGCGAGCGCGCCGTCGTGCAGGCGGAAGAGGTACTTCACGAAGCCGTCCGACGGGTCGGTGGCCCGTTCGACGATCTCCAGGTCGCGGCGATCGACGAGCGCGTCGATTGCCTGCTCGACCGCGCGCGGCACGGGACGAGAGACCGGATAGCCGCCGCGGCCATTCGCTACGGCATGCGCGACCACGCGCCGCGCCTCGGCGTCCCGGACGGCGATGCCCTGCTTGCGCAGATGCGCGGCCAGCTCTTCCGGCAACATGCCGTAGAGGTGCTTCAGCGGGCGCTCCGGCCGGCTTCTTCGATTGCCTTCACGAGTGCGTCAACATCGGCCTCGGTCGTCCGGAATCCCGTGACCAGCCGGACCACCCCCTCGCCGAAGAGCGACCAGTCGTAAAAGCGGAAGCCCTGTTCTTCCAGCGCCCGCGCCACCTGCGGCTCGAAACGGGTGAAGACGATGTTCGCCTCGACCGGCCGCACCAGGTCGACGGCTTCGGCCAGCCGCAACGCCATCGCGTTGGCATGCCGCGCATTGCGCAGCCAGAGGTCGTCGGTGAGATAGGCGTCAAATTGCGCCGAGAGGAAGCGCATCTTCGACAGGCGATGGCCTCCGCGGTGGGCGCGCATGGTCAGCTCCTCGGCCAGCGAGGCGTCGAAGACGACGATCAGCTCCGTCGACAGCAGCCCGTTCTTGGTCCCGCCGAATACGAGGATGTCCACGCCCGCGCGCCACGTCAGATCGGCCGGCGCCGCGCCGGTGCTCGCCACCGCGTTGGCGAAACGGGCGCCGTCGAGGTGAACGCGGCACTGGTAGTGCCGGGCCACTTCGCAGAGCGCACGCATCTCGTCCACCGAATAGACGTTGCCGGCCTCGGTGGCCTGGGTCAGGCTGACGCACGCCGGTTTGGCCGCCCTCCCCTCGCGGACGAACGCACCGATCACGTCGTCCACCGCCTCCGCGCGCAGCTTGCCGCCGGCGCCGGCGATCGGGACGACCTTCGCGCCGTGCGAGTAGAACTCCGGCGCCCCCATCTCCTCGCGATGAATGTGCGCGTCTTCGTGACAGAAGACGGCTCCCCACGGCGGCGTGAGCGTGGCGACGGAGAGCGCGTTGCCGGCGGTGCCGGTCAGCACCGGAAAGACCTGGACGTCCGTTTCGAAGAGCTCGCGGCAGCGCTCCCGCACCCGCGCGGTGAGCGCGTCGCCGCCGTACGACGTGTCGTTGCCGGCGGCGGCGCGCGTCACTGCTTCGAGAACCTCGGGGGAAGCGCCGTGGGTGTTGTCAGAGCGAAAGTCGGTCACTCCCTTGTCTTATCACGATCAGAACGCAGCCACCGTGATTCCGGCCGTGGCGCGGCGCAACGCCGGGTCGTTGGCGTCGTCGACGGCGACGTCGAGGCGTGCCCGCGGCATTCGGTAGTTTCGGCGGGACCCGCATTTGTCACACGTTACGATGTGCCGATGCGTGGATCGGTCCTCGCCCATCGTCTCGAGCGCGCGCAGCCGTGGCGCGCCCAGGCCGGCTGTGCGCTCGCCATCGGCCTCTTCCTGTCGCTCTTCGGCGGCGGGATCTGCTGGCTCAGCATCCGGAACGACGACTACGGCCTCCCTCTCATCGTCGGCGGCGGCTTCGCCCTGGTGGGAGTGGTGCTGATCTTTTCCGGCATCCACCAGCGGATCGCATCGACGGTGGCGGAGACGATTTTCGAGCTCGACACGCAGCCGCTCGGGCGCGGCAGGAGCCACACGGCGCTGGTCCTCCAGGACGGACCGCTCGACCTGCAGTCGCTGCGCGCGAACCTGGTCTGCCTCGTCTACATCACCCAGCGCGTGCGGCGGGAAGGACGCGAGGAGAAGAGCGTGCTGACCAAACAGCTCTGGGACACGAACCTGCTCGACGTCGGCGCGATCGACCTCCGCGCCGGCGAGCGGCAGCAGTGGGACGTGGTCATCGACGTGCCGCGCGACGCGAAGCCGACCGGCGAGGACGGCGAGGACCGCCGGATCGAGTGGCGGATCGAGATCTGGGGCCGCGTCCGCCGCCGGCCGGACTTCATGCACCCGTTCATCGTGCACGTGGAGTGAGTACGGGATTGAGGATTGAGGATTGAGGATTGCGATTGACGCAGTCATTGCGCTGCTGCTCTTCGGCTGCATTCCGGTGACCGTGAAGCTCATCGCGGCGAACGCGTACACGATCGGGGTCTTCCGTCTCGCCGTCGCGTCCATTGTGCTGGCGGCGGCGATGGCGTGGCGTCGGGAGCTGCGCCGCGTGCCGGCGCGCGACCTGGCCCGTCTCGCCGCGATCGGCTTTCTCTTCGCCGCGCACTGGCTGACCCTCTTCATCGCCGTCAAGGCCTCCAGCGCGTCGATCGGCGCGATCGGTCTCTCCACGTACGGCATTCACCTGCTGATCCTCGGCACGCTCTTCGGCGGCGAGCGGCCGCGCGTCACCGACATGCTGGCGGTACTGATCGCCGCGGCTGGCGCGGTGCTGGTCGTGCCGGCGCTCGACCTGCGCAACGAGGTCGCCTTCGGGATGCTGCTGGCGACGTGCAGCGCGCTGCTCTACGCCAGCCTGCCGCTCCTGCATCAGCGCTGGTCGCATCTCCCGACCGGCACGCGGGCCCTGGGTCAGTTCGCCTTCGCGCTCGTCTTCTTCCTCGGTTTCGCCGGAAAGACGAACTGGAACCTCGCCCCGCGCGACTGGGCCGGCCTGCTCTTCCTCGCCGTCGGCGTGACCCTGATCGGCCACAGCCTCTGGGTCCGCGTCACCACCCGCCTTCCCTCCCCGGTGACCAGCATCATCTACTACGGCAACATCCCGATCGCCGTGCTCCTCGGCGTGACGGTGCTCGGCGAGCCGCTGACGCTACGAACGGCGGTGGGGGCGGGGTTGATCGTGGCGGGGAGTGTGTTCGGTCTGGCGATGAAGGCGCGGGGGTAGCTGGCAGCTCGCAGCTCGGGCTGGTAGCTCTCAGCTGGCAGCTCGCAGCTCTCAGCTCCACCCTGCAAGCTGCAACTCTGCTGCCGTAGGCAGCAAAAGATCTGTAGGCCCGGCCTTTAGGCCGGGTTAAGGCGTGTGGACGTTCTTCGAGCCCGCGTAGCGGGCGACAGACTAGAAACGCACGGCAGTCTTTTCTGTCGCCCGCTACGCGGGCTCACCTGGCGGGTGCTCGTTGTTACCCGGCCTGAAGGCCGGGCCTACAGATCTTTTGCTGCCTACGGCAGCAGAGAAGACGACGACGGGGATCTCCTGCGTGCTCGCAGGCCCGCCCTCCCTGAGAGCTGCGAACTGCGAGCTGCGAGCTTCACCCCGCGTACACATCATCCTGTTCGATCCGCGACAACACCCAGTCAAACTCCCCCGTCGACAGCTTGCCGCCGCAGAACTCGCAGATGCCGGTCGCGCCGAGGGCCACCTTGGCGCCGCAGTTCGGGCACGAGCGCTGCTGCGTCCCTTCGGCGGCGGTGCGGCTGCGGATGAACGTCCAGTACTCCGTCCACCGGCGCAGCTCCGTCTTCGAGCCGGCGACCACGCGTCCGGTTTCGTCGACCGTATGGTCGCGTCCCTCGGCCCAGATGCGCACGGTGATCGATTCGTAGAACGCGTCGCTGTCGATCTTCACCGGCACGACCCGGGTGATCCGGTAGTCGGCGACGATGTTGCGCAGGCGCTGGCGCGTGTAGGCGTCGATCCAGTAGCGATGCGATTGAAAAAGCGTTTCGCTCTCCAGCGGGCGGATCCGCTCCCATTCGCGTGCCGTCCAGGCATCCTGCAACCCGCGGGCGATCTCGCGGACGCGGAGCTCGAACGCTTCCCAGCGGAACGACGGATGCACGGCCTCGAATGCCGCCTGACGCTCGCCGAAATGCGGCTGGAAGATCGTCGGACGCTCCGTCCCCTGCTCCGGCACGTTGGACGTCAGCAGCGGACCGCGGGCTTCGCGGCTGAGGAGGTTGATGGAGCGGACGTACCACTGGAATGCGCCGCTCTCGATCTTCACGCCGCAGTACTCGCACGCGCCGTCGGTGCGGGTCTGCAGCGCGGCGCCGCAGCGGGGGCAGTGATCCGCCTTTGCCTTCTCCGGCGGCGGCGAGAGGATGTCGCGCCGGCGCTCCAGCGTCCACTGCTCGCGGACGTACCAGGAGGACTCCCCTGTCGGCCCGACCTCGGTGTAGTTGCTCTCGTAGACGACCGCCACTGTCACGGCCGGCGTGTCGAGACCGCGCACCGAGGCGAGACGCATCGAGCCGACGACGATCCCGCGCACCTCCTGCAGGCGCGCCGTACCGCGCGACCGGAGGGAGTTGCGTGCAGCGACGCTGAGATACGGCGCGTAGCGATCGAGGCCGCCCTTGCCGCGCGCGTGGTGGGCGTGCGCGTAGAGGGAGTAGCAGAAGTCGTTGAAGGTGATGACCGAGAAGTTCGGGTCGAAGCGGCGCAGCTCGTCGAGCTTCGCCGGAGCGGACGTTGATGCGGCAAGGGGTGCGGACGAGCTGATGGTGACGACCGACGCCGCCTGCTTCGCCTTGAGCCACCGGATGACGAGGAAGATCACCACGATGTCGACCGGGATGCCGATCGCCGGGTACTCCATCGTCAGCCAGAAGAGGAAGCGGATCAGGTAGAAGATCAGTTCCGCCGAGCCGTCGTCGCCGCCTCCTCCGCCGCTGCCGCCGCCCGAGCTGCCGCCGCCGGAGAAGGACTCGCCGCCGCCGACCCGCGCCAGCGCGTCGGATGCACTCAGCAACAGCGCGACGAGCAGCAGGAGAAGACGCGCCATCACTCTTCGTCACTCAGGAATCGCGGCACGTTGCACAGCTCGTCCACGTCGCCGTCGCGTACCGGCAGGTGTTTCTCCAGCAGCGGAGTGAGCGCGCGGACGAGCTCCAGCAGCGTCTCCGGCGTCACGTGATGCCGGCGCGCCTTCTCGGCGAGCTGGTTCCACTCCAGCGACGGCACGGCCTGCAGGACGCCGCGGTCGGCCAGGAGCTCGATGTGACCTTCGAGCGTGGAGAGGTAGACCAGCACCCCCGTCTCGTCTTTCGTATTGGCCACGCCGCGGTCGTGGAAGACCGAGGACGCCACCATGCGGGCCCGGTTCACCCGCTCCCGCTCCGTCGTCATCAGCCGCCGGGCGGAGTCGAATTTGCGCGCGCTGTACAGGCCGACCACCCACACCAGTGCGACGTCGAGCGCCACCCAGCCGGCCGCGAACGGCCACGGCGAGAAGAGCAGGACCAGCAGCGCCACGAATGCGAGCAGCGACGCGAAGCGCGCGTCGGCGTGGCCGTACGAGCCGGAGCGCGACCGGATCTCGACCACGATCTCCGCGCACGAGCAGCGCTCGACCTCGCGGACGGCTTCGGTCAGCGCCTCGATGATCTTCGGATCGATCTGCTTCGCCATCACGCTGACACGGCCCGCGTACCGCAGGCGCGGCAACGCCATGTTTCGAAGAGCGGCAGGAGGATCGGATAGAGCGCCCACAGAAGCACCAGCGGAATGAGCCGCGGCACGAAGAGCGCGGCCGGCAGGACGAAGGAGAGCATGTACCAGATGATGATGTGTTTGCGGCGGTTGACGCCGCGATAGATCTCCTCGGAGCCGCACGCCGGGCACTTCAGTTCCATGACTCCCCGCATTCCGAGCAACGCCACCGGCCGGCGATCAAGGCCATGACGCCGATGGCGAACACGCCAAAGAACGCGACCTCGGTCATCCCGACCGCGACCGTGATCGCCACCAGCGCGGCCGCCATCCCTGCGAAGATCAGCGACCGCGGCGTCTGCCGGATCTCCGGCGACCCGCACGTCGCGCAGACCTCCGGTTCGACGATCTCCTCGTGTGCCTCCCCGATCTCCTCGATCGACTGGCACTCCGAGTTCAGCACCTCCCCCGCCCGCAAGGCATCGACGTTCCGGACGCGCAGCTTCACCCCGCGTACGGCGTTGGCGTTGAACCAGTTCATCCGGACGATGTTCGCGTCGTCGACGTAGGCCTCGATCCCGGCGGCATCGAGCGCATTCTTCGCGGTATCGGCATCGCTGAGATACCAGTACGTGCCGATGGTGACCAGGGAGTCGGACAAGGTGGGGATAGTTTAACGCGCCGAGGGCCCCCCGGCGGCGAGACGCCGCAGGCGCCGGCGGGACGCCGCCGGTCCAGCCGGCGCGACGCCGGCGCTCCGTTGCTCGGACCATGCACTTCGAAACCTGAGCGCGCGGCGTCCTGCGCGCGCGGTCCGTGCGTGGAGCGCCCGCGTCGCGCGGGCTGGCCCGGCGGCGTCCCGCGCCGGCGTTCTGGTGCAGCCGCGTCAAGCATTCACAAGAAGGAGACGCGTACGAACTCCCCCTCGAACCGCCCACCCCACCCACCCCGCCGGTCGAGGGCGGTCGGCTTCACGTCGCCGAGTTTCGCACCATCGCTGGTGAGATAGGTGGCAACTCCGTCGCGGCGGATGCGGAAGAGCGTCAGCGCGTCGAGCTGGCCGAGGCGGCGGCAGTAGTCGTAGTGGATGTTTTCTCGCAGCGATGCTTCCAGCGTGTCGACGGCGCCGATGAGCGAAGCATCCGGAGCATCACTTTCGATGAACAACGCGTACGCACGCTCCTCGCACGCGAGCATGGCGAAACGTGAGGCGATGCCGTGCTCGCGCAAGGCACGCTCCAGCCTTTCCCGTACAAACAGCTCGTTGAGCTTCTCGCCATAATGATCGGAGACATGGTTCGCCCGCCCGACGAAGCGCAGCGTCGGGCACTTCCCGCGGAACCCGGTCACCTCGACCAGGTCCTCGGTGTCGTAGCGGTACAAGCCGCCGCCGGTGGTGAGGATGACCTGGTACTGCTGCCCGGCCTGCACCTCCGAGGCGAGCAGCACCTCGTCGCCGGAACGGAATTCGAAGAAATGCGAGCGGTACGCGAGCAACGGGAAGGAGATGAAGCCTTCGGTCGACAGCAGCCCCTTCGGCACCACGGTCGCCTGCGGAAACAGCCGCCCCAGCTCCGCCGCCCCGCGCTCGGCGTTCGCGTCGGCCCAGCAACTGATCACCCGCAGGTGCGGCCAGAGCTCGCGGTGCATTTCGGCGTCGTCTTGATGCCGTGCGGCGTGTTGCACGCGCGGGTCGTCGAGCGTCCATAACGGCGCGAGCAGGAGCGAGAGAAAGCTGGGATGCCAGACGGAGATCAGCGAGAGCGTCCGGCACCGCACCAGATGCCGCAGGGTCTCTTGCCGAAAGGTATCCACGTCCGCGGCTAGACGAACGGAACGCGGCACCGCCTGCACCGCCCGCACGAGCCGCGCGCGAACAGGACCGAGGTACTCCTCGTCCGTGACGAAGCCCTCGCGATCTTCCAGTACCGGCGAGACCGACCAATACGCCTCCCCTGCAAACGCTGTCGGATGCTTCACGAACAGGTCGATCACCCACGGCGCGATGGCGCGGTTGAATTCGGCGAGCAGCTCGCGCGTGTACGGAATCCGCTTCGACGCGCCGGACGAGCCGCTGGTGCGCTCCCAGTGCGTCACGCCCGGCACGTCCGACAGGTCCATCTCGTCAAACGTCCGGATCGGCACCTGTTGCTGGTACTCCCGCACCGACCGGATCGAGGCATACCGCGGATCGCGGCTCAGGATGCGCAGCAGCACGTCCTCCTGCACCTCGGCCACCCGGTGCAGGTTCGCCCGGAAGGCGATCGCGGACGGCAGCGACGACAGCAGCCAGAGGCCGTTCGCGGCAATGCAGAGCGGTCTCACCGGAGCATCCGTCGCCCGGCGGGGGTGAGGTTGTCGCGGTCGATGCGCACCAGGCAGGCCAGCTCGTCGCCCATGCCGTGGCCGGAATTGGCCTCGAGGAAGAAGGCCACGTGCGGGTCGCGTGCGGCGCGCGCGTCGGGATCGGAGACGCCGGCGCGCAACGGCGCCGGTGTGGCCAGCCGCACCACGCCCGTCTCCGCGTCGTACGAGTCGCCGAACTTCGCCCGCGCGATCCGGTCGAGCAGCGCCTTCATCGCCGGCGGCGTGGCGCG
>Ga0190275_10000166_pt1 | contig 71294 bp, 68 predicted proteins | sample Popmic550T_FD_133745 | JGI IMG/M metagenome (GOLD analysis project Ga0190275, IMG submission 133745) | Populus adjacent soil microbial communities from riparian zone of Yellowstone River, Montana, USA - 550 T | ecosystem: Environmental > Terrestrial > Soil > Riparian zone > Trees stand | place...
CACCAGATCGACCTTGTTGAGGATGAGTATCTTGGGCTCCGGCCGGTCCTTGAGGCGGTCGAGCAGTTCAGAGACGCCGCGCTTCAGACCGGTGCTCGCATCGACCACCAAAGCGATCAGATCGGCGTCCTGCGCGCTGCCCCAGGCGGCGGCGACCATCGCCCGGTCGAGGCGCCTTTTGGGCTCGAAAATGCCGGGCGTGTCGGTCAGCAGGATCTGCGCCTGCTCATGGATCGCGATCCCCATCAGCCGCGTGCGGGTGGTCTGCGCCTTGGCGGTGACGATCGCGACCTTCTGCCCGACCAGCGCGTTGACCAGGGTCGACTTGCCGGCATTGGGCGCGCCGACCACCGCGACGAATCCGCAGCTCCTGCTCATCCCAAATTATCCAGCAGGGCCCGCGCCGCCGCGGTTTCCGCGTCCTGCTTGGTCAGCCCCTCGGCTTCGGCCTCGCCGACGCCCCTGATCGCGACCTTCACGACGAAGGTCGGCGCGTGCTGCGGGCCCGAGCGGCCGACGACATCATAAATGGGCGCCTTGCGATTGTTGGCCGCCGCCCATTCCTGGAGCGACGACTTGGGGTGCTGGGGCGCGCCGTCGCGCCGGTTGACGCGCTCGCTCCATGCCGCGTGGATGAAGGTTTTGGCGGTTTCGAAGCCGGCCTCGAGCCAGAGCGCGCCGATCAGCGATTCGACCATGTCGCCGAGCACGTTATCGCTCTCGAACGCGCCGTCGTCGCGCGCCTGCTTGCCGAGCCGCATATAAGCGGCCAGGCCGAGGTCGCGCGCCACCTCGGCGCAGGTCGTGCGCGCGACCAGCACGTTCAGCCGCCGTGACAATTTGCCCTCGGGCTCGTTCGGGAAGAGCGCGTAGAGCCAGTCGGCGATGACCAGGCCGAGCACGCGGTCGCCGAGGAATTCGAGCCGCTCGTAATTCTCCTCGCCGCTGCTCGAATGGGTGAGCGCGCGTTCGAACAGAGCGAGGTTTGCCGGCTCGTGGCCGAGATTTTCCCGGAGCCAGCTTGCCAGGTCCGCCATCACCCGGTCCGCCCGATCCGGTCCCAGCGCGTCGCCGAAAACCAGGTCCAGGGCTTGATCCATTCGGCGCTGCCGTCGGTCGACCAGAAATTGATCAGCACCCGCCCCAGGACATTCTCGACCGGCAGCAGGCCGACGCCCGGGTTCATCGGCCGCGCCCGGTCGAACCGGCTGTCGAGGCTGTCATCGCGATTGTCGCCCATCACAAAGAGACTGCCTTCGGGGACGATGATCGGCCCGAACGTGTCGCCCTCTCCGTTCACTACATGGTCGAGCACGTCGTAGCTTGGCCCGCCGGGCAGGGTCTCGCGGAAGCGGGGGACGACGCAAAGCATTGCGCCCTCCCCGCCCGGGACCTCGCGCACCGCGCCGCCCGGGGCGCCCTTGCAGGGGCTGTTCGGGCTGATCGGCATGGCGGCATCGGCGATCCGCTCGCGCGGCAGCGGCCGGCCGTTCAGTACGACGACCCCTTGGCGCACCTCGATCGTATCGCCGGGCAAGCCGATCACCCGCTTCACGAAATCGACGTCGCGGCCGGGATAGCGGAAGACGACGACGTCGCCGCGATCGGGAAGGGAGCCGATCAGGCGGCCGCGAAAGCCCAGGATTCCGAACGGAAAGGAGAAACGCGAATAGCCGTAGGACCATTTGGAGACGAACAGATAATCGCCGACCATCAGCCGCGGGATCATCGAGCCCGACGGGATGCTGAACGGCGCGACGATGAAGGTCCGGAGCACCAGGGCGCCGAGGAAGACGAAGGCGAGGAAGCGGATCGTCCCCCACCAGCTTTCCTTCCCCGTGGCCGGCTCCTCGGCCTCGGGGGGGACGGGCTCGATCGTGGCGTCTGTCTCCATCCCGGCGCTTTCGCTTGGGGGCGAGGCTGGGTCAAGCGGCGCTGGGCTTTCGCGTCGCCCCGCCCTAATGGGCTACGCGATGACCGAGAAAGCCTGGGCTGCGCTGGAGAGCGCGCCGATCGAAACCATCGAAGCGCTGTTCGCGGCCGAGCCCGGCCGCCTGGCGCAGCTCGCGGTCGAGGAAAGCGGCATCCTGTTCGATTTCTCGAAGACCCATCTGAGCACCGGCCTGGTCGACACCTTTCTCACGCTCGCCTCCGAGGCAGGGTTCGTCGCGCGCCGCGACGCGATGTTCGCGGGCGAAATCGTCAATCCGACCGAGGGCCGCGCCGCCGAGCATGGCGCCGAGCGCGGGCAAGGCGCGCCCCAAAGCGTCGCCCGCGCCGCCGGCCTGCACGCCCGGATGCGCGCTTTGATCGACGCGATCGAGGGCGAGGCGTTCGGCCCGATCCGCCACATCCTCCATCTCGGCATCGGCGGCTCCGCGCTCGGGCCCGATCTTTTGATCGACGCGCTCGGCCGCCGTGCCGGCCGCTACGAGTCCGCGATCGTCTCCAATGTCGACGGCGCGGCGCTCGAAGAAGCGGTCGCGGATTTCGATCCCGCCGCTACCCTTTTGGTGATCGCGTCGAAGAGCTTCACCACCGGCGAGACGATGCTCAACGCGCGCTCGGCGCTCAGGTGGATGGAGGAGGGCGGCATCGCCGACCCTTATGGACGTGTCGTCGCGCTCACCGCCGCTCCTGAGAAAGCGATCCTGTTCGGAGTCGACGAGACGCGCATCCTGCCCTTCGCGGAAACGGTCGGCGGCCGCTACTCGCTCTGGTCGTCGGTCGGCTTTTCGGCCGCGCTGGCATTGGGCTGGGACGCGTTCGAAAGCCTGCTCGAAGGTGCGGCGGCGATGGACCGCCATTTCCGCTTCGCGCCGCTTGAGGGCAACGCGCCGGTCCTCGCCGCCTTCGCCGATCTTTATTACGCCAATATCCGCGGCGCCGAAACGCGCGCGGTCTTCGCTTATGACGAAAGGCTGCGGCTGCTTCCCGCCTATCTCCAGCAGCTCGAGATGGAATCGAACGGCAAGGGGGTGCGCATTGACGGCAACCCCGCGGACCGCGCGGCGCCGATCGTCTGGGGCGGTGTCGGTACCGACGCGCAGCATGCAATGTTTCAGCTGCTCCATCAGGGCACCCGCCTCGTCCCCGTCGAGTTCGTCGCCGCGATCGAGCCCGGCGACAGCCTCGGCGAAGATCATCACCGACAGCTGCTGATCAACTGCTTCGCCCAGGGCGCCGCCTTGATGCGCGGTCGGCCATCGGACGATCCGCACCGCGCCTATCCCGGCGACCGGCCCTCGACCACGATCCTGCTCGACCGGCTCGATCCGGCCAGCCTGGGCGCGCTGATCGGTTTTTATGAACACCGCGCGTTCGCCAGCGCCGCCTTGCTCGGCATCAATCCGTTCGACCAGTTCGGCGTCGAGCTCGGCAAGGAAATGGCCAAGGCGCTCGACGGCGAGGGCGAGGTGGATTTCGATCCCTCGACTCAGCGTCTGATCGCGCGCGCATTCGGAGAGCCCGACCCATGACCGAGACCTGGGATTACGACCTTTTCGTCATCGGCGCCGGATCGGGCGGGGTGCGGGCGGCGCGGGTTGCAGCGGCGCACGGCGCGCGGGTCGCGGTCGCCGAGGAGCACAGGGTCGGCGGCACCTGCGTGATCCGCGGCTGCGTACCCAAGAAGCTGCTCGTCTACGGCGCCCATTTCGCCGAGGATTTGCAGGACGCGAGGCGTTTCGGCTGGAAGGTCGGGACCTGCAGGTTCGACTGGCCGACGCTGCGCGACAACGTCCTTGCCGAGGTCGAGCGGCTCGAAGGCATCTACATCGACATTCTGGAACGCCACGAAGTCGAGATTTTCGCCCAGCGCGCGACCGTCAGCGGGCCGAATCAGATCACGCTGGCCGACGGGACGAAGCTGAGCGCCGCGACCATCCTCATCGCCACCGGCGCCCATCCGGTCGTCCCCGACGTGCCGGGCGCCGGGCACGGCATCACCTCGAACGAGATGTTCCATCTGGAGAAGATGCCCAAGCGCGCGGTGATCGCCGGCGGCGGTTATATCGCCAACGAATTCGCCGGCATCCTCGACCAATTCGCCTGCGAAGTGACGATCGTCAACCGCGGCGACCGGATCCTGCGCCATTATGACGAGCAGGTCCGCGACCGGCTGCTCCAGATCTCGCTGACCAAGGGGATCGGCTTCAAGTTCAACGCCCCGTTCGAAAAAATCGTCAAACGCAGGGACGGCAGCTTGCGAATCCATCTCGGCGGATCGAGCCCGATCGACGCGGACCTGCTGCTCTGGGCGGTCGGCCGCGACCCGAACACCCGGGGGCTCGGCCTCGAAAATGCGGGCGTGGAGCTTGGCAAGAACGGCGCGATCCTGGTCGACGAGGACAATCAGAGCTCGGTCCCGAGCATCTACGGGATCGGCGACGTGACCGATCGCGTCCAGCTGACCCCGGTCGCGATCCGCGAAGGCCAGGCGTTCGCCGACACGATCTTCGGCGGCAAGCCGACCCGGGTCGATTATGCCAACATCCCCCATGCGGTGTTCAGCCACCCGCCGATCGCCTCGGTCGGCATGACGGAAGGGCAGGCGCGCGACAAGCTCGGCACCTACAAGACCTTCGTCTCCGATTTCCGGCCGATGAAGAACGTGCTCGCCGGGCGGAACGAGCGCTCGCTCTACAAATTGATCGTCGACGAGGAGAGCGGCAAGGTGGTCGGCCTGCATATGATCGGCCCCGACGCACCCGAGATCCTCCAGGCCGCCGCGATCGCGGTCAAGGCCGGCCTGACCAAGGGCCAGTTCGACGAGACGATCGCGCTCCATCCGACGATGTCGGAGGAATTGGTGCTGATGCGCTGAGCTTGCCCGCTCCGCTCATTCCGAGCGGCAGCGGCCCGTCTGGGTGATCTGGGTGTCGCCGTCGTCATAGCGGACGCTGATCAGGAGCCCGCCCGGATCCATCGCGGTGATCGTGGCGTCGTACCAGCGGCCGTTGGTGAACAGGCAGACGACGCGCGAGCCGACCCGCCAATTGTAGGGGCGAATCTGGTTAAGAGGGCGCGTTTCGGTCGTTCCGTCGTCGTAGCGGATCGTCACCTGGTTGCCGGAGCGGACGGTGATCACGCCCGGATACCAGTCGGCGCCGCCCTGCCACTGTGCCAGGACCCAATCGCCCGCCTGCTGCGCGGCCGCCGCGCCGGAAAACGACAGGGCAAGCGCCGCCGCGAGCGTCCAATATGCCTTTTTCATCGTGATCCCCCTTGCAGCTGAACCGGCCGGGCATAGCCGCTTCCGCGATCGATTTGAAGAAACCATCGGCTAGGCGGGTGGCTGGCCGTTGGCGGCGAGCACCGCGCCGGCCAGGTAGAGCGAGCCCATGATCAGCACCACCGGCGGGTGCGCGCGATCGGCATGGCGGGCGATCCAGCCCAGGGCGTCCTCGACGCCCGCGGCGGTCAACGCGGCCATGCCGGCATCGCGCGCAATGGCGGCGAGTTCTCCGGGCGGATGAAATTCATGGTCCGGCACCGGGATCGCGTGGACGGTCAGCGACCGCCCGCGAAACGGGTGGAGCACGCCCGCCGCGTCCTTGTTGGCGAGCAGCCCGAAGACCAGATGGAACGGCCGGTCGAGCCCGCGAAAATGGTCGGCGACCGCACGCGCAGCGGCCGGGTTGTGGGCGCCGTCGAGCCAGAGCTCGGCGCCGGCGGGAAGCAAGTCGCGCAGCGGCCCCGGCGCCAGCGCCTGCAGCCGCGCCGGCCAATCCGCCCATCCCATCGCCGCGCGCAACGCCGAATCGGGAATCTCGAGCCGTGCCTGGTGCCGGAGCATCGCCACCGCGAGCGCGGCGTTCATCGCCTGGTGGTCGCCGGCGAGGCGGGGCAGGGGAAGGCTCAACCTCCCCCGCCGATCGCGATAGGCCAGCTTGTCGTCCTCGACCGACGCATCCCATTCCCCGCCGCGCGGCAGCCAGTTCGCCCCTGCCGCCGCCGCGGCCTCGCCGACCCGCGCCGCCAGGCTTTCGGGATAAAGCTGGGTGATCAAAGGCACGCCTTTTTTGGCGATGCCGGCCTTCTCGGCGGCGATCTGCTCGAGCCGGTGCCCAAGAAAAATCTGGTGGTCCATGCCGAGCTGGGCGATGCCGCAGGCCGAAGGGGCGGGGACGACGTTGGTCGCGTCGAGCCGCCCGCCCAGGCCGACTTCGACGATGCACGCGGCGGCGGGCGTGCGCGCGAAGGCGAGGAAGGCGGCGGCGGTCGTCGCCTCGAAGAAGCTGATCTCCATGGCGCCGGCGGCATCGAGCGTCTCGCTCAAGGCCGCGGCCAGCGCCTCGTTTGCGATCAGCCGTCCGGCAAGGCGGATGCGCTCGTTGAAGCGCACCAGATGGGGGCTCGAATAGACATGGGCCTCGAGCCCCGCCGCCTCGATCGCGGCGCGCAGGAAGGCGCAGGTCGAGCCCTTGCCGTTGGTCCCGGCGACATGAAGCACCGGCGGCAGCGCCCGCTCCGGATTGCCGAGCCGGCCGAGCAGCGCGCGGATCCGCTCCAGCCCCAATATGTCGCCCCCCGGCGACAGCGTGCCAAGCCGATCGAGCTGTTCCTGAACTTTCGGATCGTCCGAAACCGCGCGGTCGGCCACGCGGTCAGGCCGCCTTTCGCCGCGGCGTCAGATAGTCGAGCAGCAAGGCGAGGCGTGCCCTCAGGTCCTTTCTGTGGACGACCATGTCGACCATGCCGTGATCGAGCAGATATTCGGCGCGCTGAAAGCCTTCGGGGAGCTTCTCGCGGATCGTGCTCTCGATCACGCGCTGGCCGGCGAAGCCGATCAGGGCGCCCGGCTCGGCGACCTGGACGTCGCCCAGCATGGCGTAGGAGGCGGTGACGCCGCCGGTGGTCGGATCGGCGAGGATGACGATATAGGGCAGGCCCGCTTCCTTGAGCTCGGCGATCGCGACGGTCGCCTTGGGCATCTGCATCAGGGACAGAATGCCCTCCTGCATCCGCGCCCCGCCGGCGGCGGTGACGATGACATAGGGGCATTTGTCCTCGATCGCCGCGCCGGCGCCGGCGACGAAGGCGGCGCCGACCGCCATCCCCATCGATCCGCCCATGAAGGCGAAATCCTGGACGCCGAGCACGAGGCAATTGCCGTCGACGGTGCCGCGCGCGTTGATCAGGGCGTCGCGCGCGCCGGTCGCGGCCCGCGCCGCCTTGATCCGGTCGGCATAGCGCTTGGAATCGCGGAATTTGAGCGGGTCTTCGGCGACCTGCGGCGGCGGCAGGACGGTGTAGCCCGGGTCGAGCAGCATATCGAAGCGCAAAGTCGGTCCGATCCGCCCGTGATGGTCGCAGCGCGGGCAGACGTAGAGATTCTCCTCATATTCGCGCGAGAAGACCATCGCCTCGCATTCCGGGCATTTGTGCCAGAGATTGTCGGGCGTCTCCCGCTTGGGTAGGAACGGGATGGAGTTGCGAACCCTGGTAAGCCAGCTCATCTCATGCTCCTTGGGGAGGGCGGATAAGCGGGCGAAGGGGCGAAGTCCACCGCGCAAACTGTCCCCTACAGCGTGGCGGCGATCGCGCGGATGGCCGCGTCCGGATCCTCGGCCAAAGTGATCGGGCGGCCGATCACCAGGATCGAGGCCCCGGCATCGAGTGCGCCACGCGGCGTCACGACGCGCTTCTGGTCGCCCGCGGGGCCGCCGGCCGGCCGGACGCCCGGGACGACGAAGAATCCGTCGGGCCAGGATTTCTTGGCCGCCGCCACTTCGGCGCCCGAGCAGACGACGCCGTCGAGCCCCGCTTCGCGCGCCAGTGCGATGAGGCGGGCGACCTGCTTGTGCGGATCGCCCTCGACCCCGATCGAAGCGAGGTCGTCCTCGTCGAGGCTGGTAAGGATCGTGACTGCGACCACTTTGGTGCCCGAGGGCGCCGCGGCCTTGGCGTCCTCCATCATCGCCCGGCCGCCGGCGGCATGGACGGTGAGGATGGCCGGCCCGAGCGGGTAGAGCGCCTGGATCGCCTTGGCGACAGTGTTGGGGATGTCGTGGAGCTTGAGGTCGAGGAAGATCGGCAGGCCCTGCGCCGCCATCGCCCGCACGCCCTCGGGCCCGTGGGCCGAATAGAATTCGAGGCCGAGCTTGATCCCGCCGACATGGCGCCGGACCTTGGCGGCGATCGCTTTGGCGCGGTCGAGATCGACGGTGTCGATCGCGACGTAGATCGGGCGCGTCATTCGGCCGGCCAGGCTTTCGAATCGGTCGCCTGCCGGTCCGGAGCGTTGGCGGTGGGCGTCGCGCGCGGCGGCGCGGGCACGGGATGGTTGGCGACATGGGCGTTGGCCCGCGTCTCCAACCGCCGGTTCAGCGACCACAGGCGCGCGCGATAGACGATCAGGGTCGGCAGGAAGCCGATCAGGAAAGCGGTGACGACAAGGACCGGCAGCTTCACGTCGACCACGATGTCGCCCAGCTTGACGGGCACGAGGACCCAATTGTTGCTGGCGAAGACCACCAGCAGCACGGCGACGACCACCCAGAACAAGGTCTTGAGGAACTGCATCGCCGCACCTTCCTAGAAAATCGCCGCGCCGTCCAGCGGCTAGCGTCCAAGCAGGTGGTCCACAAGCTGTCCCAGCGTGCCGAAGCCGCTGACGCGCATCGCGCCTTTCTCGCCGATGCGCGCGGCGGGAACCAATGCATGGTCGAAGCCCAATTTGGCCGATTCCTTGAGCCGCAGGCCGGAATGGCTGACCGGACGAAGCTCGCCCGAAAGCGCGACCTCTCCGAACGCGACCGTCGCGGGGGGCACGGGGCGCTCGGCCAGCGCCGAAACCAGCGCCGCCGCGACCGCGAGATCGGCGGCCGGATCGGTGATTCGATAGCCGCCGGCGACGTTAAGATAGACTTCGCAGGTCGAGAAATTGAGGCCGCAGCGCGCCTCGAGGACGGCGAGGATCATCGCCAGCCGCCCCGAATCCCAGCCGACGGCGGCGCGGCGCGGCGTGGCGCCGCTGGCGAGGCGGACGGTCAGCGCCTGGATTTCGACCAAAACCGGCCGCGTGCCCTCCAGCGCCGGGAAGACGACCGCGCCGGGCACGGCCTCGCCGCGATCGGTCAGGAACAGAGCGGACGGGTCGGCGACTTCGGCCAGCCCCTCGTCCCCCATCGCGAACACGCCGATTTCGTCGGTGCCACCATAGCGATTCTTGGTCGCGCGCAGGATCCGATATTGGTGGCTGCGCTCGCCCTCGAACGAGAGGACGGTATCGACCATATGCTCCAGGACGCGCGGCCCTGCGATCGCGCCGTCCTTGGTGACGTGGCCGACCAGGACGAGCGCGGCGCCCGATTCCTTGGCGAACCGGATCAGCTCTTGGGCGGCGGCCCGGACCTGGCTGACCGTGCCCGGAGCGCCCTCGATCAGGTCGGAATACATGGTCTGGATCGAATCGATCACCACCAAAGCGGGCGGCGCCGATTCGCCGAGCGTGGTCAATATGTCGCGGACCGAGGTCGCCGCGGCGAGCCGGAGCGGCGCCGCGCCGAGCCCGAGCCGGCGCGCGCGAAGGCGCACCTGATCGACGGCCTCCTCACCTGAAATATACGCAACTGCAAGACCTTGTGCGGCAACTTTTGTGGCTGCTTGCAGGAGCAGGGTCGACTTGCCGATGCCCGGATCGCCGCCGATCAAGGTCGCCGAGCCCGCGACCATGCCGCCGCCCAGCGCCCGGTCATATTCGGCGATGCCGGTCGCGAGCCGGGCGGGCAGCATTGTTTCGGCGTCGAGCCCGACCAGATCGACCCGACGCCCGCCGGTGCGCAGATTGTGCCGCGCCGAGAAGGCCGTCACCACGCCCGCATCGTCCTCGATCAGGCTGTTCCACTCGGCGCAGTCGGCGCATTGCCCCACCCAGCGGGTGCTGATCGACCCGCAGGCCTGACAGACATAGCGTTTCTTCGGCTTGGCCACGGCAAGCGGCATACCGAAACAAAAAGAGAACATCCAGCAAATTATCGGCCGGTGAAACGCGCGCGCATCGCCCCGCATTATCCTCTCACCTGTTAACCAGCGTGGAGGCAATTTTGTTCGTCCAGATCAGCACCGACAACCAGATCAAGAGCGACGCCGATTCGAACGCCCGGCTCGAAGCGCGGGTCCGCGCCAAGCTGCGCCGGTTCGAGCAAAGGCTCACCCATGTCGAGGTCCATGTCGAGGACGTCAACGGCCCCAAGGGCGGCGATGGCGACAAGCGCGTCAGCCTCGAAGCGCGGGCCACCGGCCACGCGCCGGTCGCGGTCCATGCCGAGGCGTCGCGGGTCGACAATGCGGTGACGCTGGCGGCGGACAAGGCGGTGCGCGCGCTCTCCCACGCGCTCGAAAAGGGCCATCGCTAGAATGGGGACAGTTACTGGTAACTTTCCCCGCCCGCTAGTAACCGTCCCTCCTGATGATCCGCGTCGCCTCCTACAATATGCGCAAGGCGATCGGCACCGACCGGCGCCGGCGTCCCGAGCGGACGATCGACGTGCTCAACGAACTCGACGCCGACGTGATCGCTCTCCAGGAGGCCGACCGCCGGTTCGGCTCCAGAGCGAGCGCGATCCCGCTCGCCATGATCGAGGCGCGTAGCGACTATAAGCCGGTCGAGATCGACAATCGCGCCGGCAGCATCGGCTGGCACGGCAATGCCTTGCTGGTCAGGAAAAACATCGAGGTGCGCGAGCATCATCTGTTCCGGCTGCCTTCGCTCGAGCCGCGCGGCGCGGTGCTCGCCGAGCTGGCGCTGGACGATATGCTGCTGCGCGTCGTCGGCATGCATCTCGATCTCAGCGGCCTCTGGCGGCGCCGCCAGGCGCAGGCGATCCTCGCGCACCTCCACGAGCGCGAGGGCGAGCCGCCGACCGTGCTGATGGGCGATCTCAACGAATGGAGCATGCGCGGCGGCTGCCTGCGCGATTTCGGCGCCGATCACGATTTCGCGCCCTGCGGCTTCTCGTTCCACGCGCGCCGCCCGATCGCCTCGCTCGACCGGATCATGGTGAGCCGCGACCTCGAAATATCGGCCAGCGGCGTCCATCGCAGCGCCAGCTCGCGCCGCGCCTCCGATCACCTCCCGATCTGGGCCGAGATCAGGCCGCTCTAGCCACCCTCATTTTCGGGCTGCGCGGCATTGCCCGGCGGCGGTGCCGGGGCTTGCGGCGGCTTGTCGAGCTCGAGCCAATCGCGGAAGGGGAGGCGGTAGATCATGTCCATCACCTCATATTCGATGGCGTTGGGGCGCGGGCTGGACGAATTCCACAACAATACGACGCCCGAGCGCAGCCGCGGGTCGAACAGGATCGCCGAGCGATAGCCGCGCACGCCGCCATGATGGCCGACGACGCGGTGGCCGGCATAATCGAGGATGCGCCAGCCAAGCCCGTAAGCGGAGGCGGCGGTGCGTTCGCGAAACCTGCGGCGGCGGAAATTCTCGCCCGGCGTGCGCGCCCGCGGCGCCTGCACGGCGGCGAGGACCGGGGCGGGGAGGACGTCGCCGGCGAGCCCCATTTGCGCCAGCATCCAGATGGCGAGGTCCTTGATCGAGCCGTTGACCCCGCCCGCGGCCGGCACCCGGTAATAGATGTCGTTTACGTCTTCGGGCCGGGTCGGGCGGGCGCCGACATGGGGCCGCGCCCAGCTCGGCGAAGCCATCAAGGCGGCCCGGCTCATGCTGGCATGGGTCATTCCCAAAGGCGCGAAGAAGCGTTCCTGGACGACTTCGCCATAGGGCCGGCCCGTGACCCGTTCGACGATCTCCGAGGCGGCGTCATAGGCAACGTTCTGATAGGCATGGCAGGCGCCCGGCGCGCAGATATTGTGCAGGGTCGCAAGCGTGCCGCGCAGATAATGCGGCTCGATCCCGTCCTCGAGCTTGGAATCTTGGGCATGGCCGAACAGGCCGAGCCGGTGCGAGAGCAGGTCGGCGATTGTCGCCACCTGCTCGTTGCCGCCGGGCAGGCGCAGCGAAGAAGCATGGCGCGCGACCGGCTCGTTCAGCGACAATTGCCCGTCATTGGCGAGGGCCGCGACCATGTCGGCGGCGACGCCCTTCGAGAGCGACGCCCAGCGGAACACGGTATCGGGCGTCACCCGCTCGGCGCCGCCCGCCTGGGTTTCGCCATAGCCCTTGATGAAGCGGATCTGCCCGTCCTCGACGATCCCGATCGCGAGCCCGACCATCGCCGGATCTTCCATCAGCCGGCGAATCCGCGCCTCGACGCGCAGATAATCCACCGCGTGCGGGCGCGGCGCTCCATTCCCGACCGCGACGTCGAAGCGATGCTCGGGGGCCGGGAGGGGCGTGCTGAACCAGAGCATCGCCGTCCACAATATGCCAGCGCAGCCGATCCCAAGGACGAAATACCAGACGAAGCGCTTCAGCTGCACGGCGGGGGCCTTAGCCCGACGATTCCCGGAAAGGAAGCGGCCCGCTCGCTCGACAGGATGCCACCTTCCTGCCACGCTGCGCGCCATGCGGGAGAAGGAACTTCGGATCGCCCTGGTCTGCTATGGCGGCGTCAGCCTCGCCGTCTACATGCACGGAATCACCAAAGAGATCTGGCGTCTCGCCAAGGCAAGCCAAGCGGTCCATTCGAACGACGATTCCGAAGCGGGGCACACGGACGTCTATTCGAAGCTGCTGCGGACGATCGCGGCCGACGCCGATGTCGAGCTGCGCGTCCTCGTCGACATCCTCGCCGGGGCGAGCGCGGGCGGGATAAACGCGATCTTCCTCGCCGACGCGATCGCCACCGGCCGGACGCTCGATCCGCTGACCGACCTGTGGCTCGATTCGGCCGACGTCGATTGCCTGCTCGATTCTGGCGGCGGATCGATGTCGCGCATGGCCAAGCTGGCTGCGGTGCCGATCGCCTGGGCGCTCTCGACGCGCTCGGGAATCGAGAAGACGGTCGAGCCCGGCCATCGCGCCGAAATCAAGGCCAAGCTCGCCAATTTCGTGCGCTCGCCGTGGTTCGCGCCGCCGTTCGGTGGGCCGCAGCTTACCAATTTGATCCTCAGCGCGTTCGAGGCGATGGAGAAGGGGCCGAAAGGCGATCCGCTGCTGCCCGATTATCAGCCGCTCGACCTGTTCGTCACCGTCACCGACTTTCACGGCTATCCCGAGACGCTCCGGCTCAACAGCCCGCTCCAGGTGATCGAGACCGAGCACCGGCTCACTTTGTCCTTTCAGGATCCGGGCGCAGCCGGGGAGCGGCGGCTCGCCGATCCCGCCGAGCTCACCTTCGCCGCCCGGGCGACCGCCAGCTTTCCCGGCGCCTTCCCGCCCTTCCAGGTCGCCGAGCTCGACCTATGCCTCGAAAAGAGGGGGCGGACCTGGCCCGGCCGCGCCGCTTTCCTTCAGCGCGCCTTGCCGCAGCGCGCGGCGCGCGGCGAGGCGGAGAAAGCGGTGCTGATCGACGGATCGGTGCTCCACAACAGGCCGTTCGGGCCGGCCGTGGCCGCGCTCGAAAAGCGGCCGGCCAGGCGCGAGGTCGACCGCCGCTTCGTCTATATCGATCCCAAGCCCGGCATGAAGAGCATCCGTTTAGGCGGCGATGGCGATACCGAGGCGCCCGGCTTCTTCGGCACGATCTTCGGCGCGCTTTCCGACATCCCGCGCGAGCAGCCGATCCGCGACAATCTCGAAACGATCGAGCGGATGTCGGCGCGGATCCGGCGCCTCAGGCGGATCATCGAATCGATCCGCCCCGAGGTCGAGGCGGCGATCGAACGCGCGGTCGGATCGAGCTTCTTCCTCAACCGCCCGACCCCGAGCCGAATCGCCGGTTGGCGGGCCAAAGCGCACGATCTGGCGGCGCGCGAGGCGGGCTATGCCTATGCCGCTTACGGCCAGCTCAAGATCGCGACCGTGGTCGAGGAGATCGCCGATACTTTGTTCCGGCTGGGCGGCGGCGACAGCGCTCGCCGCCGGGCGGTACGCAGCGCGATATGGCGGCATGTCCGCGCCGCCGGTCTCACCGATCCCGAAGCGGTGACGGCGCGGGGCGCGCGCGAGGACGCGGTCCGATTCCTGCGCGATTTCGATCTCACCTTCCGGACCCGGCGGCTGCGCTTCGTCGCGCGGCGCATCACCGAGGCGACCGAGACCATGGAAGCGCCGCGCGCGCGGCAGGAAGAGATGCTGCACGCGCTGCACGACATGATCGGACGCTACCGGGCGCGCATCCTCGATCAGGACGACCCCGCGGCGCGCAATGCGTTCGCCGCGGCCGTCGAGGACCCGGAGGCGGCGCTCGCCGCGCTGGCGCGGTTGCTCGATCTGGTCCCGCTCGACAAAGCGGCCGACGGCATGCTCGGCGCGGCTTTGCTGACGCTGCCCAAGACGGACCGCAGACCGCTGCTCCTCTCCTATCTCGGCTATTCCTATTTCGACATCGCCACTCTGCCGTTGCTCCAGGGCGAGGGGCTCGACGAATTCGATCCGATCAAGGTCGACCGGATCTCGCCCAACGACGCCACCGCGATCCGCAAGGGCGGGCCGCACGCGACCCTGAAGGGGCTCCAGTTCAACAGCTTCGGCGCCTTTTTCAGCCGCGCCTATCGCGAGAACGACTATCTGTGGGGCCGCCTCCACGGCGCCGACCGGCTCATCGACATCGTCCATTCGTCGGTCCCGGCCGAAAGGCAGCTGCCGGCCGAGACGATCGCGGTGCTGAAGCGCGAGGCGTTTCGCGCGATCCTCGCCGAGGAGAAGGGCCGGCTCACCTCCATCGAGCCCCTGTTCGCCGATCTCGAGCGCGAGATCGGGAGCAGTGGACTTCCCCAGAACCAAAACCTCCTCTAGTCCACGCTCATGGGACTTACCGCGCTCGATATCCTCGTCGTGCTGCTGGTCGGCGGCGGGCTCGTGCTCGGCTGGCTGCGCGGGTTCGTGTCCGAGATTCTCTCGCTGTTCGCCTGGTTCCTGGCGATCATCGCTTTGCGCTACCTTCACGGGCCGGTCCGCGACCTCCTGGTCGGGCCGGTCGGGACCGTCTCGGGCGCCTCGGTGCTCGCCTTCGCGCTCGTCTTCGGCCTGGTGTTCCTCGGCGGCAAGCTCGCCTCGCGCCGGCTCGGCGGCCGGGTCCGGAATTCGGTGGTCGGCCCGCTCGACCGCGTGCTCGGCGCCGGCTTCGGCGCGCTCAAGGGGCTGATCCTGGCGACCTTGCTCTTCCTGGTCGTCAACCTCCTCTACGACACGATCTGGGGCCGGGCGGCGCTCCGTCCCGACTGGATGGCGGACGCGCGCTCCTACCCGCTGCTCAAGTCGAGCGGGACGACGATCGTCGATCTGGTCGAGGCGCAGCGCGGGCCGGCGGCGACCGAAGCGCAGGCGAACAGCCAGAACGCGCAATGACCGAGCTGCGGCTTTACGACACGATGGCGCGGGAGAAGCGCGTCTTCGAGCCGGCCGATCCGGCCCGGGTGACGATGTATGTCTGCGGGCCGACGGTCTACAACCGCGCCCATATCGGCAATGCCCGCCCCGCCGTGGTGTTCGACGTGCTCGCCCGGCTGCTGCGCCATCTTTATGGCGAGAACAGCCTCATTTACGCCCGCAACGTCACCGACGTCGACGACAAGATCATCGAAGCGGCGCGCGCGGAAGGCGTCGACCCGTCCGTAATTACGGAGCGTTACGAGGAATATTACAACGAGGACATGGGCGCGCTCGGCGTCGGCCTTCCCACGATCGCCCCCCACGCGACCCACAATATCCGGGAAATGATCGCCCTGATCGCGCGCCTGATCGAGACCGGCAACGCCTATGAGGCCGACGGCCACGTCCTGTTCCACGTCCCGAGCGATTCCGATTACGGCGCGCTCGGCCGCCGCGACCGCGAGGCGATGATCGCCGGCGCCCGGGTCGAGGTCGCGAGCTACAAGAAGGACCCGGCCGATTTCGTCCTGTGGAAGCCTTCGAGCGAAGGCGTGATCGGCTGGGAGTCGCCCTGGGGGCGGGGCCGGCCGGGCTGGCACATCGAATGCTCGGCGATGATCGCCGCGCATCTGGGCGAGACGATCGACATCCACGGCGGCGGCCTCGACCTCATCTTCCCCCACCACGAGAATGAGATCGCCCAGAGCCGTTGCGCCAACGGCGCGCCGCTCGCCCGCTACTGGGTCCATAACGGCTTCCTGTCGATGGCCGGCGACGAGAAGATGTCGAAGAGCCTGGGCAATGTCGTGCTGGTGGGCGAACTGCTGGAGCAGGGGCACAAGGGCGAAATTCTTCGCTTCGCCTTGCTCTCGGCACACTATCGCCAGCCGCTCGAATGGTCCGAGTCGCTGATCGCCCAGAGCAGGGCGACGCTCGATCGCTGGTATCGCGCCAAGGCTACGATGGAAGAGCTTCTTGAGCCGGCCGCGCCGCAGAGCGTTCTCAATGCGCTAGGGAACGATCTCAACACGCCACTCGCACTAAGCGAATTAGGAGACCTAGCAAAAAAAGCCAACCAAGATAGGCTATTAGCCGCTGAATTTGAGAAATCGGGAAACGCTAATGAGGCCCAACGTCTGAAGGATCGAGCTGCTGGAATTGCGCGGCAAATGCAGGGAGGGGCCAACTTGCTGGGGCTCTTGTCAGTATCTTCCTCGACTTGGTTCCAAGGAGAGGGCAGCGCACGAATAGACAAATATGTCACCGAACGTGTCGACGCCCGCACTGCGGCGAAGAAGCGCCGAGATTTCGCGGAGGCCGACCGGATTCGGGCCGAGCTGGCGGCTGAGGGGATCGTGCTTGAGGACGGGCCGGACGGTACGATTTGGCGTGGTGCCTAGGAACCAAACCAACTCGCTCATCCTGAGTAGCCGGTGAGCTTGTCGAACCGGCGTATCGAAGGACGCACGGAATTTCCGAGCGGTCCTTCGATACGGGCCTTCGCCAGGCTCAGTCCCTACTCAGGATGAGCGGGTGGGTTGGCTGATCGTGATCGGCCCTTCTATATGCCTCTGGTGACCAGCGCCCTCTACTCCCGCGACATTCTTCGGCTCGCCGCGTCGATCCCGCATCAGAAGCGGCTCGCCGTCCCCCAGGCGTCGGTCGAGAAAAGCTCGCCCGTCTGCGGCAGCCGCGTCGTCGTCGATCTCGTGGCCGACGATCAGGGCAGGGTGGCGGAGCTCGGCCAGGAGGTGCGCGCCTGCGCGCTCGGCCAAGCTTCGGCGGCGCTGATGGGCGCGCATGCGATCGGGCGGGCCCCGGACGAAATAATCGAGGCTCGCGACGCGCTCGCCGCCTTTCTCGCCGGCGCGCGAGAGGATCCCGGCGGCTGGCCCGGCCTCGCCGTGTTCCGCGAGGCACGGGCCTATCCGGCGCGGCACGGCGCGATCCTGCTGGCTTTCGACGCGGCGGCCGAGGCGGCGGCGCGCGCGGCTGCTGCGGCTGCGGCGCGATGACCGAGGCGGCCGCGCACGGCGCGCACGGCGCGGTCCCGCTGCTCATCAGCGCGGTGCCGTTGCTCGGCTTCGCGCTTCTTTTCGTCCTCCTCTTCCGCCGGCTCGGGCTCGGCGCGACCCTGGGCTATCTCGTTGCCGGCGTGCTGGTCGGGCCCCACGTGCTCGAGCTGGTCGACGATCCGGAGCGGATCCTGACCTTCGCCGAGTTCGGCATCGTCCTCCTCCTCTTCCTCGTCGGGCTCGAGCTGAACCCGAGCCGGCTGTGGCGGATGAAGCACGATATTTTCGGCTTCGGCCTGCTCCAGGTCGTGCTCTGCGGCCTCGCCGTGTCGGCGCTCGTCTGGCTGGCCACCGGTTCGTCGCCTGCCGCGTGCCTCGCGCTCGGCCTCCCTCTCGGCCTCTCCTCGACCGCGCAGGTGCTGCCGATGCTGCAATCGGCCGGGCGGCTGCGCACCCCGTTCGGCGAGCGGGCCTTCTCGATCCTGCTCTTCCAGGATCTCTCGCTCGTGCCGCTGATCACGATCGTCGCCGCGATGTCGCGCAACCCGGCCGATGTCGGCGGCCCGCCCGGCTGGCTGCTCGCGCTTTACACATTGGGTGCGATCGTCGGGCTGGTGCTGGCGGGACGCTATGCGCTGAGGCCGCTGTTCCGGCTGATCGGTGGTCTCGGCGAGCGCGAGATGTTTGTCGTGGCCGCTTTGTTCACCGTGATCGCGAGCGCCGCGCTGATGGAGCTGCTCGGCCTCTCCACCGCTTTGGGTGCCTTCATCGCCGGCGTCATGCTCGCCGATTCGCCCTATCGGCACGAGCTGGAGGCGGACGTCGAGCCGTTCCGCTCGATCCTGCTCGGGCTGTTCTTCGTCGCGGTGGGCATGATGGTCGATCTCGGCGTTATCGTGGAGCGGCCGATCTTCGTCGCGACCATGGCGGTGACGTTGATCGCGACAAAGGCGGCGATCATCATGGGCCTGGCCCGTTTGTTCGGCATGCCCTGGCGGCCGGCGCTCGCGCTCGGCCTGCTTCTCAGCCAGGGCGGCGAATTCGGCTTCGTCCTCTTCGCGCAGGCGCAGGAAGCGCTCCTGATCGGGCCGGAAGCGGCGAGCCTGTTCACGGCGATCGTCACGCTCTCGATGGCGGCGACGCCGTTCCTGATGATGGCGACTCGAAGGATGCGGACCGAGCCCATCCCGGAAAAGGGCGAGCGCCCCGGGCCGGTCGCCGACGGCTCGAACGCGCTGATCGTCGGCTATGGGCGCTTCGGCCAGACCGTCGCCCAGATGCTGCTGACGCAGGGGATCGCCGTGACCCTGATCGACAATGACAACGAGATGATCGACGTCGCCGGCAGTTTCGGAGCCAAGGTCTATTATGGCGACGGCACAAGGCTCGATCTGCTGCGCCAGGCGGGCGGGGCGGAGGCGGAACTGATCCTGTTCTGCATCGACCGGGAACAGGTCGAGCCCGAACTGATCGAGGCGGTGCACGAGGCCTTTCCGAAGGCGATTCTGTTCGTGCGCGCCTACGACCGGCGTTCGCTCCTGAAGCTAAGGGGCGCGCCGGTCGGCGGAGTTGTGCGCGAAGTGCTCGAATCGGCCATCAGGATGGCGCGGATGGCGATGGAGAGCGTCGGCGTCGACCTCGAGGAAATCGACCGCACCGAAAACCTCTACCGCGCCCGCGACCGCGAACGGCTCAAGGCCCAGCTCGCATCCGGCGACATTCGCGCCCAGATCGACCGGATCATCACCGAGCCCGAGCCCGCGCCTGAAGGCGAACCCGGTTAAGCGTGCGCGAGGAATGCCTTGCCGATGCCGCGGGTCAGCACGAGGGCCCCGCTTTTCTTGTCGTGCGCCATGCGCCGGTCGAGCCGCGCGGAATCCATATCGGTCGCGACCGGCAGGCCGGCGCCTGCGAGATGCGCGCGCGCGCGCGCCGCATCCTCCGGTGGGCAAAGGCCGCGCGCGACCGACAATTCGAACGCCATCGCCATGCCGATCGCCACCGCCTCGCCGTGCGGCAGGCCGGTCTCGGCCTCGATCGCGTGGCCGAAGCTGTGGCCGAAATTGAGCAAAGCGCGTTTGCCTTGGGTGTCGCGCTCGTCGCCGGCGACGAAATCCGTCTTGGCCGCGACGCAGGTTTCGATCGCATGGAGCCGCGCCGCCTTGTCGCCCGCGAGCAGGGCCGGACCGTTTGCTTCGCACCAGGCGAAGAAATCCGGATCGGCGATCAGCCCGTATTTCACCACCTCGGCATAGCCGGCGCGCAAGTCGCGGGCAGGGAGGCTGTCGAGCGCATCGGGATCGATCAGCACCAGCGACGGCGGATGAAAGGCGCCGATCAGATTCTTGCCTTGGCGCGCATTGACGCCGGTCTTGCCGCCGATCGTCGAATCGGCTTGGGCGAGCAGACTGGTCGGAACCGCGATCCAGCCGCATCCGCGCTTGAGGATCGACGCGGCGAATCCGGCCACATCCCCGACCATTCCGCCGCCGACCGCGACGACATGGTCGGTCCGGCCGATGCCCGCGTCGATCAACGCGTCGAGCAGGCGCGCGATCTGGGCGAGGCTCTTGCTGGCCTCGCCCGGCGCCAGGACCAAGGAGCCGGCGAAATCCGCGCCGAGTCGGTCGGGCCATCCGGCCGCGAGGACATTCTCGTCGGTGACCAGGAACAGCCGCCCTGCCGGCAGTGCCGCCGCGCCGATCAGTCCGTCGCCGATCAGCACAGGATAGCCGAGCGTCTCGATCCGCCTCATCGCGCCGCCAGCGCCGCGACGATCCGGTCGACCATCTTCTCGTGCGGCAGAGCGCCGCCGCGGATGGTGAGATGGGCCTCGGCGTAGATCGGACCCCGCGTCTCGGCGAGGCTCTGGAGCAGGAGCCGCGGGTCCTTGCCCCTGAGCAGGGGTCGATGGCCGCGGCGGCCGACCCGTTCGGCCAGCGTCTCGACCTCGGCGTCGAGCCAGATGGCGATGCAGCGCTCCAGGATCAGTGCGCGAGTCTCGGCGTCGATGAAGGCGCCGCCGCCGGTCGCGATCACCCGCGGCGGCCCGGCGATCAGCCGGGCCAGCACGCGCCGCTCGCCGTCGCGGAAATGCGGCTCGCCGTGACGCTCGAAAATCTCGGCGATGCTGAGCCCCGCCGCCGCCTCGATCTCCTCGTCGGCGTCGACGAAGGGCAGGCCGATGCGCCGCGCCAGCCGCCGCCCCAATGTCGACTTGCCCGCGCCCATCAGGCCGATCAGCGCAATCGACCTTTCCGCACAATAGGGCGCTTCGTCCATGATCGGGGGCTATACAGAGCGCGCCCCGCTGGGGCAAAAGGCGGGCCATGCCCAGAACCAGCTTCGCCCCGACCCGCCGCCGCCGCTCGCCGGTTTCGTTCATCCTGATCCTGATCGCGCTGCTGGTCGTCGCCCTTCTGGTCTATGCCTGGGCAAAGGACAGCTCGGTGGTGCCGACGATCATGGAGCAGGACGTCACCAATGAAGTCCAGGCGCGCTAGGGCTCTCTGGCTCGCGGGTGCCGGCGGCTTGCTCGCCGCCTTGCCCCTGCTCGCGCAGAATCGCGACCAGCCCGAATCTTTGCTCCCGCCCGGCTTCGGCGACACCAAGGCGCTGCCGCCTCCCGAGGAGAAGGCCGCGCCCCAGACGCGCCCGCAGACTCCCCAGCAAAATGCAGCGTCGGCGGAGCCGGAAATCGGCGGCAACATGATGGGCGACGTCGAGGAGGTCGCGCTCGATCAGAGCGTCCTGCCGCGCCCGACCAACTATTTCGCCATTCCCGGGGGCAGTGCGCGCCCGACCGATTTCGTCGGCCCGCTCGAGCCCGGCAATTTCGGCCTCGGCGAGGGTGCGTTCGGCGCCGCCGGCGGGCCGCTCTACGCCGCCCTCATGCGCCGGCTCGACGCGCCCCTGCCGTCGCGCTGGACCTCGATCCTGCTGCGCCGCGCCCTGCTCTCGAGGCTCGCGGTCCCGGCTGGGGTCGATCCGGTTGATTGGGTCGCCGAGCGCGCCGGCCTGCTGTTGCGGATGGGCGAGGCCGATGCGGCGCGGATGCTCGTCCAGTCGGTCGACGTCGAATATTATACGCCGCGGATGGTCGAAGTCGCGGCGCAGACCGCGCTCGCTACCGCCGATCCGGCCGCGCTTTGCCCGCTGGTCGCCCCGGCGCGCAGCCGGTCGAACGATCCGGTCTGGATATTGGCGGACGGCATGTGCGCCGGGCTGGAGGGAGAATCGGCGCGCGCCGCCGCTTTGATCGACCAGGCCCGCGACCAGGCCGGCACCAGCATCGACCTGCAGCTCGCTGAGAAGGTGGTCGGCGCCGGCGCCGAGAGCCGGCGCGCGGTCGCCATCGAGTGGGAAGGGGTGGACGCGATCAACCCCTGGCGTTTCGGCCTCGCCAGCGCCGTCGGCCTCGGCATTCCGGACCGGCTGATGAACGATGCGACTCCGCAAATCTGGGCCTATCTCGCCCGCGCGCCGATGGTGCCGCTCGATCAGCGCCTTCGCGCCGCCTCGGTCGCCGCGACCCTCGGCGTCTTTTCCTCCCACTCCTTGGTCGAGCTCCACAGCCTGGTGCTCGACCAGACAGACCCCGCCGAATCCGGGGAGACGCTCGGCGCGCGGTTGCGCACCGCCTGGATCGCCGGCGACGCGGGCGACCGGATGAACGCGTTGCGCGCGCTCTGGACCGAAAGCGAGGCGCCGCAGGAGCGCTACGCCCGTTTGATCCTGACCGCCGGCGCCGCCGCCCGGATCGCGCCCTCGTCCGAACTTTCGGACGATGCCGGCAATCTGATCGCGGCGATGCTGAGCGCCGGCATGGACCGCGAGGCGGCGCTCTGGGGCGGCGTGATCGAGGCGACGGGGCAGGGCAGCCGCGCCTGGGCCCTGCTCGCGGTCGGCGCTCCGACCCCGGTCGTCGCCGATCGCCTGGATGCCTATGTCGCGGCCGACGACAGCCCGGAGGGCTTGCGCTCGCAATTGCTCGCAGCCTCGCTCGCGGCCTTGGGACGGATCAACGCGGGCCAGGCCGCCGCCGCCGGCTTTCGCCCCGGCGCCGACGATCCCTGGACGCTGGCGATCGACCGCGCCGCCCGGGAGGACGCGCCCGGCGCGGTCGCCTTGCTCGCCGGCGTCGGCATGCAGACCCAAAGCTGGCGCGGCGTCACGCCGGCCTATCTGTTCCGAATCGTCCGCGCGCTGCGCGCCGTCGGGCGCGAATATGAAGCCCGGATGATCGCCGCCGAGGCCGTGGCGCGGCTGTGACTCAAAGCGAGGACCGGCAGCGGATCGCGGCCTTCCTCGAAATGATGGCGGCCGAAGCGGGCGCCGCGCGCAACACCCTTCTGGCTTATGAGCGCGATCTGCGGGGCGCTTCCGAGCTGCTGGGCGGACGGCTCGCGTCGGCGAACGCGGCCCGGCTCAAGCCGCTCGCCGAGGCTTGGATGCCCCTGAAGCGCGCCACCGTTTCCCGCAAGGCGGCGGCGCTGCGCCGCTTCTACGGCTTTCTCCACGACGAAGGGATGCGCGCCGACGATCCTTCGGCCGCTTTGCCCCGGCCCGCGAACGAGCGGCCCTTGCCCAAGATCCTCGATCACGGCGCCATCGCGGCCCTGTTCGCGCAGATCGAGCGTCGCAAGGCCGATGGCGGGGCGGCGGCGCTGCGCATGTCCGCTTTGATGGAGCTCCTCTACGGTTCGGGCCTGCGGGCCAGCGAGCTCGTCACCCTGCCCCGCAACGCCGTCTCGCCCGACCGCCCGTTCCTGATCCTCAAGGGCAAGGGCGGGCGCGAGCGGCTGGTCCCGATCTCCGACCGCGCCCGCGCCGCGGTCGCGGCCCATGCCGCGCAGCTGCCGCGCGACGGGCTCTATCTTTTCCCGTCGGGCAAGAGCCATCTGAGCCGGGTCCGTCTCTACCAGCTGGTCCGCGAACTGGCCGCCGACGCCGGCATTCCACCTGAGCGGATCAGCCCGCACGTATTGCGCCACGCCTTCGCCACCCATTTGCTCGAAGGCGGCGCCGATCTGCGTGCCGTCCAGATGCTTCTGGGCCACGCCGACATCGCCACGACCCAGATCTACACGCATGTGGATTCGCGCCGGCTGATCGACCTGGTCAACTCACGCCACCCGCTTGCGGACCGGCCTCGCGTTGACGCGAAGCCGAACCGGGCCTAACCCCTCGCGCCGCATGGCGACCTTTCTCGACTTCGAAAAACCGATCGCGGAGTTGGAGGCGCGGATCGCCGAACTGCGCGAGACGGCGTCCGCGGCCGAGCCCAATATCGAGGCCGAAATCAGCCGGCTCGAGGAGCGCTCGGCGCGCCTCCTTCGCGACACCTATGCCAGGCTCACGCCTTGGCAGAAGACCCAGGTCGCCCGCCATCCCGAGCGGCCCCATTTCTCCGACTATGTCGCTGCCCTGGTCGAGGATTTCGTGCCGCTCGCAGGCGACCGCAACTTCGCCGACGACAGCGCGGTGATCGGCGGCCTGGGGCGCCTGAGCGGACGCAGGATCGTGGTGATCGGCCAGGAGAAAGGCGACGACACGACCAGCCGCCTCGAGCACAATTTCGGCATGGCCCGGCCCGAAGGCTATCGCAAGGCGATCCGCCTGATGGACCTGGCGGATCGGTTCGGCCTGCCGGTGGTGACGCTGGTCGATACGCCCGGCGCCTTTCCCGGCGTCCAGGCCGAGGAACGCGGCCAGGCCGAGGCGATCGCGCGCGCGACCGAAAAATGCCTTGCGATCGGCGTTCCCCTGGTCACGGCGATCACCGGCGAGGGCATGTCGGGCGGCGCGATCGGGATCGCCGCCGCCAACCGCGTGCTGATGCTCGAACATTCGATCTATGCGGTGATCTCGCCCGAAGGCTGCGCGTCGATTCTCTGGCGCACCGCGGACAAGGCCGCCGAGGCCGCCGAGGCGATGCGGGTGACCGCCAGCGACTTGAACCAATTGGGGGTGATCGACCGTGTGGTGGCCGAGCCGGTCGGCGGCGCCCACCGCAACCCGTCCGAAGCGACATCGACTCTCGGCGCCGCGATCGGCGAGGAGCTCGATGCGCTCGCCCCTTTGTCGCGCGACGAACTTCGGGGCCAGCGCCGCGCGAAATATCTCGCCCTCGCCTGATCCGCACAAGAGGAGAGGGCGGCGGAATCGCTTCCGCCGCCCTTCCGTAACGCCTTCGGATCGAAGAAGCTTACTTCATCGCCGAAGAGACGTTGTTGAAGGTCGTCTTGAGGCTGGTGCCGAGGCCCTGCATCGCGGTGATGGCGGCAACGGCGATCAGGGCGGCGATCAGGCCATATTCGATGGCGGTGGCGCCCTTGCTGTTTTTGATCAGCTTACGAATGAACTGCATTTCCGGTCTCCTTGGTTCCACGTTCCTTGCGGAAGTCCACACTTCCTCGCCGCCCGCGCTTGGTTCATGGGTCGACTAAGCTTCCGCATAAGGGCCGGAGGTTTAGAAACATTTAATGCGGACCGGCCCTGGGGGTGCGGGAGCCCGCAGTTCCGCCATGCGAAAGGGCGGCGGAATCGCTTCCGCCGCCCCTTGCCGGCGAATCGGGGGTGATCAGCTGTTCATGCCCGATGAAACGTTGTTGAAGGTGCCCTTGAGGGCGGTGCCCAGGCCCTGCATGGCGGCGATTGCGGCGACCGCGATCAGAGCGGCGATCAGGCCATATTCGATGGCGGTGGCGGCCCTGTTGTTGCCGATAAGCTTACGCATGAACTTCATTTCAAATCTCCTCGACCCGCGGGGCGGGAGGCGTCCACTTCCTCCATCTGCCGAGGGCGAGTTCAGGTTTCGGCCTATCTGATTACCAATTCCTTAAGAGATCCGGGGGGCGCAACGACATGGAAAGGGCGGCGGAATCGCATTCCGCCGCCCAATATCCTCGTGAAATTGCTCGAAGAATCCTATTTGGCGGTCTGGACCTGCTCGGACACGTTGTTCCACATGGTGGTTGTGGTGGTCGCGACCAGGCTGACCGAGCCGACGATGGCGAGGAAGACCAGCGCCAGGATCAGTCCATATTCAACCGCGGTCGCGCCGCGCTCGTCTTTTCTGATATCGAACAGTCGCCGCATGTCTCACCCCTGGCATTGATCGGGCCCGGATTATGCGCATACCGTTAATGAAGTCCTAGCGAGGGGCGCCGGGTTGGCAAAAATTCCGACAATGACCGTCGTGGCGGCCGCGCTGACGGACGCCGAAGGCCGCGTCCTGCTCCAACAGCGCGCGCCGGGGCGCGCGATGGCGGGCCTGTGGGAATTTCCCGGCGGCAAGGTCGATGAGGGTGAGCTCCCGGAAGCCGCTTTGGTCCGCGAATTGCGCGAGGAGCTCGGCATCGAGGTCGCGGCGGCCGACCTCGCGCCGGCCTGCTTCGCCAGCGCCCCGGTGGACGACCGCCACATGATCCTGCTCCTTTATTCGTGCCGGCATTGGCGCGGGGAGCCCAAGCCGCTCGACGCCAGCGCGCTCATCTGGGCGCGGCCGGACGAGATGCGCGCGCTCGCCATGCCGCCGGCGGACGCGCCGCTGGTCGATCTGCTCGAGGCGCTGCTGTGAGTGCCGAAGGCGGGCTGCGTCTCCCGGCGATGACGATCGCCTTATTGTTCCTGTTCATCGCGATCCTCGCGCTCGTTACGATGATCGGCGACCCCTATCAGATGGATTTCGTCGCTTATTGGGCGGCCGGGTCGCTGGCGCTCGAGGGCAATCCGGCCGGGGCCTACGACATCGCCCTCCATCGCGCGGTCGAGCTCGGCGCGATCCCGCTCGACGGCGCCTTGCCCTTCGCCTACCCGCCCTGCTTCCTCGTGCTGTTGGCGCCGTTCGGCCTCATCTCCTATCCGGCCGCGGCCGCCGACTGGGTGCTGCTTACCTTCGCAGCCTATTGCCTGGCGATGCGGCGCTGGGCCCCGGAGATGCCCTGGCTCGCTTTGTCCTTCCCGCCGCTGCTGGTCAACGCGATCACCGGCCAGGCCGGCTTGCTCATTGCCGCTCTGTTGATCGGCGCGATGGCCCTGCTGCCGAAGCGGCCCGTCCTCGCGGGCGTCCTGCTCGGGCTGCTGATCGTCAAGCCCCAGCTCGGTCTCATCCTGCCGTTCGCACTGCTCGCCGGGCGCGAATGGCGGGCGATCGCCGGCGCCGCCGCTTCATGTGCCGGGCTCGTCCTGCTCAGCTTCCTCCTGTTCGGCTGGGAGCCCTGGCAAGCCTGGCTCGGCAATGCCGATCTTTTCGCCTCAATCGCCAGCGAGGGCCGCGCCGGCTGGCACCACATGGCCAGCGTCTACGGTGCGTTGCGGCTCGCCGGGGCGGGGCCTGCGCCGGCCTGGATCGTCCACATTCTGGTCGCGCTCGCCGCCGCGGCTTCAACCTGCCTGATCTGGTATCGTCAGGCCGATCTGGGCGCCCGGGCCGGCGCGCTCGCCGCCGCCACCGCGCTCGCGAGCCCCTATCTGTTCGTCTACGACACCTTGATCCTGGTAGTGCCCTTCCTCTGGCTGATCTCGCGCGGGCGGCATTTCCTGCTGCTGGGGCTCGCCTGGGCGATCCTGTTCCTCGCGCTGGCGCAGGTTGCCGGCTGGGCACCGGGCCTCAATTTGGTGCCGCTGGCGCCGATCATTTTCCTCGCTTTGATCCTCGTCGAGACGCGTCAGCCGCGCGGCTTCAGCGCATCGGCGAGCGAGGCCGAGCCGCTGCCGCGCGGCGCCGCTTTGGGCTGATTGGGGCCCGGCGCCCAGCCGGAGACGTGGATGATCTGGAACCGCTCGACGGTGCCGCCCTCCTCCTCGAACGCCGCGGTCGCGGCGGCGAGGCCGGTGCGGCCGAACGGCCGCCGGTCGCGGGTCAGGAGAATGTTGGTCGCGCCGATCCCGCGCAGGTCCGCGACCAGCCTTGCGAAGGATGAAAAGCGGATCGTCAGCTTTTCGCAGTCGGCGACCGGCAAGGCGAAGCCGGCGCGGGTCAGCAAATCGCCCGCGGCGCGCACATCGATCTGCGGATGGAGGCGGGGCGAGGCGGACGCGCCTTCGGCCTCCTCCGCCGCGCGCATCGCGCTCCTCAGGCGGGGCAGGCTGCCGGCGCCGAAGAAAGCGGCGAGAAACAGGCCGTCGGGCCTCAGCGCGCGGCGGATCTGGATCAGCGCGCCCGGCAGATCGTTGACCGTGTCGAGCGCGCCCGCCGAAAGGATCAGGTCGAAGCTGGCCGGCGCGAAAGGCAGGTGATCCTCGTCGGCATCGGATGCGGTGACCGCCAGGCCGCGCGCGCGCATCTCCTGGACCAGATATCCCTCGTCCGGTCCGAGCACCAGCGCGTCAGCGAACAGGCGGGTCACCAGATCGAGCCGCTCGACCAGATCGTCGGCCATGTGGCGGATGAGAAAATCGGCGCCGCCGCCGAGCGCCGCCGCGCGACCCCGGCGGAGCCGGCGCAAAGCACGATCGAAGGGCCCTTCGGCGTCCACGCGCGCCGCTATAGCGTCCCGGCCTTTGTCCGCCACCGGACAATCTGTCCGCATCCGGACATGGCGCGAAAGCCACGCCGCCCCGGAACAGAGAGGAATAAGCTGGGCATGGCCCTTGCTGGAGAGACTTGGCATGCCCATTCTATGCTTCCGCTTGGCCTTGCCCGGCTTGGCCGATAAAAGCCCCCAATGCGAACAAGTGTATTGCATCACTAAAACAGTTGTGCGAGTAAAGCCACGACGATGACCGAGCATGTTTTCGAACCGATGCGCCGCGCGATGGTCGCGAGCCAGCTCCGCACGACGGGGGTCAGCGACCCGCGCGTCATCGCGGCGATGGGCGAGGTGCCGCGCGAACATTTCGTGCCGGACGAGCGTCGGGCACTGGCTTATGCCGACGCGCTCGTCCCGGTGGCGGCGGGACGCGCCCTCAATCCGCCGATGGTTTTGGGCCGTATGCTGACCGAGGCGCGGCTGCGCGGGACCGAGCGGGCGCTCGTGATCGGCGCCGCGACCGGCTATTCGGCCGCGGTGCTTGCCCGGCTCGTCGCCTCGGTAATCGCGCTCGAAGAGGATGCCGAGCTCGCCGCCTTCGCCAGGCGGGCGCTGCAGGGCACGAACGTCGCGCTCGTCAAGGGTCCGCTCGCGAGGGGCTTTGCCAAGAGCGCGCCCTATGATTTCATCCTGATCGACGGCGCCGCCGAATATGTGCCGCAGGCCATCGTCGATCAGGTCGCCGACGGCGGCGTGATTTCCCTGGCACTGCTCGAGGAGGGGATTACCCGCCTTGCGGTCGGGCGGGTCGTCGCCGGCGCCTTCGGCGCCACCGCTTTCGCCGACGCCGAGGCGGCATCTTTGCCGGGGTTTGAAAAGCCCCGTATTTTCAGTTTTTGAAGGACGGAGTGAGTTGATGCGGGGACGCCTTCTGGCAGCGGTTGCGATGGTCGCGTTGAGCGGGGCCGCGTTTGCCCAGACGGGGTCGGGGGTCGCGCCGCCTCCTGCCGCGGCCGGGCAGGGACCAACCCAGTCGCTTCGCGAGGCGCTGGTCAAGACCTATGCCAGCAATCCGACGCTGATGGCCGAGCGCCAGCAGCTGCGCGGCACGGATGAAGGCGTGGCCCTCGCCCGCGCCCAGGGTCGGCCCCAGGTCTCGGCGACCGCGGGCCTCAATCAGGACGTCGTCACCCACAATTTCCAGGCCAGCAACGGCCGCGATCTGAGCGTCGGCGCCAATATCAGCGTACCCCTCTTCTCGGGCGGACGGGTGCGCAACGGCGTCCGCGCGGCGAACACCCGCGTCGAGGCGGGCCGCGCCGATCTTCGGGCGACCGAGGGCGATGTCTTCACCGAGGCGGTCGCCGCCTACATGGACGTGATCCGCGACCGCTCCATCGTCCAGCTCAATCAGAACCAGGTTCGCGTCCTCGACACCAATTTGCAGGCGACCCGCGATCGCTTCGAGGTCGGCGACCTGACCCGCACCGACGTCGCCCAGTCCGACGCCCGCCTCGCGCTGGCGCGCAGCAGCCTTGCAAGCGCCGAAGGGCGGCTGCACGCGAGCGAGGAGAATTACCGCCGCGTGATCGGCGAGCTGCCGGCCGACCTCGCGCCGCCGCCGCCGCTGCCGGCGCTGCCGGCGAGCGCCGATTTGGCGGAGAATGTCGCGCTGGCGAACAATGCCGATCTCGCCTCGATCGCCGCCCAGGCGCGCGCCGCCGGCTATGACGTCCGGGTCGCGCGGGGCGGGCGGCTCCCGACCATCTCGGGCGTCAGCAGCACCCGCTACAGCAACGCGCTCGGCACCGCCGACGAAGCCGCCGGCCTGCCCACCGGCTCATTGCCCAACAGCACGACCTCGACCGGAATCGGCCTGCAGCTCAGCCTGCCGCTCTATCAGGGCGGCGCCGCCGGCGCGCGGGTCCGTCAGGCGCAGGCGTTCCGCGCCCAGCTGCTCGAGCAATCGATCGGTGTCGAGCGGCTCGTCATTTCCAACGCCCGCGCCGCTTATGCTTCCTACCGGGCAGCGAACGAAGCAATCGAATCGAACACGATCGCGGTCGCCGCCAACGAGCTCGCGCTCGAGGGAACGCGGGCCGAACAGACGGTCGGCACCCGCAACATCCTCGACGTGCTCAATGCCGAGCAGGAGCTCCTGAACAGCCAGGTGCTGCTGGTCACCGCGCGCCGCGACGCTTATGTCGCCGGCTTTCAGCTGCTCAACGTGATGGGCATGGCCGAGGCGGAGGATCTGAACCTCGATGGCGGCCCGCTTTACGATCCGGTGATCAACTATAACCGCTATGCCGGGAGCTGGTCGGACTGGGACGACGGGCCGCGGATCGCGCCGGTCTCGACCCGCACGGCGCCGCCTAACGCAAACAGCCCCGTGACACGATTGCCGCAATAGGCCATAAGGTCTTCATCATGGGGGACATTCAGCAGGACCCGTCGATGGAGGAAATCCTTGCCTCCATCAAGCGCGTGATCGCCGAGGACACGCGCGCCGCGACGACGGCGGCGCCGCGGCCCGCCCGCCGCATCGCGCGTCCCGAGCCAGCGCCCGAAGAGGACGTGCTCGAGCTGGACGACCCGGTATCCGAAGATTCGGGCCTGCTCTCCGACAATGCCGCGACCGCCAGCCGCGAGCGGCTCGCGAGCCTTTCCGCGCTGCGCCAGCGCAGCGACGCGCCGGCCGAAAATGGCGCGCTCGAAGCCGTGATCCGCGACATGCTCCGGCCGATGCTCAAGGATTGGCTCGACCAGCATCTGCCCGAAATCGTCGAGGACATCGTCTCGCGCGAAGTCGCCCGCATCACCGGCCGCGACCTCTAGTTTCATCGCCCCGGCGGTGCTAGGCGCCGCCCCATGAAGAAGCTCCTGCTCGCGGGCCTCGCCGCGCTCGCTTTCGCCTCGGCCTCCGCCGCCTTCGCACGCCCGATGACAGCGACCGATCTCGCCACCATGCGCCGCCTCGCCGCGCCGGCGGTCTCGCCGGACGGCCATTGGGCGGTCTACCAATTGAGCGAAACCGACCTGCCCGCGAATCGGCGCCGCACCGATTTGTGGCTGCTCGACCTGCGCGATCCCGCCGCGGCGGCAGTCCGGATCGCGTCGGCACCCGAGCATAACGAGCATGACGCGCGCTTCTCCGCCGATGGACGCTGGGTCTATTATCTCAGCAACGCATCGGGCAGCGACCAGATCTGGCGGGTCCAGCTCCCCTCCGGCACGCCGGAAAAGGTCAGCGATTTCGCGACCGACGTCGCCGGCTTCGCGCTCGCGCCCTCCGGCGATCGGGTTGCGGTCTGGGCCGACCGCAACATGGCCTGCGAAAGCATGAACTGCCTCGCCGTGCCCGGTCCGCGGCAGGGGCAGGGCAGCGGCCGCGTCTACGACCAGACTTTCGTCCGTCACTGGGATGCCTGGGTCGAGCCCAATGTGCGTTCGCGCATCTTCATCTTGCCGATGGTCGACGGCCGCCCTCAGGGCGCGGGGACGCCGGTTGCGTCGAATCTGATCGGCGATTCGCCCTCCAAGCCGTTCGGCGGCGGCGAGGAGATCGCCTGGAGCCCCGACGGGCGCACCCTCTTTTTCACCCTGCGCGAGGCTGGCCGGACCGAGCCCAACTCGACCAATCTGGACATTTTCGCGGTGCCCGCCGACGGCAGCGGACCGCCCGTCAACCTGACCGCCGCCAATCAGGGCACCGACACCGGACCCGCGGTTTCGCCCGACGGCCGCTGGCTCGCCTACACCGCGATGGCGCGCGCGACCTACGAGGCCGACCGCCAAATTGTGCAGTTGCGCAATTTGAGCACCGGCGCGACCCGCGCGCTAACTCAGGAGTGGGATCGGTCGGTCAATTCGATCGCCTGGGCGGCCGATGGCCGCTCCTTGCTCGTCACCGCCGGCGACACGCTCGACACGCCGGTCTTCCGCGTCGACATCGCCACCGGCCGCGTCGCTCGGCTGACGCAAGGCGGCACGGCCGGCAATGTCGTGCCGCTCGCCGATGGCTCCCTGCTCTACACCCTCAACAGCCTCCAGGCGCCCGACGACCTCTATCGGCTCGACCGGCGCGGCCGGGCGGCGGCGCAGCTTACCCGCGTCAACGCCGACAGGCTCGCCGAGCTGGACCCGGTGACGGTCGAGCGCTTCCGCTTCCCCGGGGCGCGCGGCGACACGGTCTGGGGCCAGATCGTCAAGCCTGCCAACGCCGCCGGCCGCCTTCCGGTCGCCCTGCTGATCCATGGAGGCCCGCAAAGCTCGTTCGGCAACGGCTGGTCCTACCGCTGGAACCCCTGGCTGTTCGCGGCGCCGGGCTATGCCGCCGTGACCGTCGATTTCCACGGCTCGACCGGCTACGGCCAGGCCTTCACCGACTCGATCAACCGCGATTGGGGCGGCGCGCCGCTCCAGGATCTGCGCCTCGGCCTCGCCGCCGCCGGCCGCGAAGATGCGCAGCTCGATGTCGCCAATGCCTGTGCGCTCGGCGGCTCCTATGGCGGCTTCATGGCGCTGTGGATCGCTGGCAATTGGCCCGAGGGCTTCAAATGCCTGGTCAGCCATGCCGGCGTGTTCGATCAGCGCGCCATGGCCTATGAGACCGAGGAATTGTGGTTCACCGAATGGGAGTTCGGCGGTCCTTATTTCGACCCGCGGGCGGCCGAGCAATATGAGCGCCACAACCCGGTCAATTTCGTGCAGAACTGGCGCACGCCGATGCTCGTCATCCACGGCGAGCGCGATTTCCGCATCCCCTACAGCCAGTCATTGGGCGTCTTCAACGCGCTCCAGCGGCGGAACATCCCCTCGCGGCTGGTGATCTATCCCGACGAGAATCACTGGATCCTCAAGCCGCAAAACTCGATCCAATGGTATCGCGAGGTCCATGGATGGCTGGACCAGTGGCTGAGAAGGGGTGGCGGAGACGCGCCAGCCCGCTAATAGCGGCGGGCGATGAGCGAACTGCCCAAGACATTCGACCCCGCCGCGATCGAGGCGCGCTGGTATGCGCGTTGGGAGGCGGAGGGGCTGTTCCGCCCGGCGCGCGACGCGGCGGAACCGTGGACGATCGTCATGCCGCCGCCCAATGTCACCGGCTCGTTGCACATCGGCCACGCGCTCGACATCACGCTTCAGGACATATTGACCCGCCACGCCCGCCTCCAGGGCAAGGATGCCCTGTGGGTGGTCGGCACCGACCATGCCGGCATCGCGACCCAGATGGTGGTCGAGCGCAACCTCGAAAGCCAGGGGATCAAGCGCGCCGAAATGGGCCGCGAGGCCTTCATCGACCATGTCTGGGAATGGAAGGCGCAATCGGGCGGCGCGATCACCCGCCAGCTCCGCCGCCTCGGCGCCTCGTGCGACTGGGCGAACGAGCGCTTCACGATGGACCCGGGCTTCTCCGCCGCCGTCCTCAAGGTGTTCGTCCAGCTCTACCGCGATCGCCTGCTCTACCGCGACAAGCGCCTGGTAAACTGGGACCCTAAATTCGGCACCGCCATCTCCGATCTCGAGGTCGAGACCCGCGAAGTCCAGGGCCATTTCTGGCATTTGCGCTACCCGCTCGAGGATGGCAGCGGAATCATCCACGTCGCCACCACGCGGCCCGAGACGATGCTCGCCGACATGGCAGTCGCGGTCCATCCCGAGGACGAACGCTACAGGAGGCTGGTCGGCGCCAGGGTCCGCCTGCCGATCACCGGCCGGCTGGTCCCGATCATCGCCGACCAGCATGCCGATCCGGCGCTCGGCTCGGGCGCGGTCAAGATCACGCCGGGCCACGATTTCAACGATTTCGAAGTCGGCAAGCGCGCCGGCTTCAAGCCGGTCGAAATGCTCAACATGTTCGATGCGCAAGCCCGCGTCGTTCAATGCGGCGGCATTCCCGAGGAATTGCTCGGCCTCGACCGTTTTGAGGCGCGCGAACGCGTCGTCGCCCTGCTCGAGGAAGGCGGCCATCTCGACCGGGTCGAGGAGCGAGTCATCCAGCTTCCCTATGGCGACCGCTCGGGCGTAGTGATCGAGCCCTGGCTGACCGACCAATGGTATGTCGACGCCGAAACGCTCGCCAGGCCCGCGATCGAGGCGGTCCGCTCCGGCGACATCCGCGTCGTGCCCGAGACCTGGAAGAAGACCTGGTTCAACTGGCTCGAGAACATCCAGCCCTGGTGCGTCTCGCGCCAGCTCTGGTGGGGGCACCGGATTCCCGTTTGGTATGGGCCCGTCGAGCACCCGGAACTCGGCTGGCAAATAGTTCATGACCAAGGAATGGCAACTGCTCCGCCTCCGATGTTCGTCGCAGAGACGCTCGAAGAGGCGAAGGTGCAAGCAGCTGCGTATTATGGCGTAGACGAGGATGAAATTGAGGAGGTCGAGAGTTCAAGCGCAGCCGTTGGAGATGAGTTTGGCGAGCGGCCAGCTTTTCTGATCAGCGAAGCTCCTGCGGATCGTTCACGCGTTCCGATTTGGCGTGACTCCGACGTGCTCGACACCTGGTTTTCCTCGGCCCTCTGGCCGTTCGCGACGCTCGGCTGGCCCGGTGATGCGGAAGAAACCCTCTCCCCTGGGGGGAGAGGGCAGGGTGAGGGGGATCCCACGCCCGAGACTATCCTCGAAGGCCGAACCCCCTCACCCCAACCCTCTCCCCCCAGGGGAGAGGGAGCGAAGTGGGTCGCCAAGCCCGGCTCGACCTTGGCTCGCCATTACCCCAACGACGTGCTGATCTCGGGCTTCGACATCATCTTCTTCTGGGATGCGCGGATGGCGATGCAGGGCTTCCAGTTCATGGGCGAGCGGCCCTGGAAGACGCTCTACCTTCACGGCCTGGTCCGCGACGCCAAGGGCCAGAAAATGTCCAAATCCAAGGGCAATACGGTCGACCCGATCGGCTTGATCGATAGGTACGGCGCCGACGCGCTGCGCTTCACCCTCGCCGCGATGGAGAGCCAGGGCCGCGACATCAAATTGGATGAAAAGCGCGTCGAAGGCTATCGCAACTTCGCCACCAAGCTGTGGAACGCGGCCCGCTTCTGCCAGGCGAACGGCATCGGCGCGTCGAAGGCGATCGAGCCGCCCGCCGCGACGCTCCCGGTCAACCGCTGGATCATCGGTGAGACGGTGAAGACCGTCCAGGCGCTCGACATCGCGCTCGCCGAGCTGCGCTACGACGAAAGCGCCAATGCGATCTACCATTTCGTCTGGGCCACCTTCTGCGATTGGTATGTGGAACTGATCAAGGGCCAGATCGACGACGAGACACGCGAAGTCGCCGCCTGGGTGCACGACCAGATCCTGGTCATGCTCCACCCATTCATGCCCTTCGTCACCGAAGAGCTATGGAATGCGATGGGCGAGCGGCCCTATCCGCTGATACTCGCCAAATGGCCCATGCCGGACGCGTGCGCGCTCGATCCGGAAGCCGCTGCGGACATCGGTTGGCTCATTGATCTGATCAGCGAAATCCGGCGAGTGCGTAACGACGTAAATGTCCCCCCTTCGGCTCGAACGGAGTTGTGGATTGAGGCGCCACAGGGGGTTCAAGGGTTCAAAGTCGCGACTGTTGTTCCTGAAACAACGGTGCGTCGGTTGCAAGAATTCCGATCTGCCATCCATCGCCTCGGTCGTTGTAGCATCGTTCAAGTGCTAAACACTGGCCAAGCATTTGATCTCGAAAACGGAATTTCGATTGATCGGACATCGCACCAAGCCGACGTGAATGGTGCCGCGTCGCTAGTGGTGGAAGGCGATAGCTATCTCCTGCCGCTAAAGGACATAATCGACATCGACGCCGAAAAGGCCCGCCTCACCAAGGCCGCCGAAGCCGCCGAAAAGGAGCGCGATGTGCTCGCCGCGCGGCTCGCCAACCCCGCGTTCGTCGAGCGCGCCAAGCCGGAGGCCGTCGAGAAGGCGCGCGCCGACCATGCCGAAAAGGCGTCCGACGCCAAGAAATATCGTGGCGCCCTGGCCAGGCTCGGCTGAGCCCGCGCCCTTAGGTTGTATCTAAAGCCCTCCCCCTCGAGGGGGAGGGTTGGGTGGGGGTGTCGGGCGCAAGAGGGTGATCCTCGGAAACCGAACCCCCTCACCCCACCATTGCGGCGACTCTTTGGTCCGTCCAGGCGACGGACCTGTCGCCGCAATCCCCGCTGGGGAGAGGGAGTTTTGTCGCGGACGCTCGGTCGGCCTAGAGCGTCGTGTCCGCCAGGTTGGACTTGTATTTGGTGTTGGTCTGGCGGTCGTTCAGCTCGATATAGACGTAGCTGGGGGGGATCTGGCCCTCGGGCAGCGCGAACCAGATTGAGCCGAGGTTGTTCGGGCTGCCCAGCGCGCAAAAGCCGTAGAGCCGCTGGCCTCTCGATGTGAAGAAATCGACCCAGGTGCGCGACGAATTGGCGTTCGCGCCGCACGGCGGCAGGCCCGGCGCGGGCGTGAACATCGCGCCGGGATAGGCCTGCTTGTTGAATACGTCGTAGCGGTAGCGGACAAAATTCGTACCGTTGACCGTATAATATTCATTGCCGGTCAAATAGAGGATCGGGTTGGGGAGCGGGGGCGGGCCCTGCGAGACCGCCGAGCCCGCCGCGGTCGCCAGAATCAGACTTAGCGCGAGCGTGGCCATTTTCTTGATGGGCGTCATTTTTGCTTCTCCTTCGTCACGGCGTGATACGCGCGGAACTCGGAACCCCCCGAAGCAGGCTGTCGAGAGGAAGATGCCACCGATCGAATTGACTTGCAAGGAACCTCAAAGTGCATCCTTGCGGCGCAGTAACAATCCTGCGCCTGAGCCGGTTTCGCCGCTTTGCAGGAAGGATGGGGCGCGCTAAGCCCTGCCCAGCCATGGCCGCCGCTTCCTTTCCCGCCCTTCGCATGCGCCGCACCCGCTCCACCGCCTGGAGCCGGGCGCTTGTCGCCGAGACGAGGCTGGCATCAACAGACCTGATCTGGCCGCTGTTCGTCACCGAAGGGAAGGGGATCGAGGAGCCGATCGCTACTCTGCCGGGCGTTTCGCGCTGGTCGATCGACAAGGTGGCCGAGCGGGCGCGGGAGGCGCGAAGCCTCGGCATTCCCTGCGTCGCGCTTTTCCCCAACACGCCGGGCGCGCTGCGGACGGGGGATGCGCGCGAGGCGCTCAACCCAGACAACCTCATCTGCCGCGCGATCAGGGCGATAAAGGACGCCGCGCCCGATCTGGGCGTGCTGACCGACGTCGCGCTCGATCCCTATACCGCGCACGGCCATGACGGGGTCGTCGACGAGGCCGGCTACGTGCTCAACGACGCCACCAGCGCCATCCTCGTCGACCAGGCTCTGGTCCAGGCCGAAGCGGGCGCCGACATCATCGCGCCCTCGGACATGATGGACGGCCGCGTCGGCGCGATCCGCGCGGGGCTCGAACAGGCCGGCCATCACAACGTCCAGATCATGGCCTATGCCGCCAAATATGCCTCCGCCTTTTACGGGCCGTTCCGCGACGCGGTCGGCTCGCGCGGCCTCCTCAAGGGCGACAAGAAGGGCTACCAGATGGATCCGGCCAATGCCGAAGAGGCGCTGCGCGAGGTCGCGCTCGACTTGGCCGAGGGCGCCGACACCGTGATGGTCAAGCCGGGCCTGCCCTATCTCGACATCATACGTCGCGTGAAAGATCGCTTCGAAGTCCCTGTTTTCGCTTATCAGGTATCGGGCGAATATGCGATGATCGAGGCAGCGGCGGCGGCCGGAGCGGGCGATCGCGACGCGCTGGTTCTCGAAACTCTCATGGCGTTCAAGCGGGCCGGCTGCTCGGGCGTCCTCACCTATCACGCGCCGATTGCGGCCCGATTGCTCGGCGCATGACGAAGGAGAAGGAATTGACGGCAGAAGCGCGCGCGAGCGGGGTCAACGAGCGCCTGGCGCGCCCGCTCTTCATCCTCACCATCGTCACCGGCTCATTCCTCCTCTTCCTCACCCAGCCGATGATCGCGCGCATGGCGCTGCCGCAAGTCGGCGGCTCGCCGTCGATCTGGAACAGCGCGATGCTGGTTTACCAGCTGCTGCTGCTCGGAGGCTATGCTTACGCCCACGGCGTCTCCTATCTTCGGCCGCGATTCCAGGTCGGCATCCATATGGGGATTCTGGCCCTGGCCGCCCTTTGGCTGCCGATCGGGCTCAGGGCGATATCGGTTCCGGTGGATGGCGAGCCCGCTTTCTGGGTGCCCTGGTTCCTGATCAGCTCGATCGGGCCACTCTTCTTCATCGTCTCGAGCCAGGCGCCGCTGATGCAGCGCTGGTATGCGCTCGAGACCAGCCGCGGCGAGCCCTATACGCTCTACGCCGCCTCCAATCTCGGCAGCTTCGCCGGCCTGATTTCCTATCCCTTGATCGTCGAGCCGACGATGGGGCTCGAGCAGCAAAGCTGGCTGTGGACCGCGCTTTATGCCTTTCTCGTCCTCCTCGTAGCCGCCTGCGCGCTGACCGTACCGGCCAAGGCGGTCGAGGCGGCGCCCGAGGAAGCCAGCCCGGCGCCTACCACGCGCCAGATGCTGTACTGGGTCGCGCTCGCCGCGGTGCCGTCCGGACTGATGCTGTCGACGACCACCCACCTCACCACCGACATCGTCGCCATTCCCCTGCTCTGGGTGCTGCCGCTCGGCCTCTATTTGCTGAGTTTCGTCATCGCCTTCGCCGCCCGCCGCGGCCCGGCCAATTTCCTCACTTTGGTCGCGCCGCTCGTCATCCTGATCGCCGGCGGCCTCGCCTTCCTCGACGGCAGCCGCACGCCGTTCTTCTCGGCGACTTTGGGCCTCCTGCTCCTGTTCACGATCGCGGTCGCGCTCCATTCGGAGATGTTCCGGCTGCGCCCCGCGATCGGCCATCTCACCCGCTTCTATCTGGCGATGTCGCTCGGCGGGGTGATCGGCGGCTTCATCTGCGCGATCGTCGCACCCTTGCTGTTCGATTGGGCCTATGAGCATCCGCTGCTGATCCTCGCCGCCGCTTTGCTGGCGCCGCAATTCCCGCTCGTGCCTTGGCCGAGCGCGGCAAAGCGCGTGCTGTTCCTCGTTCTGCCCGGCTTCGCCCTCATCCTCTCCTTCGCCACCGACGCCGGCTGGCTCGGCGGTCAGTTTGCGACCATGGCAGGCTCGGTCGCCATTTCGTTGCTCGCTTTGGCCTGCCTCGGCCGGCGCTGGCCGTTCGCGTTGAGTCTCGCCGCCTTGATGCTCAGCTATGACGGCTGGACCACATTGGTGCACAGCGCCGAGGGCACGCGGACTCGCTCCTATTTCGGAATATACGAGGTCAACGACCGCCTCGATCCGGCGAACGGGGAGCCGATCGCCCGAATCCTCACCCACGGCACCACGCTGCACGGCATCCAGAATCTGCTGCCGGGCCTCGAAACCGTGCCGACTTCTTATTACGCGCGCCGCTCGGGCGTCGGCCTGGCGCTCGCCAATGCCGACGCCATGTTCGGCGCCCATCCGCGCATCGCCGTGGTCGGCCTGGGCAGCGGGACGCTCTCCTGCTACGCGCGGCCGCACCAGGCCTGGACCTTCTTCGAAATCGATCCGGCGATGGTCGAGGTCGCGCGCAACAATTTCAGCTTCCTCTCCCGCTGCGCGCCCCAGGCTCGCATGGTGCTCGGCGACGCGCGTCTCAGGCTTCGCGACCAGCCGGCCAATTCGATCGACATTCTCGCCGTCGACGCCTTCTCCTCGGACGCGGTGCCGATGCACCTCCTCACCCGCGAGGCGCTCCAGGTCTACGGCCGCGCCGTCCAGCGGGACGGCATCGTCCTCTTCCACATCTCCAACCGCTATCTGGACCTGAAGCCGGTCGTCGCCGATATCGCCGCGCGGGAGGGCTGGACCGGGACGATGCTGCAATATGTGCCCGAGGAAAATGAGGAGGTCCTGAACGCCACCATCTCGGTCTGGATTGCCTTGTCGCGCAATCCCGCCGCGATCGAGCGGCTGGTCGCTTTGTCGGGCGACGACTCGATCCATTGGGAGACGGTCGAGCCCAGGCCGGGCTTTGCCGGCTGGAGCGACGACCATGCCTCGATCCTGCCGATCATCAACTTCGGATCGATGTTGCCCGGGCGATGATCGAAACGGCGCGGCTGATCCTGCGCGACTGGCGCGAGGAGGATATCGCGCCTTTCCTGCGCCACACCAACACGGGCGCGGTGATGCGCTGGCTGGGCGGGGTGCGGTCGGACGCCGAGCAACGGGAGTCGATCGGACGGCTGATGCGCTGGCAGGTCGACCGCGGCTTCACATTCTGGGTCGTCGAGCGCAAAGGCGACGGCGAATTGCTCGGCTTTTGCGGCCTCAAGATCGCCGACACCGCCGGCAGCCCGATCGAACATATGATCGAGATCGGCTGGCGGCTGCGCGAGGATGTCTGGGGTGAGGGCTATGCCAGGGAAGCGGCGATCGCGTCGCTCGAATATGCTTTCGGGACGCTCGGCGCGGACCGCGTGGTGGCGATCACCTTCCAGGCCAATGCGCCGAGCTGGGGCCTGATGGAGCGGCTCGGCATGACCCGCCGCCCCGAGCTCGATTATGACGATCCGCGCTTTCCCGCGCTCAATCCGACGATCGTCTACGACATCCGCCCGGGGGAGCTCATCCGATGACCATCCTGACGTTCGAAGGCAGGGCGCCGCTGGTCGATCCGACAGCCTTCGTTGCCCCCGGCGCGCGGCTGATGGGCGATGTCGAGATCGGACCCGAAGCAAGCATTTGGTATAATTGCGTGCTGCGCGGCGACATGAACAGGATCCGGATCGGCGCGCGCACAAACGTTCAGGACGGGACCATCATCCACGTCGATCCGCCGCGCCCCGGCGGGCCCGATATCGGCTTTCCGGCGCTGATCGGCGAGGAGGTTCTTATCGGCCACCTCGCCATGGTCCACGGCTGCATCCTCCACGACCGCGCCTTCGTCGGCCTGGGATCGATCGTCATGGACGGCTGCGAGATTGAGGGCGACGCGATGCTCGCCGCCGGCGCGATGCTGACCCCGGGCAAGCGGATTCCGGCCGGCCAGCTCTGGGCCGGGCGCCCGGCGAAATATGTCCGCGACCTTCGTGAGGCTGACCTCGCCGGCATGCGCGCGGGGGTTGCCCATTATGTCGCGCTGGCCAGGCGCCACGCCGCGGCGCTCAGCGGCTGAGCCGGTCGATTCTTTGCTGCTGGCGGGCCGCGATCGCGTCCGTCTCCTCGATCGCCGCGTCGAGCGCTTCGAGGTCGGCGGGGCTGGTCGGCGCGCCGGTGCGCGCGAGGCGCAACTGGTGAAGCTGCTCGGCCGCCTGCATCGTCGCGCCGCGCGACGCCTCGAGCCGCGAGAGCGCCTGCTGCGCCTCGATCCAGCTGTCCGACCCCTGCGCCCCCGAGCGCGAAGCCGCCCGTTCGGCCGCGCCGAGATCGGCCTCGAACGCGCCCCAGCCCTCGCGCGCCTGCGCGAGCAGCGCGGCGGCCTGCGCCCGGAGCGCCGCATCGTCCGCCACCGCCGGGGCGGTGCGCACCGGCTCCTCTGACCAGTCTTCCTGTTCGGCGGGCCTGAGCGCGAGCGAAGGGAAGGGCCCCTGCGCCGCGCAGCCGGCCAGCAACACCGCCGCGACCGCTCCAAGACCAATGCCTTTGCTCATCCGCTCTCCCTATGCGCCGCCTCGCCCTCGGGCAACACCGCCCTCTGCAGGCGCCGGCGTCCCGGGGGCCGGCGGGGCTTGCGCCCCCTGGGCCCAACCCCTATGTCGGCGCCTCCCGCGCGCCCGTAGCTCAGCTGGATAGAGCACCAGACTACGAATCTGGGGGCCGGAGGTTCGAATCCTTCCGGGCGCGCCATTTGCCCTATTGCTCGCTGCTGAGATTGCCTCCCAAGCTCGCGGCGCGGCAGCGGTCCAGCGCGGGCCGCACCTGCTCGGCCTTCAGGGCGCGATTGCGCAGGACTCCGTCGATGCACCGCATTTCCACATGATAGGGCTCGACGGCGTTCATGTCGGGCTCCGCGGTCGAGACCGGCGGGTAGGATGGGCCGCGCAGCATGAATGCCGCCCCCCCCGCGGCGAGGGCGGCGGCGATAACGGCGGCGCCGACGATCAGCACCCGTCTCTGCTTCGGACTTTGCATAGCGGGCGGATGGTAACCCGCCCTCCACGCGGTTCAAGTGGCAAGCGCGTCATTCATCCTTGCTTCATTGCATTTGCCAAATGTCGCAGCCGTCCGCTCTGTGTTACGGGCGGGCCGCGGAGGGTGGGATGAAGCGGATTCGGTTCGGATTGATGGCGGCGGCGGCGATGTTGGCCGGCCCCTCGGCGAACGGGCAGGCGGTGCCCGCATTGCCGGCGATCGCCGCCGGCCAAAGCGTTTCGGGCGAGCTCGGCCCGAACGACACCCAGCGGCGCTCGGGCAGATATGAGGATGTCTATCTGGTCGAGGGCCGGCGCGGTCAGCGCCTGCAGCTCAGCCTCGCCGCCGCCGACTTCGATGCCTATCTGGTCGTGACCGGTCCCGGCGGCTTCATCCTGGCCAATGACGACGAGGAGGGCTCGGGCGAATCGACCGACAGCCGCATCGTCCTGCAATTCCCGGCCGACGGCGCCTACCGAATCGCCGTGACCAGCTTCCGCTCGGGGGAATCCGGCGCCTACCGGCTTCAGGCCGCGGCTCCCGCCGCCGGCGCGGCCGTCGCCATGCCGGTCGTCGCCGATCCGATCGCGATCGGCGCGACCGTAAACGGCCGGCTCGGGGCCGGCGACGGCCGCGAAGGATCGGGCGCCTTCGCCGACCGCTTCCGCTTCCAGGCACGGCGCGGCCAGCGCGTCACCCTCAGTCTCGCTTCGGCCTCGATGGATACCGTGCTTCGGCTCTCCCGCCCGGATGGGAGCGAGGACGTCAGCGACGACACGATCGTGCGCGGAAAACCCTCGACCGACAGCCGGCTCGACACCGTCCTGGCCGAAGACGGCGACTATGTCGTCACCGTCACCTCCTACCGGCCCGGCCAGACCGGCGATTATCGCCTCAATCTGGCGCCGAGCCCCGGCCATCCCCGCCAGATCGGCGTTCCCGGCGGCGCGCGGGTGATCGCCCTGCTCGTCGGCGTCTCGGATTATGGCGAGCGGCTCAACGGCCTGGCCAATACCGACGACGATGCGCTCCAGCTCTACAACGGCTTGCGCGCCGCCGGCCTGCTCCACCCCGCCAGCATCGTCCTGACCAATGATCAGGCAACCAGGAAAGGGGTTGGCGACGCCTTCGCGCGTGCCGCCGCCGCGGCGGGGCCGAACGACACCTTCCTGTTCTTCTTCTCGGGCCATGGCGACCAGGTCGACGTGACGCCAAGCGCCGCCGAGCTCGACGGGCGCGCCGAGACGATCGAGCTTTACGATGCGGCAATGACCGACGCCGAGCTCGCGCCCTTGTTCGCGAGCGTGCGCGGCCGGCTTTCGATCGTCGCCATCGACTCCTGCTTTTCGGGCGGCTTCCGCAATTTGATCAGCCGCCCCAACGTCATGGGCCTGTTCAGCTCGGAGGAGGATCTGACCAGCCTCGTCGCCAGCCGCTTCAAGGCGGGCGGCTTCCTTTCCTATTTCCTGCGCTCCGGGCTGACCGGCGCGGCCGACGATGACGGCGACCGCATCGTCACCACCGGGGAGCTCTCGACCTACGTCCGCCGCCGGTTCCGCCGCGAGGGCGACATCCCCGCCAGCACCCGCGAAGACGAGAACAATTTCCAGAACCTGCTGATCGAGCGGGGCGGCCTCCAGGTCGAGGACGTCGCCGTACGCCTGGCCGGAGGCGCCCCGGTCGCCGCGGCCCCGCCGCCGCCGCGCCCGGCCGCGGTCGATACCGAGCCGGAATCGGAGCCGGTCAAGCGGCGCTAGCTGCTTACGTGCTCGGGCTTGCCCTTGCGTTTGGTCGAGGCGAATTCCTCAAGCTGCTTCTCGGTCATAGATTCGGCCATCTGGCGCGAGGCGCCCTTGAGCTTGCTCTTGGGCGTGTCGCCCCGCTTGGCCGACAAAGCGGCGCCGGCGGCCTTTTGCTGGGCGGCTGATTTGGCGGGCATGGCGCTTCTCCTTCACCGGCAAAAACGGCCGCGCGCAAGGCGGGTTCCTCAGAGCAGCTCGGTCAGATCCAGCAGTTCGAAAAGCGCCTCCCGAGCGCTTTCGATCCGGGCCCACAAGCATGGGTCGGCGAGGTCGGCCGGCGCGATCCGCTCGGGCCAATGCGACGCGATGCACGCGCCGATCCGATCGAGCTTGGCCGCGTCGGCCAGAAATCGCGGGTCGATGGCCGCCGGGTCGGCGACGACGCGCAAGCGCAGGCAGGCGGGGCCGCCGCCATTGGCCATCGACTGGCGCACGTCGACCACCCGCAACTGCCGGATCGGGCCGTTGCCCGCTGCCATCGCTTCGAGCCAGGCCCAGACGGCCGGCGTTTCGCGCGCCTCCCCGGGCAGGATCAAGGCCATTGCGCCCTCGGGGAGGGTCACGAGCTGGGCGTTGAACAGATAGGATCGGATCGCGTCTTCGAGGCTCACCAGGCGCGCCGGCACCTCGATGATCTCGGCCCCGGGCAGCAGGCGTCTGAGGTCGGCGTACAGAGCCTCCTTTTGCTCGAACGCCTGCTCGTGCGCGAACAGGACATGCCCGTTGGCGACCGCGACCACATCGTTGTGGAACGCGCCCGCGGCGATCGCCGCTTCCGATTGGCGGACGAACAAGGTCCGTTCGGGATCAAGCCCGTGGAGACGCGCGATCGCGCGCGACGCCTCTTCATGCTGGCGGGCCGGAAAGCGGCCGCCGCCGACTCCGTGGACGAATATCTCGACGCCGGGCGCATCGTGACGCGCCCCCATCCGCATATGATTGGCCGCCCCTTCGTCGCCGAAGCTGGCCGGAACCGGCGGATGCACCGCGAAATGCGCACCGTCGGCGAAAGCGAGGCCGAGCTGCCGCAGCGTTGCCGGCCATTCGTGGCTGCGATGCGCCATGGTCCGCAGGTTTGCGACGGTGAGATGGCAGCGGCCGTCGGCGGTATCGGGGGCCGGCGAGACGGTCGCCGCATTGGCCGCCCACATCGCCGAGGCCGAGAGAGAAGCGGCGCGCAGCGTCTCGGGCGCACTCTCGGGATCGGTGCCGAGCACGGCGAGCCACTCCCGATCGGGCCGGGGGTGCGGCAACAATATGCCCTGCGCCAAGCCAAGGGCGAGATTGTGCCGCATCTTTTCAACGCCCTGCAGCGCCGCCGCGCGCGGGAAAGCGACATTGCCGGCATTGGCGGTCGCGGCGAGATTGCCGAAGCTAAGCCCCGCATAATTGTGGCTCGGCCCGACCATCCCGTCGAAATTGATCTCGACCAGGGCCATTGATCAGCGCCCGATGGCGAGAAACGGATCGCCGGGCCTCAGGTCGAGCAGGCGCGCCGCCGCCGTGTCGACCGTGGCCTCGCCGTCCGCGCCGATCGCGACATGGCCATAGCCCGATGCGAAATCCCTGCGCTGCCCCGCGGCGAGCATCATCTTTTTGCCGACATTCTCGTCGTCGACCGCGGTCACCGCCAGCGCGCGCGCCTCGCGGATCGTGCGTATCTCGTCGGTCCGCGCCGACATGGTCGGCCCGCCGTCGAAAATGTCGACATAGCCCTGGCCGGTGAAGCCTTCCTGTTCGAGCATCCGCATCGCGGCGCGTCCGGACGGGTGGGGCACGCCCATGATCGCCCGCGCGCTTTCCGGCAGCATGGCGGTGTAGATCGGCGTCTTGGGCATCAGATCGGCGATGAAGCGGGTGCCGTGGGCGCCGTTGAAGGCGTCGGCCTCCTGGAAGTTCATGCCGAAGAAGCGCCCCGCAATCGCGTCCCAGAAAGGCGATCCCCCCGCTTCGTCGATCACGCCGCGCAATTCCGCCAGCACCTTGTCGGCGAAACGCTCGCGATGCAGCTTGATGAACAGATAGCGGCTGCGCGCCAGGAGCACGCCCAGGCCCCCGGCGCGCTCGGCGGGATGGAGGAACAGGCCGCCGACCTCCGAGCTCCCTTCGAAGTCGGTGCACAAGGTCAGCATCTCCGCGCGGAAGGTCTTGCCGAGCTCGGGCGAGGTCTGGGTCAGCGTGCTGATCCGGTAGGAATAAAATGCCTCGATCATCCCGACCCGGCTGAACACCTGGCAGGTGCCGCGGATCTGCCCGGTTTCGGCATTTTCCAGCACGAAGACGAACAGATCGCCCTGCGGATTGCCCGCCTCCTGCCCGAACGCATCTTCCGAGCGCGCCAGCTTGGCGACCAGGGCGCCTTTGTCGGGCGGCAGGTTGGTGAAGCCGCCGCCGGTCAGCTTGGCCATCTCGTAGATCGCCTGGAAATCCTCGTTCCGCGCCGCGCGCACCCTGAAGCTCACAATGCCTCTCCATGAGCGAGCCTGAGGATCGTCAGCGCCGACAATTGCGCGCGTTCGACCAGGCTGGCCACGATCAGATATTCCCGATCCGAATGGATCGCGCCGCCCCGCGCGCCCATCGTGTCGACGACGGGCACGCCGCAGGCGGCGATATTGTTGCCGTCGCAAACGCCGCCCGAATCGCGCCAGCCGATTTCCTGGCCGAGATCGGCGCCGCTGCGCTTCACCAGCTCGAACAGGCTTAGCGCGGCGGGATCGATCGGCTTGGGCGCCCGCGCGAAGCCGCCATGGCTGTGGATCCGCACATCGTGTTTCGCCGCCACGGCCGCGATCGCATCGTCCAGCCCCGCTTGGGCCAGCGCCTGATCCTCGCGCGTCCGCGGCCGCATGTTGACCCTGAGCACGGCCTTGTCGGGCACGACGTTGTTGGGCCCGCCGCCGTCGATCCTGGCCGGATTGACGCTCAGCCCCGACCGCTTCAGCGCCGCCAGCCGAAGCGTCAGGTCCGCCGCCGCCAGCACTGCGTTGCGCCCCTCATCGGGATTGCGGCCGGCATGGGCGCTACGCCCCTCGATCAGGATCGAAAAATTCCCGCTCCCCGGCCTCGCCCCTGCCAGCGTCCCGTCGGGCAGGGCCGAAGGCTCGTAGGTCAGGGCCGCCTTTTTGCCGCGCGCCGCCTGCGCGATCAGCGCCGCCGAGCCGGGCGATCCGACCTCCTCGTCGCTGTTGATCACGACCTCATAGCCAAGGTCCGGCGCGCCGACTTTTTCCACGGCCTTCAGCGCCGCGAGCATCACAGCGATCCCGCTCTTCATGTCGGCGACGCCCGGCCCGCCGAGCACCCCTTCCTCGCGCCAAGACAGCTTCTGGAATGGGTGGTCCGCTCCGAACACGGTGTCCATATGTCCGGTGAAGAGCATCTGAACCGGCGCCTCCGGCCGCACCTTCAAATGGAGGTTCCGGCCGTGCGCGATCGCCTGCAGCGAGCCATCGGCCGCCACAGCCTCGACCGGCGTCGCATCGCGTAGCGCCGGTTCCGCGGGAAGGGCGGAAAAAGCCTCGGCGAGCAGTCCGGCCACGGTTTGGAGCCCGGTAAGGTTGCGCGACCCGCTGTTGACCGCGGCCCAGGCCGTGACCTGGTCGAGCATAGGCGCCTCGGCGCAATGATCGAGTGCCGCTTGCTCGATGTCGGAAAGGGCCCGCATGGCGAGCGCTCTAGCCCGGTGCGCGGCCTAAAGCCACTCCGCGAAGGCGCGCAGCACGTCCTCATAGAGCTTCTTCTTGAACGGCACGATCATCGCCGGCAGCTCGGCCGGATCGGCCCATTTCCAGGCGCGGAATTCGGGGTCGGCGGTGGCGATGTTCACATCCTCGTCGGCTCCCAGGAAGCGCGCCAGGAACCAGGTCTGGCGCTGGCCGCGCCACTTTTCCTTCCACACCTTGCCGACCAGATCCTCGGGCAGGTCGTAGAGCAATTCCTCGGGCGCCCGGGCGACGATCTCGACCAGGTCGCGGCCGATGCCGGTTTCCTCCTCGAGCTCGCGATAGGCGCCTTCGAGGGCATCCTCGCCGGGGTCGAGCCCGCCCTGGGGCATCTGCCAGGCGTCGAGCGCGTTGTCGAGCCGCTGACCGACCCAGACTTGGCCGCGATCGTTGCGCAGCATCACCGCGACCGCGGGCCGGTAGCCGATGTCGCTCATTTGGCCGTCGCCTCGCCCAGCATCAGCTTCAGCGCCGCGACGCAGCCGTCTATGTCCGCCTGCGACGACGGGACCGCCTTTCGCAAATTGATGAATCCGTGAATGCTCCCCTCGGCCTCGCGGAAAATCGCGGGAACGCCGGCCTCGATACAGGCGGCGGCATAGGCCCGGCCCTGGTCGCGGATCGGATCGAGGCTGGCGGTGACGACCAAGGTCGGCGGCATCCCCTTCTGGCTCTTCACCAAAGGGGCGTAGCGCCAGTCCCGAGCGTCGGCGCGATAGCATTCCTCGAACCAGTCCATGCTCAACCTCGTCAGCATATAGCCTTCGCCGAAATCCTCCTTGCTGGGATAGCCCTTGCCCGGGTCGGCCGCCGGATAGATCAGCCACTGCGCCAGCACGGGCACGGCGGTCGGCGCGTCGCGCAGCGCGAGGCCGACGACGATCGCGAAATTGCCGCCGGCGCTGTCGCCGCAGGTGACGAGACCTGTCACTTCGCGCCCCAGCGCCTCCGGGCTCGCCGCGGCCCAGCGCGCCGCCGCGATCGAATCCTCGATGCCGGCCGGCCAGGGGTGCTCGGGCGCGAGGGCGTAGTCGACCGCCAGCACCGGCATGTCGAGCGCCCGCGCCATCTCCGCGCAGAACGGCTCGTGGGTGTCGAGGTCGCCGAATACGAAGCCGCCGCCATGGAAGAAGAGGAAGAGCGGGCCGGCCCCGCGAGCCTCGCGCGCGTCGTAGAGCCGCAGCGGAATGTCGCCGCCCGGCCCGGGGCAGGTGAGGTCGCGGATGACGGCCAGCTCGCCCGTCGGCACGTCGGCGACGTGGCGCGAGGCGACCATCATCCTGCGCGCCTCGACCGGGCCGACCTCGTAGGTCTTGGGCCCGGGCAAAGCGTGCAGCCAATCGAGGAAGCGCCGCACGTCGGGCCGAACATAAGGGTCCGCCATCCAAATCTCCCCTGCGGGGCGAATCATCGCCGCCGCCCCGCATTCCATAAGCGAACGCCGCGCCGCCGCCACCTGTTGTCGCGGCGCGCCATGAGGGTTAGGGTGGGTCCCGCGTTCCAGACGTAAGGAAGTGACGTTGGCTACGGCCAGACATTATCTGACCCCCGAAGAAGCGAAATCCGATGCGCCGCTCGAAGCGGTGGTGGTTCGCTTCGCCGGCGACAGTGGCGACGGCATGCAGCTGACCGGCGGCCAGTTCACCCTCTCGACTGCTCTGGCCGGCAACGATCTCGCCACCTTCCCCGATTTCCCGGCCGAGATCAGGGCGCCGCAGGGCACGACCTTCGGCGTCTCGGCCTTCCAGATCAATTTCGGCTCGGCCGCGATCGAAACCGCGGGCGATGCCCCCGACGTCCTGATCGCGATGAACCCCGCCGCATTGAAGACCAATGTCGACGATCTGAAGCCCGGCGGCCTGATCATCGCCGACGAAGGCGAGTTCGGCGCGCGGAACCTCGCCAAGGCCGGCTATGCGGGCAATCCGCTCGACGACGACACGCTCGCCAGATGGCAGGTGATCCGGCTCAACATGTCGCAGCTCACCCTCGACGCGGTGAAGCCCTTCGGCCTCGGCAACAAGGAGGCCCTGCGCTGCAAGAATATGTGGACCCTGGGGCTCGCGCTCTGGATGTTCGACCGCGATCGGGCCCCGATCGTCGACTGGCTCAAGACCAAGTTCGCCAAGGCGCCCGAGCTCGCCGAGGCCAATATCGCGGCGCTGAACGCGGGCCATGCTTATGGCGAGACCGCCGAGATGGGCGGCCAGGTCGCCCAGCATAATATCGCCCCCGCCAAGGCCGAGCCCGGCCTCTACCGTACAATCACCGGCGCCGAGGCGATCTCGCTCGGCCTGATCGCCGGCGCCAGGCTCGCCGGCCTGCCGATGTTCTTCGGCGGCTATCCGATCACGCCCGCCAGCGCGATCCTCCACCATCTCTCGCGCCTCAAGGAATATGGCGTGATCACCTTCCAGGCCGAGGACGAGATGGCGGCGATCGCCGCCGCGATCGGCGCCAGCTTCGCCGGCTCGCTGGGCGTCACTTCCTCCTCGGGTCCCGGCATCGCGCTCAAGACCGAGGCGATCGGCCTTGCGATCATGACCGAGCTGCCGCTGGTAGTCGTGAATTCGCAGCGCGGCGGCCCTTCGACCGGCCTGCCGACCAAGACCGAGCAATCGGACCTCTACCAGGCCGTTTACGGTCGCAACGCCGATTCGCCGATGCCGGTGATCGCCGCGCGCTCGCCCGCCGACGCCTTCGATTGCGCGATCGAGGCCTGCCGGATCGCCGTCCAGTACATGACCCCGGTCATGCTTTTGACCGACGGCTATATCGCCAACGCCGCCGAGCCCTGGCGGGTGCCCGACATGGCGGGCTACGAACCGTTCCCGGTCGTCTTCCACGATACGCCCCTGGGAGAAGGGGAGGCGGTCAACCCCTACAAACGCGACGCCAAGCTCGCCCGCGTCTGGATCAAGCCCGGCACGCCGGGGCTGATGCATAGGATCGGCGGGATCGAGAAGAATGTCGGCACCGGCCATATCGACTACGATCCCGCCAACCACCAGGCGATGACCGACATCCGCGCGGACAAGGTGCTCGGAATCGCCGACAGCTTCCCCGATCAGGAGGTGTGCCTGGGCCAGCCGGGCGGCAAGCTCGCCGTGGTCGGCTGGGGCTCGACCTTCGGCCCGATCCACCAGGCGGTCCGCCGCGCCCGCGCGAACGGGCTCGACGTCAGCCACATCCATCTGCGCCATATCTGGCCGCTGCCGAAGAATCTCGGCGATCTTTTAAAGTCTTACGATCGGATCATCGTACCGGAAATGAACAAGGGTCAGCTCAAGACCCTGCTCCGCGACCAATATCTGGTCGATGCCCGCCCGGTCACCAAAGTCTCCGGCCAGCCCTTCAAGATCGCCGAGATCAAGGCCGCGATCGACGAGGCCTTGGCGTGAAGCCGCCCGCCCTCATCCCGCTCGTCGCGATGCTGATCGTCGTGGTCGCATTGATCTATTATCTGAATTGAGGATTTGCCGATGACCGAAATGGTCAAGCTCACCGCAAAGGATTTCGCCACCGACCAGGAGGTGCGCTGGTGCCCGGGCTGCGGCGATTATGCGGTGCTGAAGGCGGTCCAGCGGACCATGCCGGACCTCGGCGCCGATCCCTCGAAGACGGTGTTCGTCTCCGGTATCGGCTGCTCGTCGCGCTTCCCTTATTATATGGAAACCTACGGCTTTCACACCATTCACGGCCGCGCGCCCGCGTTCGCGACCGGGGTCAAGCTCGCCAATCCCGAATTGGACGTCTGGATCATCACCGGCGATGGCGACGCGCTGTCGATCGGCGGCAATCATACGATGCACGTCCTGCGCCGCAACCTCGATTGCCAGTTATTGCTTTTCAACAACGAGATATACGGCCTTACGAAAGGCCAATATTCTCCCACGTCGCGGGTCGGCACGCGCAGCCCCTCGACGCCGTTCGGCTCGGTCGACCGGCCGGTCCGCCCCTGCGCCTTCGCGCTCGGTTCGGGCGGCCGCTTCGTCGCCCGCGCGATCGACGTTCACAAGAATCTGCCGGACGTGCTCAAGGCGGCCCACGCCCATAGGGGTACCTCGTTCGTCGAGATTTTCCAGAACTGCATCGTTTACAATGACGACGTGTTCGCGCCCTTCACCGCCAGGGACAATGCCGGCAAGCAGCTCTGGCTCAAGCCCGGCGAGCCGATGCTGTTCGACGGCGGCACCAAGGGCCTGACGCTCGATCGCGCCGCTTTGAACCTCAAGGTCGTCGATGTCGCCGACGGCGACTGGGAAACGGCGGACGTCATCGTCCACGATCCCGCGAACAAGGCGGTGGCGCACATGCTGATCGACATGCCGATCGGCAGCTTCCCGATGGCGCTCGGCGTGATCTACGACGATCCGCGCCCGACCTTCGAGAGCGCTGTGCGCGAGCAAAACGATGCCGCCTCGGCCGGCAAGCCCGCCGATCTCCAGGCGCTCGTCGCCCGAGGCCAGACCTGGCTCGTCGAAAAGGAACCGCGCGAGATCTGACCATCTCGTCATCCAGCTTTTGCCGGAATGACGAGAATTAGGTCAGCTCCTCTTGCGTCCAGGGCCGCCTCGGCTCATTTTAGGTAAGCGATGTTGCAAAGGGGGAAACATCTCGTCGCGGCCGACCGCGCCCTCGCCACCGGCGGGGGGCTAGCGGCGCGGCTGTTCGCGGGGGGGTTTCACAAGCTGGTCGACCGGATCGACGCCGGCATCGCTGAGGGGCGAATCGACGCGACTCTGCCCGACGGCTCGTTCCGCGCGCTCGGCGGGCGCGGCGCCGGGCCGGTCGCGATCGTGCACCTGAAGAGCTGGCGCGCTTTGGTGCGGCTCGGCGCATCGGGCTCGGTCGGCTGGTACAAGGCCTGGACGCAGGGCGAATGGGCGAGCCCCGATCCGGTCGCTCTGTTCGATCTGTTCATGCGTAACGCCGCGCGGCTCGGCGACACCGGCCGCGCCAAGGGGCCGTGGCGGGCGATCAACTGGCTCGTCCACCGCCTGCGCGCCAACGACAAGAAGCGCGCCCGGCGCAACATCGCCCACCATTACGACCTCGGCAACGATTTCTACGCGGCCTGGCTCGATTCGGGCATGACCTATTCGTCCGCGATCTTCGCCGAGCCCGGCGATTCGCTGGAGGCCGGGCAGGAGCACAAGATTCGCCTGCTGCTCGACCGGCTCGATCTGCAACCCGGCCAGCATTTGCTCGAGATCGGCTGCGGCTGGGGCGGCCTCGCCGAGATCGCGGCCCGCGATTACGGCGTCCGCGTCACCTGCCTGACGCTTTCTTCGGAGCAAAAGGCCTATGCCGACGGCCGCCTCGCGGGCGCGGGTCTTGCCGATCGCGTGCGCGTCGAGCTCACCGATTATCGTGACGTCGCCGGGGCCTATGACGCGGTCGCCAGCGTCGAGATGGTCGAGGCGGTCGGCCGGGAATATTGGCCGGCCTACCTCCAGAGCATAGCCCGAGTGCTCAAGCCGGGCGGCCGGGCCGCGCTTCAGCTCATCTCGATCCGCGACAATCTGTTCGACGGCTATGCCGCCAACGCCGATTTCATCCAGGCCTACATCTTCCCGGGCGGAATCCTGATCGACGAGGACCGCTTTCGCCGGATAGCGGTGGAAGCGGGCCTAAGCTGGCACGACCGCGTGGGCTACGGGCTCCATTATGCCGAAACCTTGAAGCGCTGGCGCGCGCGCTACGGTGCCGCGGTCGCCGAGCATCGCCTCCCCCAGGGGTTCGACGAGGCCTTCCACAATCTTTGGCGCTTCTATCTGATGTACAGCGAAGGCGGTTTCCGCAGCGGCGGCATCGACGTCGCCCAGGTGACGCTGACCCGGGCCTAACCTCCAACTTCCAGCCGAAAGCCGTTTTCGAAATCGTCCTTGAGCATTTCGACGACCGCTTCCGCCACCGCGCCCGGGGGCTTGAGCGCTGCTTGGTCCTCGCCTGGAAAAGCGCGGGCGCGCATCCGGGTGGCGGTGGCGCCGGGATCGACGATCGCGACCTTCAGCGGCGCGAGGTTCTTGACCTCCTCGCCATAGGCCAGGACCAGGCTCTCGAGCGCCGCCTTGCACGCGCCATAGGCGCCCCAATAAGCGCGCGGCGCCCGCCCGACGCTCGAGGTGATTGCGACCACCCTGGCCGCCGCGCTTTTCCTCAGCATCGGGTCGAAGGCGGCGATCAGCGCCTGCTGGGCGAGCAGGTTGAGCGTCAGGACCTTGTTGAACTCCTTGCCGTCGATCTGCGCGACCGGGGTCAGGGTGCCCAGCATGGCCGCGTTGAGGATGAGGACATCCAGCGCGTCCCAGCGGCCTGCGACGGCCAGCGCCAGCCTGGCGATGCTCTCGGGCTCAACGAGGTCTAGCGGAGCGATCGTCGCCGATCCGCCGGCCGCGTGGATTCTTTCCTCGACCGCCTCCAGCTCGCCGGCCGTGCGCGCGGTCAGGACGACATGGGCGCCCTCGGCCGCCAACGCTTCAGCGATCGCCGCGCCGATGCCGCGCCCCGCGCCGGTGACCAGCGCCAGCCTGCCTTCGAACGCGCCGGGCATCAGGCCACGCGCTCTTCCGAAAGCATCAGCTCGTTGCGCTTCTCCAGATCCTCCTGGTCGGTGAGGCCGGTCGGATAGTCGCCGCTGAAGCAGGCGTCGCAATGCTGCGGCTCGGCTTCGTCGCGCCCTTCCTCGCCGAGCGCCCGGTAAAGGCCGTCGATCGAGACGAAGGCGAGGCTGTCGGCGCGGATATATTGGTTCATCTCGGCGACGTTCATCTGCGCGGCGAGCAATTTGGCCCGCTCGGGCGTGTCGACGCCGTAGAAGCAGGAGTGGCGCGTCGGCGGGCTGGCGATCCGCATATGGACTTCGCGCGCGCCCGCTTCGCGCATCATCTGGACGATCTTGAACGAGGTCGTCCCGCGCACGATCGAATCGTCGACCAGGATGATGCTACGCCCATGGATCAACGCCGAATTGGCGTTGTGCTTCAATTTGACCCCGAGATGGCGGACCTGGTCGCCGGGCTGGATGAAGGTGCGGCCGACATAATGCGAGCGGATGATTCCGAGCTCGAACGGAATCCCGCTTTGCTGGGCATAGCCGATCGCCGCCGGCACGCCCGAATCGGGCACCGGCACGACCAGATCGGCGTCGACCCCGCTCTCGCGCGCCAGCTCGGCCCCGATCCTTTTGCGCACATTGTAGACCGAATGGCCGTCGATCACGCTGTCCGGCCTCGAGAAATAGATATGTTCGAAGATGCAGGGGCGGGGCCGCTGCGGCGCGAACGGCCGGTGCGACTTGACGCCCTGGTCGGACACTTCGATCAGCTCGCCGGGCTCGACGGTCCGCAAATAGGTCGCTCCGACCATGTCGAGCGCGACGGTTTCCGAAGCGAAGATATAGGCCTCGCCGAGCCGCCCCATGACCAGCGGCCTGATGCCGAGCGGATCGCGGCAGGCGATCATCCCTTCGGCGGTGAGACAGACCAGGGAATAGGCGCCCTCGACCTGCTTGAGCGCGTCGATGAAGCGGTCGAGCAGGGTGCGGTAGCTCGAGGTCGCGACGAGGTGGATGATGACCTCGGTGTCGCTGGTAGACTGGAAGATCGAGCCGCGCCGGTTGAGTTCGCCGCGGACCCGCATCGCGTTCGAGATATTGCCGTTATGGGCGAGCGCGAAGCCGCCCGAGGCCAACTCCGCGAACAGGGGCTGGACGTTGCGAAGCGCGGTCTCGCCGGTGGTCGAATAGCGGACATGGCCGATCGCGGCCCGGCCGGCGAGCGCGCGGATCACCTCGTCCTTGTCGAAATTGCCGGCGACATGGCCCATCGCCCGGTGGTTGTGAAAAGAGCGGCCGTCATAGCTGGTCATGCCGGCGGCTTCCTGGCCGCGATGCTGGAGGGCGTGGAGGCCCAGAGCGACCATCGCCGAGGCGCTGTCCGCGCCCCATATGCCGAACACCCCGCATTCCTCGCGGAGCTTGTCGGCGTCGAAGGGATTGGTGGTCAGCATCAAACTCGTCACACGCCGCGGTTGGCGCATATAGCCACGCCTTTCGCGTTTGTCGCCTCACTTCCGGCCGCGCTTGACCCTGACGTTAACGTAAAGTACGCCGCCGCCATGCCCGAAACCGCGCTCCATTCGGATTACCGCCAGCCCCGCCAGGTCCGCACCTATACGATCACCGAGCTGTGCGACGAATTCGGGGTTACCCCCCGGGCGCTGCGCTTCTACGAGGATGAGGGACTGATCGCGCCGGCGCGCCAGGGCCTGTCGCGTATCTACGGCTGGCGCGACCGCGCCCGGCTCGCCTGGATATTGCGCGGCAAAAGGGTCGGCTTCTCGCTCTCCGAGATTCGCGAGATGATCGATCTCTACGACGCCGGCGACGGGCGCGTTGCCCAGCGCCGCGTCACGCTCGAAAAATGCCGTGCCCGCGCCGATCAGCTCGCCAAGCAGAAGGTCGACATCGACGCCACGATCGACGAGCTCGAACGCTTCATCGCCATGGTCGAGGCCTCCGCGCGGCCGGTCGCCGGCTGATCCAACGCTTCACACGATAAGGAATTGCCGACATGCCCAGCTACACCGCTCCGGTCGCCGAAACGCGCTACGTGCTGGAGGAAGTATTGGGGATCGAGCGCTATTCGAACCTGCCCGGGTTCGAAAATGCGACGCCCGATCTGATCGAGGCGATCCTGACCGAGGGCGGCCGCTTCGCCGCCGAAATACTGCACCCGCTGAACCGCTCCGGCGACGAGGAAGGCTGCAGGCGCCACGACGACGGCTCGGTGACCACGCCCAAGGGATTCAAAGAGGCCTATAGGCAATTTTGCGACGGTGGCTGGACCACCTTGTCGGCGCCCGAGGAATATGGCGGGCAGGGCCTGCCCTCGGTGCTCGCGACCGCGGTCACCGAATATCTGCTTTCCGCCAACCAGGCGTTCGAAATGTATAACGGCCTCACCCAGGGCGCGATCGCCTCGATCCTGGTCAAGGGCTCGGAGGAGCAGAAAAACACCTACATCCCCAACATGGTCGCCGGCAAATGGACCGGCACGATGAACCTGACCGAGCCGCATTGCGGCACCGATCTGGGGCTGATCAAGACCAAGGCCGAGCCCCAGGCGGACGGCAGCTACAAGGTCAGCGGCACCAAGATCTTCATCTCCTCGGGCGAGCACGATCTGGCCGAGAACATCATCCACCTCGTCCTCGCCAAGATCGCGGGCGCGCCCGACAACGTCAAAGGAATCTCGCTCTTCATCGTCCCAAAATTCCTGGTCAATTCCGACGGCAGCCTCGGCCCGCGCAACGGCGTCTCGTGCGGCTCGATCGAGGAGAAGATGGGGATCCACGGCAATTCGACCTGCCTGCTCAATTATGACGAGGCCGTGGGCTATCTGTGCGGCGAGCCGGAGAAGGGCCTCGCGGCGATGTTCATCATGATGAACGCGGCGCGCCTCGGCGTCGGCCTCCAGGGCCTGGCGCAGGGCGAGATCGCCTATCAGAACGCTGTCGCCTACGCCAAGGATAGGCGGCAGGGCAGGGCGCTCGTCCCCGGCGAGCGCGAGGAAGGCGCCAAAGCCGATCCGATCATCGTCCACCCGGACGTGCGCCGGATGCTGATGGAGGCCAAGGCGTTCAACGAATCCGCCCGCGCGCTCGTCCTGTGGGGCGCGCTCCAGGTCGACATCGGCCGCAAGGCGCAGACCGAGGAGGAACGGCTCGCCGCCGAGGATCTGCTCGGCCTGTTGACCCCGGTCATCAAGGGCTATCTGACCGACAAGGGCTTCGAGGCCGCGGTCAACGCCCAGCAAATCTACGGCGGCCACGGCTACATCCGCGAATGGGGGATGGAGCAATATGTCCGCGACGCCCGCATCGCCCAGATTTACGAAGGCACCAACGGCATCCAGGCATTGGACCTCGTCGGCCGCAAGCTCGGCAAGGACAATGGCCGCGCCATCCAGGCCTTCTTCAAGCTGGTCGGCGACGAGGTGGCCGAAGTGTCCGACGGCAACGTCCCGCTTTCGCCGATCTCCACCGCGCTCGGGCGCGCTTTGGGCGACCTGCAAAACGCCACCTTGTGGCTGATGAACAACGGCCTCTCCAACCCCAACAATGCGGGCGCCGCGGCCTACCCTTACATGACGCTGATGGGGATCGTTTCCTTGGGCCTGATGTGGCTGCGCATGGCCAAGGTCAGCGCCCGCGCGCTGGCCGAAGGCACGGCGAACGAAGATTTCCACCACCACAAGCTCGCCACCGCCCGCTTCTTCGCCGACCGCATCATGCCCCAGAGCAATGCCGAGCGGCGCAAGCTCGAGGCGGGGGCGGAGAGCATCATGGCGCTCCCGGCGGAGGCTTTTTGACCCAGCAAGACTTTGTTTATGAACGCTCCTTAGCATTCCGATCATGTTGAGCCTCGCTCTTGCCGCACTGCTTGCGACGCCGGCCGAATTGGTCCTGCCATGGGGGGCCGGGCCGGCGGCGCCCTCGGCCGCCGATCATGTCGCGACCGTCGCCGTCGATCCCGGTTATGGCCACGAGCCTCGGGAGCAGAGGTACGAGCTCACGCGATCGGGGACATGGCTGCGCGAAGTCCGGGGCGGCGCCATCTCGCATCGTGATTTCGCCAGCGGGGTCAGCATCGAATATGGGGCCGGCAACGCGCCCGGCAATTGGGGCTTCTCGATCAACCGCCATGCCTCGAACGAGGTTTATCGCTTTTCACGAGTCCGCACGGACGAGCGCGACCGGCTGCTCGGCGAGGAATGTTTCGTCTGGCGCTTCGAGCGGGTCGGCGCGACTCAGGGCGACCTCGCCTATCTGAGCTGCGAGACAGCCGACGGCATCCAGCTCTGGGCGCGCACCCTATCCGGCCAAACCGGCCATGTGCTCGCCTCGTCGCGAACCCTTTCCTTCGCCCGCCGGCCGGTGGCCGCGGCGGAGGTGCTGCCGCCCTGGGGCCGGCTGCGCTGGCGATCCTGGCGCGCGCTCGCGGGGCCGGCGGAGCGCGCCGCTCCGCCCTCGAACCGTCCTCCCGACTATGAAGTCCGCCTTGCGGGCCGCGGCGAGGGCGCCCAGCAGGCGCAGATCCTGCGGGCAAGCCGCGGCTGGACCTATGCGGAGTCGCGCTGGCGGCACATGCGCTCGATGATGATCCGCAGCATCGCCGTGGCGATCGACTATCGGGAGGATTCGGACGGGAGGCCGCTGTCGCTCACCGTCAGGCCGATCTCGGCGGCCGAGCGCCAGGTCGTTCCGCCGCCTTTGCCGGAAGGGCCGCTCGCTCCGCCAATCGACCGGGTGATCGGCGAAGACTGTTCCTGGGCGGAGCCGCGCCCCGGGCCGGCGATCGTCGTGACGTCGGGCACGAATCGCCGCTGCATCACCCGGGACGGCCTGCCGCTTCGCATCATTTACGGCGATCGCGGCCCGGTCACCAACCTGACGGCGACCCATATCGCCCGGCGTCCGCTTCCGATGCGGGCGCTGGAGCCGCCGCGTTCCGCTTTCTCATGGTTCGCCTGGGGTCTCCGGCCAGCCAATTGAGCCTCTGAGCGCCCTGAGCCGCGCCCTTCTCTCCGCCCGCGTCATCGCCAGCGCCCAAGTCCAGGCGGCGTCGTAATCGTAGCCGCTGCGGATGCGGCGTTCGATCGAGACCATCCGGTCGGCGAAGGGGCGGCCGTAAAGGTCGGTCCAGACGTCGTAGAGGAACAGGTAGAGCAGGCGGTGGTCGTCGAGCTCGGCCGTGCGCGGCAGCAGGAAGGACAGGCGATGGCCAAGCTCGTGGACCAGGGTCGCCTTCTTGTAGAGCGGCGAATAGCCCGCGCGGAGCCGAATGGTGCGTCCGTCATAAGCGGTCATCGGCGCGCCTTCGCGGACGATGATGTCGATCGGCGTGGCGGGAAAGGTGAGCCCGGTCGCCGCCTCCAGCGCCGCGACGATCCGCGCGCCCTCGGCGTCCCAGATCGCCCGATATTCCTCGGTGGCCGCGGCGAATCGCGGCTCGGCCGGAGCGAAGGACAGCGGCGGGGCGGCAGCGCACAGCAGGGCCCACAGGCCAAGAGCGATGAACAGTTTCGGCCGCACAGCTGCTTCAACGCGCGGCGATCGCCCGGCGTCAAGCCCGCCGGCGAATCGGCACAACCTTCGCCGGCGCGCCCGCCTCGCCGCGGTCGATCACCACGCCTTCGAAATGGCGGATCGGGTTGGGCCGGGCGATCAGATAGCCCTGGACCTGGTCGCAGCCTTCGGCGCGCAGCATTTCGAGCTGCTCGGGGGTCTCGACGCCTTCGGCCACCACCGGCACGCCGAGGCCGTGGCCCAGGCCGATCACCGAGCGGATGATGGCGCGCGCCTGCGGGTTGCCGATCATGTCGCCGACGAAGCTACGGTCGATCTTGACCTTGTCGAAGGGGAACATGCGGAAGTAGGTGAGCGAAGAATAGCCGGTGCCGAAATCGTCCATCGAGATCCGGACGCCGAGCGCCTTCAGCCGCTTGAGGATGGCAAGCGCGCCGGCCGCGTCCTTGATCAGCAGCCCTTCGGTGACCTCGAGCTCGAGCCTTGCCGGATCGAGGCCGCTCTCGCCCAGGACCCGCTCGATCGCGCCGACCAGATCGTCCTGCGTGAATTGCAGCGGCGAGAGGTTGACCGCGAGCTTCAGCGGCGGGTTCCACCGCGCCGCCTCGCAGCACGCCTCGCGCAGCACCCATTCGCCGAGCCGGTTGATCAGCCCGCTCTCCTCGGCAAGGCGGACGAACATGTCGGGGCTGATCGGGCCGAGCTGGCGATGGTTCCAGCGCAGCAGCGCCTCGAAGCCCAGGATCGCGCCGCTCTCGAGCTCGGCGATCGGCTGGTAGTGGATTTCGAGTTCGCTTTTGGCGATCGCGACCCGAAGGTCGGCCTCGAGCTGGCGGCGCTGGCGCAGCGCATCGTCCATCGCCGCTTCGTAGAAGCGGGTGAGGCCGCGGCCTTCGCCCTTGGCGCGATAGAGCGCCATGTCGGCATTCCTGACGAGGTCGCCGGGATTGTCGGCATCGGCCGGGAAGATCGCGACGCCGATGCTGGCGCTGATCCGCACGCTCTTGCCGCCGATCGCGAACGGCTTGCCAAGCGCGGTGATGATCCGCTCCGACAGGAGGCCGGCATGGGCGGGCTGGCTGCCGCCCTGCTGGACGACCGCGAACTCGTCGCCGCCGAGCCGGGCCACCAGCTCGTCGCCGCCCAGGACCCCGCGCAACCGGTGGGCGACCTCGATCAGCAGCGCGTCGCCGGCCGGGTGGCCGTGAAGGTCGTTGATCGCCTTGAAGCCGTCGAGATCGATGCCCAGAACGGCGAGCGGCTCGCCGGCCCCGTCCGCCCGGTCGACGTTGCGGGCAAGGTGATCGCCGAAGACCGCCCGGTTGGGAAGACCGGTCAGCGCATCGTGATAAGCGAGATGTGCGATCCGCGCGGCCGCCTCCTTGCGCTCGCTTATGTCGCGGACGGCGAGGACGCGCCGCTCCTCGCCGCGCCAGTGCAAGGGGCGCAGCAGGATCTCGACGTCGCATTCCCGGCCCGCCGCGCCAATCAGCCGGCACTCGATCGCGCCGCAATCGGGATTTCCGGTGAAGGCGAGCGGATCGAGATCGGGCAGCAGCTCGGCCAAAAGGGAGGGCAAGGCGTCGAGGCTGTCATAGCCCGCAAGGCGCAGGAAGCTCAGATTGGCGTCGACCACCCGCTCTTCGTCGATCACCACCAGCCCCTCGATCGCGGCGTCGGCGAAGGCCTTTATCCGCTGCGCCTCCTCGGCCGCGTTGCGGGCGAGCTTGCGGTCGAACAGCACCATCGCGAAGCTGATCGAAAGGATGATCAGGGCCATCGCGACCACGGCGACCATGAGCGTGCCGCCGCCGATCGCCTCGGCCGGCACTTCGAGCTGCGGGTCGGGATAGATTCCGGCGGCCGCCATCGCGGTGAAGTGAAGGCCGCAAATGGCGAGGGTGAACAGGAGCGCCGGCCGCCAGGGAATCGGCGCGGGCTTTCGGCGATGTTCGGCCAGCGCCGCCGCGCTGAGCAGCATGCCGATGGCGATCGAGACCAGGACGAAATTCCGGTCCCAGACCATCCAGCCGGCAAGCTTGACGGCCGACATGCCGATATAGTGCATGGTGCCGATCCCGCCGCCGAGCAGGAGCCCGCCGGCGAGCGCGGACCAGCGCGCGCCGCGCAACGCGACCCACCAGCCGGCGCCGCTGATCAGGATCGCCGCCGCGACCGAGAGCAGGGTGAGCGCGAAGTCGTAGCCGACCGGCAGATGGGGCTGGTAGGCCAGCATCGCGACGAAATGGGTCGACCAGATGCCGGTGCCGGACACGAAGGCGGCAAGCGCGAGCCAGGCGGCGCGCCTCCGCCCGCCCGAGCGCGCCTGCTCCAGGATCGAGAAAGCGGTGACCGCGGCGAGCAGGCAGATGATTCCGGCGACGATCACCAGCCGGAAATCGTGGTCATGGACGATGCAGGTATAGACGCGAAGCATGCGGCCTCCGAGAAGGAGCCCCCCTTAGACGGGCTTGGTAAACGCCCCGTAAAGCGAGCCCATAACTTGCGCTCGACTTGGAAGGAGCAAACGTCGTTAGCGGATCGTTTACCTGCCACTCGTATCAATGCGGCAACGAGGGTGAACATGGATCAGCTGCCCACCACCGCGACCCTGCCGGCCCGGGTGTTGCCGGAGCATCAGCGGCAGGTCGATGCGATCCAGGCCGCGATCAGGGCCGAAGCCGCGCCCGCCCGTCCGAGCCTGTTCAAGCCCCCGCCGCCGCGGCCCGCGCCTTCGACCAGTGAGCTCGATCACCGCATCGCCGAAGAGATGGAATATATCGTCCGCCAGCTGGAGCATCTCGGCGCGAGCCTCGCCAACGATCCGATATTGCTGCGTCGCCATTCGGCCGAGCTGCAATCGATCGACCTCATGAAACAGTCCCTTCGGCATCTGGCGCAAGTCATCTCCGCGCAGGACAAAGCGTTCGCGGCCGATCTGGTCACCCTCACCGACCTCAAGGCCAAGCTCCAGCGAAAGCCGCTGAAGCCGATCGGAGAGGCGCAGGGCGCGCCCTGAAACGCAAGCGGCACTTGCCAGCCGCCCCGGCGCATGGCCAAATGCGCCGATGCTGGTCACCGAACTCATCCGCCGCGGCGCGCTTCATCATCGGGATCGGACGGCAATCCTGTTCGGCGCGCATGCACTGACCTTCGGCGAGGTCGACCGCCTCTCGAACCGGATCGCCAACACGCTAAAGGACGAGGTCGGCCTCGCCAAAGGCAGCCCGATCGCCCTGCTGATCGACAACGGCCTATATTCGGTCCCGTGCGATTTCGGCTGCGCCAAAGCGGGGCTGGTGCGCACCCCGCTCAACAGCCGGCTGTCGCTCGACGAGCATAAGGTGATGATCGAGAAGATCGGCGCGGCGACGATGATCTGCGGCGCTGGCCAGGCCGAGCGCGGGGCCGCGCTCCAGACGGCGCTGCCGGGCCTCAATATCCTCGGGCTCGGCGACGATGCGATCGGGCCCGATCTGCTCGCGCTCGCCGATGGCGCGTCCGACGCCGATCCGCGGCTCGCGCACGAGCCCGACGACGTGATCCTCGCTCTGTTCACGTCGGGGACGACCGGCGCGCTCAAGGCCGCCCGCCACACCCACGCAACCTATGCGGCGATCGTCCAGAACGTGCTGACCAATCTGATCGATCCGAAGCCCGGCGAGATCATGCTCCACGCCGCCTCGATGATCCACGCCAGCGGCTGCTTCGTCATGCCCTATTGGCTGCGCGGCGGCGCGGCGGCGATCCTGCCCGGCTTTGCGCCCGCCACCTATGTCGCGGCGATCGAGCACTGGCGCCCGCGCGCGCTCAACCTCGTCCCGACCATGCTCCAGATGCTGTTCCAGACGCCGGGGATCGACGCCGCCGATCTCTCCTCGGTCGAGACGATTGTCTACGGCGCCTCGCCGATGCCGCGCCCGGTGCTCGAAAAGGCGCTCGCTTTGTGGGGCCCGGTCTTCGTCCAATATTACGGCCAGACCGAAGCGCCGCTCGCCATCTGCGCTCTGGGCAAGCAGGACCATGAGGGCGCATCGCCCGAGCGCCTCCTCTCGTGCGGCCGCCCGAGCGTCGAGTGCGAGATCAGGCTGGTCGACGAGGAGGGGCGGGACGCCGCGCCCGGCGCACCCGGCGAGATCGTGCTGCGGGCGCCGTTCGTGATGCAGGGCTATACCGACCCGGCGCTCAACGCGGCGAGCTTCCTTCCCGGCGGCTGGCTGCGTACCCGCGACATCGGGCGGTTCGACGAAGAAGGCTATCTGACCCTGGTCGACCGCACCTCCGACATGATCGTCACCGGCGGCTACAACGTCTATCCGCGCGAGGTCGAGGACGTGCTTTCGGCGCATCCCTCGGTCGCCCAGGTCGCGGTCGTCGGCCTGCCCGACGACATCTGGGGCGAGGCGGTCACCGCCTTCGTCGTGCCGCACGATGGCGCCGCCCAGGACGAGGCCGTATTAATCGCCCACGCCCACGCCCATCTCGCAGGCTACAAGGCGCCCAAGGCGGTCCGCTTCGTCGAATCGATCCCGCTGAGCCCGGTCGGCAAGCCGCTCAGGCGGGCGCTGCGCGAGCCCTTCTGGAAAGGGAAGGAGCGGGCGATATGAGCGTCCTGGTCGAGGCCGACGGCGCGGTCGTGACGATCATTATCGACCGGCCGGAGCGCCGCAATGCAGTCGATGCCGATACGGCGCAGGCCCTGCGCGATGCCTTCGACGCCTTCGAGTCGGACGAGGGCACGCAGGTCGCCGTCCTGAGCGGCGCCGGCGGCCATTTCTGCGCCGGCTTCGACCTCAAGGCCTTTGCCGAAGCCGGCGCCGATTACGACCCGTTCGGCGAAGGGCCGATGGGCCCGACCCGGCGCCTGCTGTCGAAGCCGGTTCTGGCCGCGGTCGAAGGCTATGCGGTGGCGGGCGGCATGGAGCTGGCCTTGTGGTGCGACATGCGCATTGCGTCCGAGACCGCGATTTTCGGAATCTTCTGCCGGCGCTGGGGGGTGCCTTTGATCGACGGCGGCACGGTCCGGCTGCCCCGCATCGTCGGCCAGGGCCGCGCGCTCGACCTGATCCTGACCGGACGCCCGGTCGGGCCGGAGGAGGCGCTTGCCATCGGCCTCGCCAACCGGATCGTTCCCGCCGGCCAGGCGCTGGCGGCGGCGCAGGCGCTCGCCGCCGAGATTGCGCGCTTCCCCGCCTTGTGCACGCGTACCGACCGCGCCTCGGTCTATGCCGGCTGGGATTCCCCGCTCCGCGACGCGCTTCAGGCCGAGGGTATCGCCGGCGCGGCGCCGCTCGCCCGGGGCGCGCGCGAGGGCGCCGCCCGCTTCGCCGCGGGCCGCGGCCGGGTCGGCGATTTCGGGGAGATTTGAGGGCCCGCAGGTTCGGCTTGATTACGCGAGCGAAATGGCGGAGGTTCCCGCCCGTCGGCCAATGGGCGGACTCGATTCTGAGGGGGGTTTTCGATGGAGTATATGTTCCTGCCGCTGAAGCGCTATTTCGACTTTTCCGGCCGCTCGCGGCGCAAGGAATATTGGCTTTGGGTCCTGTTCGTGATCATCGGCTATATCGTAATGGTGACCCTGGACGTCCAGCTTGGCTTCGCCACGGCGACCAGCTCGTCCGCATATGGCGATGGGGGCGCCTCGGCGAGCTTCAACGTCAACGGCGGCCTGCTGACGATGATTTTCGCCCTTCTGGTCTTCATCCCGGGCATTGCTGTGTCCGTGCGGCGCATGCACGATCAGGACAAGAGCGGCTGGTTCGTCCTGCTGGCGCTCGTGCCGCTGGTGAACTTCTACTATCTCTATCTGCTGTTTCAGCCCGGCACGGCCGGCCCGAACCGCTTCGGGCCCGATCCGAAGGCCTCCGACACCGACGCGCAGACCTTCGCCTGACGTCCTGACCGCGCGCGGTCAGGCGGGCGGGGACGGTTGCTCCCCGCCCGCCGCCGCACTAGATAGCGCTGTCCTGTTCGTGCCCCCGTGGCGGAATTGGTAGACGCGCTCGACTCAAAATCGAGTTCCGCAAGGAGTGCCCGTTCGACTCGGGCCGGGGGCACCATTTATCCGCATTCTCCGCTTCTCAGCGGGACGCACCTGGGGCATTGTCGCGCCCGATGAGCGATACCGACAACGCGCAGGGGAAGGCGGAGCCTCAAGATATGGAATCGGGTCTCGAGCTCGAGGCCGAGGCCGCTGCTTTTCGCCGCGACCGGCTGCTCGCCTCGGTCGCTTTGATGATGGGCGCGGGGCTGTTGCTGGCTTTGCCCTTCGCGCTGCGCGCCGGGGCCGAATTCTTCCTGCCCGTCACCGCCGCTCTGGTGATCGCGATCGCGCTCGTCCCGGTCCTCGAATGGCTCGAGCGGCGGCGCGTGCCGTCGGCGCTGGCCGCCTTCCTGTGCGTGATCGTGTTCCTCACCGTCGCCAACATGGCGGTCGCGGCGATCGTCTTCCCGGCGACCGAATGGGTGCGCATGCTGCCGCAGCGCATCGGCCGCATCCGCGAGACGCTCGGGCCCTTGTTCGACATCTATGCCGATCTCGAACGGTTCATTGACGACCTCGTCCGCCAGTTCGGCCGGGCGCCCGGCGTCGCCGCTCAGACGGTCACCGTCGAGACCCCCAATTCGCTGCTCCAGATCATCGCCACCTCGGCTCCGTTCGCGGCGATCCAGATGTTCTTCGCCGTGCTCGTCATATTCTTCTTCCTTGCCGGCTGGACCCGGATGCGCAAGCGCACCATCACCACCCGCGCCAGCTTCGACGGGGCGATGACGACGGCCCGGGTCATCCAGCAGGTGGTCGACGCGACCTCCACCTATCTCGGCACGATCACAATGGTGAACATCGGCATGGGCGCCGTGGTCGCGCTGATCGCCTATCTGCTCGGCATGGAATCGCCGCTGATGTGGGGCGGGATCGTCGCGGTCCTCAACTATATCCCCTATCTCGGCCCGATCGCCTCGGCGCTGCTGCTCGCGGTCGGCGGGTTGATGCTCTTCTCCGACCCCTGGTACGCGATGTTGCCGGCGCTCTCCTTCATCGCCATCCACCTGATCGAGGCCAATATCGTGACGCCGACCGTGGTCGGCCGGCGCCTCACCATCAACCCCTTGATGATCCTGCTTGCACTGAGCTTCTGGGCCTGGGTCTGGGGCACGACCGGGGCTTTGCTCGCGGTGCCGCTGCTGATCATCCTGCGGACCGTTCTCGACGCCGCCGGAAAGCCCGACATCGCCGGCTTCCTGTTCGAGGAAGGGACGCTGATTCAGGAGCATCCGGATTAGCGGCGGGCCGGTCCCGCCGCTCGCTTGACAGCCCGGGGGGCCTCCACTACCTCGCCCGCCTGCCATCCACGCGGGTGTAGCTCAGTTGGTTAGAGCGCCGGCCTGTCACGCCGGAGGTCGCGGGTTCGAGCCCCGTCACTCGCGCCATTCTTCCTATATGGGGATCAGGCGCGCCAGCGCCCGGTTTCCATCCACATGAGCAACGGCTTGAGCGGCAGGATCCAGACGATCCCGGCCATGAGATAATAGGCCGCGTGGACCGCCCAGTGCAGCCCCGCGATCAGGCTCGATACGGTAGCCACGATCACGCTCCAGGCAATGATCCAGGCCAGGATCAGCAGGATTCCGAAGGGCTGCCGCCAGCTCGGTTCTAGGCGCATTGGATCCATTCCTTCGGCGTCGCAATCGCGTCGAGCTTCATGTCCCAGGAATCGGCGGGGATCGGGTCGTCCACGACCTGGCTTTCCCAGCCGATCCCGATCGTCAAGACCGGATGGGCCGCGCGTAAATGGGCGAGCGCGCGGTCGTAATGGCCTTTGCCGTGGCCGATCCTCGTGCCGCGCCGGTCGGCGAGGACCAGCGGCACGATCACGACGTCCGGCGCCAGCGCCTCGGCCTGCGCCGGCGGCTGGAGCACGCCCCAGGGGCTCGGCTCGGCGGCGGGGCCCTCGCGCCATACGAACTGGGCATCGCGGTGGGCGAACCAGGGCAGGGCGAAGCGCTGCCCCGCGCCGAGCCCGTCGAGGATCGCCGCCGGGCTGATCTCCTCCTTCAGCGGATGATAAGCGGCGACCACTCGCGCGCCGATCAGGTGCGGCAGCACCAGCCGCGCCAGCTCGGCCTCTAGCTCGCCGCGCAGTGCCGGCGTCAGGCTGCGCGCGAACTCCCGCCGCCGGCGCAGCCCTTCGGCGCGCAGGTCGCTTTTGCTAGCGGAAGGGGAGGGTGACGGGACCGCCATAGCCGTTTGCCTGGAATATCCTCTGACGCCTCAACGTCAGGTGGGGACCATGTGCTTCGGGCCAGGGCCCGGGCAGGGACAGTCCCCTAGGATGCATATGGCTCAGGGATGTTCGCTGAGGCTCGTACAGGGCAGTACCCGTCCATCCCTATTTAGGCGTTCATGCCGGCTCGCTCAAGGCTCTCGGCGAGCGATTCGACCCGCGACGCCAATCGCTCCAGTGCCTGGGCGACCGCGGGGTCGGGCGGCGGTGCCACCGGATCGGGGATGCCGGCGCCGGCGCGAATCTCCTTGATGTCGTCGGCGATCAGCAAGGCGGCGAACAGCAATTGCCGGGTCTCGGTCAGGCTGCCGAGCGCCGCGGTGGCGTCGTGCGCGCGGCGATCGACCTCGGCCGCGACCGAATGGAGATGTTCCTCCTCGCCGTCCCGGCAGGCGACATTGTAGCGGCGGCCGGCGATTTCGATGTCGATATTGGCCATCTAGCGCCCCTCCGCGCCGAGCATCAGGTCGATCTGGCCGATCGCGCCCTCGACCTTGGCGCGGAGCGCCTGGTGAACGTCGCGCAATTGCTCGAGATCGCCGGAATCGGGGGCGGGGCGGGGCCGCGCCGATGCCGCCTCGATTCGAGCGAGCGCCTGCTCGATGCGGCGGATGGCGGCCAGGGCGCGTTCGTCAGCCATGAGCGAAGGCATAGCATGACTGGCGCGAGCGGCAAGCCGCCATGCTTGGCAGGCCAAGGTTGACGGTGGCGTGGCGGCCGATAAAGGAACCGCAGCGCCGCCCAGCGCGTCCGTCCTCCCGGATCGCCCCGTAAGGAAGTTATGGCCATCGAGACCCGAACGCTCGCCAATGCGATCCGCGCCTTGTCGATGGACGCGGTCGAGGCGGCCAATAGCGGCCATCCCGGCATGCCGATGGGGATGGCCGACGCCGCGAGCGTGCTGTGGACCGAATATCTGAGGCACGATCCCGCCGACCCCAAATGGCCCGACCGCGACCGCTTCGTCCTCTCGGCGGGCCACGGCTCGATGCTGATCTATTCGCTCCTGCACCTGACCGGCTACGCGCGCCCGACGATCGAGGACATCCAGGGCTTCCGCCAACTCGGCAGCCCCTGCGCCGGCCACCCGGAGAATTTCCTGCTCGACGGCGTCGAGGCGACCACCGGGCCGCTCGGGCAGGGGGTGGCGATGGCGGTCGGCATGGCGATCGCCGAACGCCATCTGAATGCGCAATTTGGCGACGGTCTCGTCGACCACCGCACCTGGGCGGTCGCCGGCGACGGCTGCCTGATGGAGGGGATCAACCACGAGGCGGCGGGTCTCGCCGGCCATCTCGGCCTCGGGCGCCTGATCGTCTTCTGGGACGACAACAGCATCACGATCGATGGCGCGACCTCCCTCTCCACCTCGGAGGATATCGAGGCGCGTTACATTGCCTATGGCTGGCATGTCGCGCGCTGCGACGGCCTCGACGCCGCCGACGTCCGCCGGGCGATCGACGAGGCGCTCGCCGATCCGCGCCCCTCGCTGATCGCCTGCCGCACCATCATCGGCTTCGGCGCCCCCAACAAGCAGGGTACGGCGGCGACGCACGGCGCGGCCCTGGGTCCCGACGAGGTCGCGGCGGCGCGCCAGGAATTGGGCTGGGACCATCCGCCTTTCGAGCTGCCCGCCGATCTGGTCGAGGCCTGGCGCGCGGCCGGCAGGCGGGGCCAAAGCGCGCATGCCGAATGGCGCGCGCGCCTCGCCGGCAGCCCCGAGCGCGCCGAGTTCGAGCGCCGGATGGAAGGGCGCCTGCCCGAAGGGTCGAGCCGCGACGAATATCTCGATTGGCTGGCCGCCAATCCGCAGAATGTCGCGACGCGCAAATCGTCCGAGCTGGCGCTCGAGGCGATCAACGCCTTCCTGCTCGAGACGATCGGCGGATCGGCCGACCTCACCGGCTCGAACAACACCAAAACGAAGGCTCAAAAGCCTTTGACGAAAGACGATTATTCCGGACGATACATCTTTTACGGCATCCGCGAATTCGGGATGGCGGCGGCGATGAACGGCATGGCGCTGCACGGCGGCATCATTCCCTATGGCGGCACCTTCCTGATTTTCTCCGATTATTGCCGCCCGGCGATCCGCCTCTCCGCGCTGCAGCAGGTTCGCGTGATCTACGTCATGACCCACGATTCGATCGGCCTGGGCGAGGACGGGCCGACCCACCAGCCGATCGAGCAATTGGCGGGCCTCAGGGCGATTCCGAACCTCGCCGTCTTCCGCCCGGCCGACGCGGTCGAGACCGCCGAATGCTGGTCGCTGGCGCTTCGGCGGCAGAGCGGGCCTTCGCTGCTCGCGCTCAGCCGCCAGAATTTGCCCCAGGTCCGGCTCGACCGCTCGGCCGAGATCCTCTGCGCCCGCGGCGCCTACCGCCTGCGCGCGGCGCAAGCGGCCCGCAAGGTCGTCCTGCTCGCCACCGGCTCAGAGGTGAAGGTCGCGCTGGACGTGGCCGACGCGCTCGAAGGGCAGGGGATAGGCGCCGATCTGGTCTCGATGCCCTGCTGGAGCCTGTTCGACGAACAGGGCGCCGACTATCAAGCCGATATCCTCCCGGACGATACGCTGCTGGTCTCGATCGAGGCCGGCGCGACCCTGGGCTGGGAGCGCTATACCGGCCGCTCGGGCCTCAATATCGGCCTCGACCGGTTCGGCGCCTCGGCGCCCGCCCCCGATCTGTTCAAGCGCTTCGGCTTCACCGCCGAAGCGATCGTGCCCAAAATACTGGAAAGGTTGAAGATATGACCAGAGTTGCGATCAACGGCTTTGGCCGGATCGGCCGGCTCGTCGCCCGGGCGATCCTCGAGAAAGCGGACAGCGGGCTCGAGCTGGTGGCGATCAACGATCTCGCCGACGCCGAATCCAACGCCTTGCTGTTCAAGCGCGACTCGGTCCACGGCGCCTGGCCCGGAGAGGTCCGCGCCGATGGCAACGATCTGATCGTCGACGGGCGCCGGATCAAGGTGACGGCCGAGCGCGATCCCGCCGGCCTGCCGCACGGCGCCAACGGCGTCGACATCGCGCTGGAATGCACCGGCTTCTTCGCGGATCGTGAGAGCGCCGGCAAGCATCTCACTGCGGGCGCGAAGAAAGTTCTCATCTCTGCGCCCGCCAAGGGGGTGGATCTGACGATCGTCTACGGCGTCAATCACGACAAATTGACCGCCGCCCACACGATCGTGTCCAACGCCTCGTGCACCACCAATTGCCTCGCCCCGGTCGCCAAGGTGATGCACGATCTGGTCGGGATCGAGCGCGGGCTGATGACGACGATCCACGCCTACACCAACGACCAGAAGATCCTCGACCAGATCCACTCCGACAAGCGCCGCGCCCGCGCCGCCGCCATGTCGATGATCCCGACCACGACCGGCGCCGCCC
>Ga0190275_10000167_pt1 | contig 71257 bp, 69 predicted proteins | sample Popmic550T_FD_133745 | JGI IMG/M metagenome (GOLD analysis project Ga0190275, IMG submission 133745) | Populus adjacent soil microbial communities from riparian zone of Yellowstone River, Montana, USA - 550 T | ecosystem: Environmental > Terrestrial > Soil > Riparian zone > Trees stand | place...
GACGCTCAGAGCGGGCAGGCTCGTCATCAGGTGAGCGGGCATTCTAGGGATGGCGTCGACCAGCAACTAAACTGGGACGTTCATGCGCCGGTTGAATCACCCCGTCTACCGCAACCGGATTCAGCAGATCGCGGCCGACGCGGTGCTGATCGCGCTGGCCTATTTCCTCGCCTTCCAGCTGCGTTTCCTCGACGACCCGGGTGGCTGGCCGGACCGCTACGAGACCCTCTTCGCCCAGACCGTCGGGTTTGTCGTCGCCGGCAAGCTCGTCGTCTTCTATGCCTTCGGGCTCTACCAGAAGTGGTGGCGCTACGTCAGCGGCCGCGACTTCCTCCTGATCCTGCGCGCGGTGGCCGTCTCCAGCGCCCTCCTCGTCGTCATCTTCGCCGTCGCCAAGCCCTTCGAGGATGCGCTGCCGCGCTCGGTCGAGGTGATGGACTTCCTGCTGACGGCGCTGCTGATCGCCGGCGCCCGCCTCGCCGTGCGGTTGGTGCTCGAGCGGCCGAGCCGTGGCGCCCGCATGCCCAAGCACGAGGTGCTTGTCGTCGGCGCCGGCTCCGGCGGCCAGATGGTGGTCCGCGAGCTGCAGCTCAACCCCAACCTGGGCGCCACCGCGATCGGCTTCGTCGACGACGACCCGCGCAAGCGCGGGATGCGGATGCTGGGGCTGAAGGTGCTCGGCTCCACCCGTGAGATCGAGAGGATCCTCGACGAGACGAAACCGAACGAGGTCGTGATCGCGATTCCCTCGGCGCCGGGGACCCTGCGCGGTCGCATCGTTGCCGCCTGCCGCGATCGTGAGGTCCGCGTTCGCACCCTGCCGACGGTCTTCGAGCTGCTGCGGGGCGGCGTCCAGCTCAACCGCCAGCTGCGCGAGGTCCAGGTCGAGGACGTGCTCGGCCGCGAGCCGATCGTCCGCGAGCTCGACCGCGTCGCCGCCTACCTGCGCGACCGCATCGTCCTCGTCACCGGCGCCGGCGGCTCGATCGGCTCCGAGCTCTGCCGCCAGATCGCGCAGGTGAAACCGAAGCTGCTGGTGATGCTCGACCACGCCGAGGACAACCTCTTCCAGATCGACCGCGAGATGGTCGAGGAGCGGCACTTCGCCAGCTGCGAGGCGGTGCTCGCCGACTGCAAGGAGCCGCACCGGATGCTCGAGGTGATGCAGCGCTTCAAACCCGACGTCGTCTTCCACGCCGCTGCCTACAAGCACGTGCCGCTGATGGAGGCGAACCCGCTGGAGGCGGTCCGCAACAACGCGATCGCCACCCGCGTCACCGCCGAGACCGCCGCCGCCTCCAAGGTCGAGCGCTTCGTCCTGATCTCGACCGACAAGGCGGTCAACCCGCAGACGGTGATGGGCGCCTCGAAGGCGATGGCCGAGTGGATCGTCCAGGCCGCCGGCGAGAAATACCCGGAGACCCGCTTCGCCTCGGTCCGCTTCGGCAACGTCCTCGCCTCCTCCGGCAGCGTCGTTCCGATCTTCCGCAGCCAGATCGAGCGTGGGGGCCCGGTGACGGTCACCCACCCGGAGATGACCCGCTACTTCATGACGATCCCCGAGGCGGTTCAGCTGGTGATCCGGACCGGCGACATCGGTGCCGGCAAGGGCGAGGTCTTCGTCCTCGACATGGGGGACCCGGTGAAAATCGTCGATCTCGCCCACAACATGATTCGCCTCGCCGGCTACGAGCCCGAGCAGGACATCGCGATCGAGTTCACCCAGCCCCGACCCGGCGAGAAGCTGCACGAGGTCCTCTTCTCCAGCGGCGAGGACGTGCAGCCGACGGCGGCGCGGCGGATCAACCGGGCGGTGCGACAGATCCCGATCGATCCGCAGTGGGTCGAGTCGACCCTGAACTCGCTGGAACACCTCGTTCTGGCCGGGGACGAGGCTAATTTGGCGGAGCGAGTGGTGGAGATGATCTCCGCTCCCAGTGGGGGCGCCGCGACGGTCGTCCCCAACGAATAGCCTCTCGCAGCCACTTTGGTCGACGTGATCGAACAAATCGGGGCCTTCGCCGGTCTGGCTGCGTTCCTCGGCCTCGCCGTCCTTGCGCTGCTCTCTTTCACCCACGGGCGAGATATCCGCCGCCTGCGCGACTGGGCCGGCTCGGCCCCCGAGCGCGACGCCGAGCGCAAGGAGCAGACCTCGACGATCGCCGCCCAGCGGGCGGAGGAGCTGCGGGCGCTGGAGGAGTCCCGCACCGCCGAGCAGGAGGCGCTCTCCAGCCGCGAGGAACGTCGCCGGCGGCGCGAGGAGGGCGAGCCCGACCAGAGCGCGGGGGAGCGGCTGCGCAGTCGCTTCTCTGGCTTCGGCGAGACCGCCTCCCGCCCCGGCACCCTGATCGCTCTCTTCGTCGTCGCCCTCGCACTTGTCGGCGGCCTCGCCTACCTCTTCGTCGGCGGCTCCGATGACGGGACGAAGGAGGGCGGCACGAAACAGACGGCGGCGAAGGTGAAGCCGAGCGAAATCGAAGTCAGCGTCCTCAACGGCACCTCGGTTCCCGGCCTCGCCGCCAATTTCGGCGACAAAGTCGAGGGCAAGGGCTTCGGCCTCGACGCCGTCACCAACAGCAGCCAGAGCTTCGCCGAAAGCGTGGTCATGTTCAAACGCGGCCACAAGCCCGAGGCGCAGACGGTTGCCAAGCAGCTGGGCATCCAGAAGATGCAGATGATGGACGGCGAAATCGAATCTGCCGCGGCCGGTGCCGACGTCGCGGTGATAGTCGGCGAAGACAATGCCGAAGCGGTCGAATGACGCCCGCGCGGCCGCGGTCGTCTTCGCCCTCCTCGTTCTCGCCACGGTAGCCGCCTTCGCCTACGCGCAACGGGTCAAGCGCGACCCGTTGGTGCTCGACCGGGTCAGCTTCGCCGGCTTCCCGGTCCTCAACCCGGATGACCCGGTGCGTAACTTCACCCCCAACGGCGACTGTCGCTACGACGAGATCAAGATTCGCTTCCGCGTTACCCAGTCCCACCAGGGGACCGTGCAGGTGATCAAGCCGGGCGGTCGCGTCGTCCACACCCTCGCTCGCGACCGTTTCCTCAAGCGCTACACCTTCTTCAACTTCTACTGGGACGGCCGTCAGCGCGGCGGCGGCACGGCGCCGCCCGGCCGCTACAAGTTGCGGGTGAAGCTGGGGTCGGAGCGAACGCTGGTGGCACCAGGGGCGATCCGCCTGCACCGGGCGCCGAAGCAGGCCAAGTCCTTCTGCGTGACCCGGAGCGGTAGCGGCGGCGTCGGTCCGGAGCAGCGACCTTGAGCGACTTCCTCGCCGGGGCCGGACTGATCCTCGTCGCGGCGGCCTGCGCCGGCGCGATCCTCCTGCCCCCCGGCCGCCTGCGCGGGGCCGTGATGGCGCTGGCGATGCTGCTCTTCCCAGTCCTGATCGCCGGCGACCAGTGGCACACCGCCCAGATCGTCGACCTCCGCCACGATGAGGGGCGAATCGTCGCCCTCTTGGCGATCGCCGCCTTCATCGTCGTCACCCTCGCCTACCTCTTCCGCCGCTGGCCGATCCTCTTCCCTCTAGCGGTGATCTTTGCCCTCCCCTTCCGCGTCCCCCTAGAGGCAGGAGGGGACACTGCAAACCTCCTTGTCCCGCTTTATCTGGTGATCGCCGCCGGCGTCCTAGTAACGGTCGTCCGCGACTGGAGGCTCCTGCCGGCGGGGTCAGGACCCGCCGGCCCACTAGCCATCGTCCTAGCGGCAACCGTCGTCCTCTACGCCCTCCAGACCCTCTACTCCGACGACTTCTCCCAGGGCCTGCAAAACGTCTGCTTCTTCCTAGTCCCCTTTACGATCGCCTACCGGCTGCTGCGCGAGGTCGAGTGGGACCGTCGCCTCCTGCGCTGGGCGCTGATCGTGGTCGGGGTCGAGGCGGCGCTCTTCGTCCTCATCGGCAGCGTCGAGCTCGCTACCCGCAGCCTCTTCTGGAACGACCAGGTGATCAGGTCGAACGAATTCCACACCTACTTCCGGGTCAACTCGATCTTCTGGGACCCGAACGTCTACGGGCGCTACCTGGCCCTGGTCACCGTCATCGCCACCGCGGCGCTGCTCTGGGCCCGCACCCGCGAGACCTTTTGGCTCCTCACCGGCCTGATCGTCGTCCTCTGGATCGGGCTGGTGCAGACCTACTCGCAGTCGAGCTTCATCGCTCTGCTCGCCGGGCTCGCGGTGCTGGCGGCGATCCGCTGGGGCCGCCCCAAGTGGACGCTGGCAGCGGTCGCGATCGGCTGCGTCGGCGTCGCCGCCGTCGTCCTCTTCGCCGGAGGAAGGGCCGACATCGACCGCCTCAACATCATCACCGGTGGCCGCGCCAACCTGGTCGAGGGCGGCGCCGAGCTCTTCAGCGAACGCCCCCTCTGGGGCTACGGGTCGGGCTCTTTCCAGACCGCCTACCGCGACCACCGAGAGGACAAAGACCTCCCGGTAACCGAGTCCCACACCGAGCCGGCCACCGTCGCAGCCGAGCAAGGCCTACTAGGACTGCTCCTCTACCTATCGCTAATCGGGATCGCGTTGTGGACCTTGGGCAGAGGGCTGTGGGGTGGTCGGCCGGCGGGTCCACCCGCCGGAGGGGCCGCTCGCGCGGCAGTCCTAGCCGCGTTCATTGCGCTGCTGGTTCACACGCTGTCGTATGCGGGGTTTTTCGACGACCCGATCACTTGGGTCTTGCTAGCGGTCGGCGCATCGCTGGCCTACGCCTCTCCGCCGGTCCGCGACCCTGCATAGGGTCTGAGCATGTCGGGATACCTGCGACGCCTGGCGACGACGGGTGCCGCCTATACCGCGGCGAGCATCTTTTCGAAGCTGATCGCGGTCGCCCTGCTGCCGCTCTACACGCGGTACCTCAGCCCGGAGGACTACGGCGCCGCCGAGGTCCTCTTCTCGGCCGTGGTCGCCGCCAGCATCTTCATCCGCTTCGGCCTGATCGAGGCGATCCTGCGCTTCTACTACAAGGACGACGAGAATCCGGCCGAGGTCGTCGCCAGCACCTTCGCCGGTCTCTTCTGGCTCGCGACCGCCGGCGCCCTGATCGCGCTGCCGTTCGCCGAGCCGATTTCGGAACTGCTGCTGAGGGAGCCCGCCCCCGACCTGGTGCGGATCGCGATCGCCGGCCTCTGGGTGCTGACGCTGTGGGAGTTCCTGCTCACCCTCTTCCGACTCGAGGAGCGGGCCCGGGCCTTCTTCGTGACGACGATTCTCAACGTCCTTACCGCGATCGCCCTCACCGTGGTCCTCGTCGTCGGTCTCGACGAAGGCGCGCGGGGGCTACTGCTCGGCAGCTACGCCAGCGGCGCCGTCTTCGTCCTCGCCCTCGTCGCCCTGCAGTGGCGGCGGCTCTCGCTCCGCTTCGACCGCGCGCTCCTGCGCCGTCTCTTCCGCTTCGGCTTGCCGACGATGCCGGCCGAGGCCTCGCTCTACCTGCTCAACTTCGTCGACCGCCTGATCATCGTCCGCACCCTCGGCCTCACCGAGGCCGGGCTGTACTCGCTGGCGGTGAAGTTCGCCCAGGCGGTCAACGTCCTCGTCCGCGGCTTCCAGCTCGCCTGGCCGCCGCTCGCCTACTCGATCCGCGACGACGAGGTGGCCCGCCGCACTTACGCAACCGTCGTCACCCTCTTCGTCGCCGGCTGCGCCTTCGTCGTCACCGGCATGTGGCTGTTCTCGCGCTGGATCGTGCGGGCGCTGGCGGCGCCGACGTTCTTCGACTCCTACGAAGCGATCGGGCTGATCTCAATCGGGGTCACCCTCTACGCGCTCTACCAGGTGATGGTCGTGATCCTCGGCCGCACCGACCGCACCGAGTTCAACTTCCCGGCGGCGATCGGCGCCCTCGTCGTCAACGTCGTCCTCAACCTCGTCCTCGTGCCGCCGCTGGGGATCGTCGGCGCCGGCCTCGCCCTCGCCCTCTCCTATCTGGTCGGGCTGGGCTTGATGTACGCCTTCACCCAGCGCCTCTTCCCGGTCCCCTACGAGTGGGGCCGGCTGCTGCGCGTGGTCCTCACCGTCACCGTCCTGGTCGGCTTCGCCGAACTCTTCGTTCCCACCGACGGCGTCGATGGCCTCCTACTCCGGGTCGCGCTCTTCGCCGCCTATCCACTGGCCCTCTTCGCGACCGGCTTCTTCACCCCCGAAGAGCGCGGCTGGTTGAACCGCCTGCGCCACCCCCGCAAGCTGTGGAGCGACCTCCGCGCGCTGCCCGCCGAGCCCGCGATCGACGGCCGCGTTTCCGAGGTCTACGAGGTCGAGCGGCTCGACGAGGACGTGAGGAACTGACGGTCTTCAGGCGGAGGCGCGGTCCCGGAGCGATTCACCCCGGCCGGGGAAGAGCGCCTGGCGAGTGTGGGCCAACATGATCGGGGCCGGGCGGTTGGGGAGGACGCTGGCCGCCAGCGCGCGCAGCCCGTATGACCAGGCGGTGAGGACTCGCACTGCCAGCGCCGCCCCCCGGCCGTGGTGCTTTCGCATGTAGAGCTCGCGGTTGCGGTGGAATTCGACGATCCGCGGCAGGCCCTTGGCGAGGTCGGTCGAGAGTTGGTCGTGGTGGACGGCCTCGGCGGCGGGGACGTAGAGGGAGTGCCAGCCGGCGTCGTCGAGGCGCTTGGCGAAGTCGCACTCGTCGTAGTAGACGAAGAAATCGGGGTCCATGTAGCCGACCTCGGCGGCGGCCTCGCGGCGGACCATCAGCGCGCTCGACTGCGCCCAGTCGACGCGACGGGTGTGCCGGCCCACGCTCTGCACGGTGAGCCAGCGGTGGAGGAAGAGGGCGCCGATCGCGGCGGTGCCGACGCCGGGGAAGCGCCACGCCGAGGGAACCGGCCGTCCGTCCGAGTCGAGTAGGTGCGGGGTCGCCGCGGCCGCCCGCGGTTCACGTTCCAGCGCCGCCAGTAGGGCCGCGGTCGCTCCGGGCCGCAGCTCCGAGTCCTCGTTCAGCAGCAAGGCGTACCTGCCCCGCGCCTCGCGCATCAGGGTCGAGTCGTTCTCCGCCTTGCCGGTCCGCCGCTCCAGCGCGATCAGCCGAATCCCACCGCCAAGCTCCCGCACCGCCGCGGCCGAGCCGTCCTCGGAGGCGTTGTCGAGGACGAGGATCTCGGCCTCGACTTCCGCGGGGTGGGAGCGCTCGATCGCGGCCAGGCAGGCGAGCAGATACTCGCGGCCGTTCGTGTTCACGACGCAGTAGGAGAGCAGCGGTGCCAAGGGGGTCACGATAATCCGCTCGCCCCATGAAGGTTCAGCTTGTCGACCCCTCGGCGTTCACGCCGCCCTACGACCGCGCCCTCGCGGCGGCGCTGGCGCGTGCCGGGGCCGAGGTCGAGCTGCTGACCAGCCGCTTCCTCTACGGCCCGGTGCCGCCGCCCGAGGGCTACCGGGTCAGCGAGCTCTTCTACCGCCGCAGCGCCGCCCGCGGCCTCGAGGCGCGGGGACGGCTGCCCTTCAAGGCCGCCGAGCACCTCCGCGACATGGCTCGTTTTCGCCGTGCCGCCGATGCCGACGTCATCCACTACCAGTGGCTGACCGCCCCGCCCCTGGACGTCCACCTGCTGCCATCGCTGCGGCCGAGGGTGATCACCGCCCACTACATCCTGCAGCCGCAGCCGAGCGCCCGGCAGGTGAAGAACGCCCGCCGGGTCTTCGGCGCCATGGACGCGGTCGTCGCCCACTCCGAGCACAGCGCCACCCGCTTGCGCGACGAGGTCGGGATCGACCCGGCAAAGGTCCGGGCCATCCCCCACGGCGCCTTCGACTACCTGACCAGGTTGCCGGAGGAGAAGCCGCTGCCGCCGGAGCTGGAGGGCGCCGAGGGACCGGTGATCCTCTGCTTCGGCCTGCTTCGTCCCTACAAGGGGATCGAGAACCTGCTCGAAGCCTTCCAGCAGGTCGAGGGAGCCGAGCTGTGGATCGTCGGCAACCCGCGCATGGACCTCGCGCCGCTGCACCGGATGGCGGACGCAGCCGGTGGCCGCGTCCGCACCGTCAGCCGTTTTGTCGACGACGACGAGATCCCGGCGATCTTCCGCCGCGCCGACCTCGTCGTCCTCCCCTACCTCGACGCCGAGCACTCCGGCGTCCTCTACACCGGCCTCGCTTTCGGCAAGCCCCTCGTCCTCAGCGCGGTCGGCGGCTTCCCCGAGGTGGCCGATACGGGCGCCGCACGGCTGGTCCCACCCGGCGACACCGCCGCGCTCGCCGCGGTTCTCGGCGAGCTAATCGCCGACGAGGACGCCCGCGCCGAGCTCGCCGTCGCCGCAACCCGCGCCGCCGCCGGCCCCTTCTCCTGGGACGAGGCAGCCCGCCGCACCCTCGACCTCTACCGCGAGCTGATCGAGGCGCGCCCGTGAACACTGCCGCCACGATCCTCTTCTGGCTCAGCGCCGGCCTCCTGGTCTACACCCACCTCGGCTACCCCCTGGCACTGTGGGTGCTGCGTCGTTTCCACGATCGTGGCCCCTATAGGGGCTCAAATGCTGGAAACCACGCTGCGGGGGACCTGCCGAGCATCTCGCTGATCGTTCCCGCATACGACGAGGAGGACGTGATCGCGGCGAAAGTCGCCAACGCCCTCGCCCTCGACTACCCGCGCGAGCGCCTGCAGGTCGTCGTCGCCTCCGATGGCTCCTCCGACGCTACGCCTGAGCGCGCCCGTGCCGCCGGCGCCGACCTCGTCCTCGAGCTGCCGCCGGGCGGCAAGGTCGCTGCCCTCAACGCCGGTGTCGAACGGGCAAGCGGGGAGATCCTCGCCTTCTCCGACGCCAACAGCACCTGGGAGCCAAACGCGCTGCAAGCGCTCCTCGCCCCCTTTACCGACCCGCAGGTCGGCTACGTCTGCGGCCAGGTCCGCTTCCTCGACCCCGGCGGCAACAACCTCGAGGGCGCCTACTGGCGCTATGAGATGGCGGTGCGGGAGATGGAGTCCGCGCTCGGCGGCGTCACCGCCGGCAACGGCGCGATCTACGCAGTGCGCCGCGAGGCCTACATCCCCCTCGCCCCTTCCGGCAGCCACGACCTCAGCTTCCCCTTTGCCTTCGCCAAGCGGGGGCGCCGTTCCGTCTACGCGTCCGCCGCCCGCGCCGAGGAGAAGATGGTGCCCACGCTCGAGGGTGAGTTCGCCCGCAAAAGGCGGATGATGGTCGGCCTCTGGGACATCGTCATCGGCGAAGGGATGCTCTCCCCCCGCGGCTACTCGCCGCTTTTCGCCTTCGAGATCGTCTCCCACCGGATCCTCCGCTACCTCAGCCCCCTCCTGCACCTGATCGCCCTCGTCGCCAACGGCTTCCTCCTCGACGATGGCTGGTTCTACGTGGTCACCTTTGCCCTCCAGCTCGGCCTGATCGCGGCGGCGCTCCTCGGTCGCTTCCTGCCGCTGGGGCCGTTGCGGATCGCCCGCTACTACGCAATGACCACCACCTCGATCGCCGCCGGCCTCTGGGACCGCTGGCGCCAGGGAGCAGGAGGCCGCTGGGAAAAGGCGGACGGCACCCGGTAGCCATGCCAAGAGCTTTCGACATCCTCATCGCCGCCCTCGCCCTCGCGATCCTCTCGCCCTTCCTGCTGGTCGCCGCGATCGCGATCAAGCTGACCAGCCACGGCCCGGTCGTCTACCGCCAGCGTCGCGTCGGCCGGGACGGCCGCGAGTTCGAGATGTGGAAGCTGCGGACGATGGTCGGGGGATCCGACCCCGTCGGCGTCGGCAAAGTCGTCTACCGCGACGACCCGCGGGTGACCGCCCCCGGCCGTCTCCTCCGCCGCACCTCCCTCGATGAGGTGCCGAACCTGGTCAACGTGCTCCGCGGCGAGATGGCGATCGTCGGCCCACGGCCGACGATCAAAGCCCAGGTCGACGACTACACGCCGCAGCAGAAACGCCGCCACGAGGTACTGCCGGGGATCACCGGTTGGGCCCAGATCCAAGGCCGGGCCGGCATCCCCTGGGAGGAGCGGATCGAGCTAGACGTCTGGTACGTCGACCACCGCAGCCTCACCCTCGACCTCCGCATCCTTCTCAAGACCGCCCAGCTGGTCCTCACCGGCCAGGGCCTCGCCCCCGACTGATGTTGACGGGCCGATTCTCCTCCATATAGGGGTATTTCCGGCCCCTCAACCTGGAGTAGGGTGGCGGGATGAGTTCCAACCGTCCTGCGGTCAGCTTGCGCCCGTTCCAGCCTGAGGACGCTGCTGCCGTCCACCGTTGGTTCAACAACCCGGAGGCGACGCAGACGCTGATGGAGCAGCGGGACGAGTTCACGCTGGACCAAGCGCAAGCGTGGACGAAGCGGGCGATGGACGACTCCGGCGAGGACCGCAAGTTCGCAATCGAAGTCGAGGGCTACGAGGAGCCAGTCGGATTCACTGCCCTCTACGGCCTCTTTCGCCAGACCGCACCGGAGCTCGGCGCCCTGATCGGCGATGACGTGCGCGGCAAGGGGGTCGGCCGCCGCGCCGAGGCACTAACGATCGCCAAAGCCTTCGACGAGTACGGCGCCCACCGCGTCTACGGCCGCATCCCGGCTCGCAACGAGGTGGCGAAGAAGACCGTCGCCGGGCTCGGCTGGAAGCACGAGGGGACGATGCGAGCCCACCTCGCCCGCAACGGCGCCCCGCCCGACGACTGCGAGGTCTGGGGCGTGCTGCCGGACGAGTTCCGCGCCGCCGCCGCAGATCTTCTGCAGTGACCGCGGCCAAGGCCGAACTGCTCGAAGACCGCGGCGAGGCCGCGGCGGATCAGCAGTTCTTCCGCTCGCGCCCCTTCCTCGATGCCGAGGGCGTGACTCACACGCTCCGCATCGAGACCGACGAGAGCGAACTGCTTGTCCCGCTGATCGTCCGCGAGATCGAGGGCACTGAGGAGCGCGATGCGGTCTCTCCCTATGGATATCCGGGGTTGGTTGAGGGGAGTCGGGGGGATACCCGCCGGAGCAACAGCGGGGAGGCTCCGCCGGGTATCCCCCCGACTCCCGCCAGCCTCAACCCTGGGTCTATCGACTGGAGTGCCACCGGCCTTGTCAGCGTCTTCGTGCGCCACACCCTCAGCTCCTCTCCTCTAGCTGGCGCTACCGAGCGCAACGTCGTCCAGATCGCCGACCCCGACTTGGCGCCGAAGAGTCGGCCTAGCGATCGTCGGCAAGTTCGGCGCAATCTCGAAGCTGGTTATGCGCTCGAGTTGGTTCCAGGTGCAGAGACCACGCCCGAGCAGCGCGTCGGCTTTCTCGACGTCTATGAGCAGACGATGCGCCGGACTGATGCCGCGCCCCACTACTTCTTCGGCAGCGACTACTTCGACCGCATCTTCGAAGCCGAGCAGATCTGGCTGGCACTCGCCGTCGCCCCTGGCGGTTCTTTAGCCGCTGCCTCAATCGCCGCGGTCAGCGACGGCTACCTGCACTACTACCTCAGCGGCACCGCCGACGCCCATTTGCGCGAGGCGCCGATGAAGAACGTCGTCACCCGTCTCGTCGAGCGGTCCGCCGAGCTGGGCCTGCCACTCAACCTCGGCGGCGGGATTTCCCCTGGCGATGCGCTGGAGGAGTTCAAGCGGGGATTCGCCAACCGACAGCAGCCATGGCTCACCTCGGAGCTGATCTGCGACAGCCGGAGGTACGCCCAGCTCAGCGCCGGCCACGCTGCCGCCGGCTTCTTTCCCGCCTACCGCGGTTAAGGCCGGTGAGAAGGTCCTACGGTTCGTCGGGTTCCAGCGGAGTCGGTCCGCTGAAGGTGAACGCTTCTACCGGCTCGCCGCCGTATTTGCCCCAAGTCTCTTTGCCGAAGGCGCGGATCGCATCGAGGGTGGCCGCGCCTTTGTATTCCCGGCAGGCAAGCATGTTGGTCCAGGTCGTCGCTGCGACCTCGTAGGGCATGTCGTCGTTGGGGAACAGCAGGCTCGCCCCGTACATCGTCTCGTAGAGGCCCTTCAGCTCCAGCTGATCTTTCTCCGGCAGGTCGGGCGAGTACTGGATCGCCAGGCGCCCGTGCTCGAGCGAATGGACGACGTTGAGCGGCTCCGGAGTCTCCGAGTAGGCGCCGTCCGCCTGCTGGTAGGGCGGTTCGACATGGTTGCCGGAAGTAGGGGGGCTGGTTTTGTAGGCAGGGGGCTGCGTGTTTTTCGGAAGATGGGTCGCGCCCTCGTCGGGAAGGTCCAGCCGCAGCACGCAGTTCGCTTTGCGGGCCGCCGCTTTGAGGTCGGTCTCTTTCGCCGCTGCCGGCACGATGCCGCTCCGCTCGTCGGGCTTGACCCCGTTGGTCTGCCCCATTTCCTGCCTGAAGTTGATGTGGGCGTTGCCCGAGGCCTCGCTGTCGCTGTCGCTCCCGCCGCTGACGAGGACGAAGACGAGGACGGCGACCGCGAGGACAACCGTGGAGACGACCGCATAGCCGACGACCATCCGGTTGCGACCCGAACTCTTTTCAGCCTGTTCGGCGGCGACTCGCTCTTCGCGCAGCCGTTCCCTTTCGCGCTCTCCCTTGCCCATGGCGCGGAATTCTAGTCGGCCCGGTCCATTTCGGCGGCGTCGCCGCGCACCCGCTCCCACGGCCGCGAGGCTCGCAGCGCTCCCAGCACCGCCCGCGTCGCCGGTGCTCGGTTGAGGGCGTAGAAGTGGATTCCGGGGCACCCGGCGATCAACAGCTCCGCGCACTGCTGGGCCGCGTAGGCGATGCCGAGCTCGAACTCCCGCTCCGGCTCTCCTTCGGCCGCTTCGAAGGCGGCTTCGAGCCGCGGCGGGATCGTCGCGTCGCAGAGGTCGCAGATCCGTTTCGTCTGGGCGAAGCTGGCAACTGGAATAACGCCGGCCAGGATCGGCACCTCGATCCCCCGCTCCCGCGCCGCCCGCACGAAATCGAAGTAGACCTGGTTGTCGAAGAAGAGCTGGGTGATCAGGAAGCTGGCGCCGGAGTCGACCTTCGACTTCAGGTAGCGGAGGTCGGTCTCGAGGTCGGGCGCCTCCGGGTGGACCTCGGGGAAGCAGGCGCCGCCGATTCCGAAGCTCCAGCCGGCGGAGATGAACTCGGCCAGCTCGGCGGCGCTTCCCAGGCCGCCCTCGGGCTGGACGAAGTCCTCTTCTCCCCGGGGGGGATCGCCGCGCAGGGCAAAGACGTTGTCGATCCCGGCAGCCTCGATCAGGTCGAGCGTCGCCGCCAGGCCCTCCGTGGTCTCGCCGACGCAACTGAGATGCGCCATCGTCTCGAAGCCGACATCGTCCTTCAGCGCCTTCGTGATCTCCACCGTGCCGTCGCGGGTCGAGCCGCCGGCGCCGTAGGTGACCGAGACGAAGTCCGGCTCCAGCGCTCGCAGCTCGCGCGCCGTCGCGTACAGCTGCTCGGTCGACTCAGCCGTCTTCGGCGGGAAGAACTCGATCGAGAAGGTCGGCTGCCGCTCAGCGATGATTTCGTCAATTTTCACGCAGATGAGGGTAGCCGCCCCGCCCCGCCCAGCGCTTCACCAGGCGATGTTGAAGGTGCGCCCAGGGACGCCGAGGTCCGATACGGCGCAAAGCCGCACGCCCGTCCAATCGAGGTCGACTGGGAGTTCGAGGGCGAAGGAACCCTCCCTGGCATCCAGCGGGAAGGACCCGGGGGGACCCAGCTGCCCGCCCGCCTCCAGGGGCGCCGCGACAGCCCTCACCGGCTCCCGTCTCTCCCCGGGATCGGGGAACCGGTAGCTGATCACGCCAAGTCCCTCTTCCAGTCGGGCTTCAACTGCGACCGGCTCCGGCGGCCGGCCCGAGATCGCCGGCCCGGCTGCGGCGACCTCGCTCCAGGGCCTGCCCTCGCGGTGCAGCTCCGCCGGATCCCACCAGCAGGGGTACTCCCGCGGCCCACGCGGGCTGTTCGCCTCAAAGTATGAGCGCCGCCGGGTGGACCCCCATCGTCCCGGCCACAGCACCCAGCCCGGGCCGTCGTCGGCGATCACCTCCAATCGTGGGCGCACGAGCGGTCCCAAGCCGTCGTTGTGGTCGGGAACCGTGGGGGCAGCGAAGCTGCCGGTTGCCGGTAGCGGCGCGTGAGAGCCCCGGGCCGGATAAATCACGGCAACGGGACCATCCTCGCTCTCGGCGAGCTGGACCTGGTCCCAGCCGAGACTGTCGGGGTTCCCGTGGCGGACGAAGGTCGCGGCGTCGGGGAGGCCCTCTGCTCCGATCCGGATTTGCAGGACCTCCCAGTCTCCCTCGTGTCCCTCGATACCGAGCAGGCCTTTGTCGTCGAAGTAGAAGAAAAGCCAGTACTGCAACCAGAGGCGCCCGTCTTCGTCATGGCGGGCACGGCCGTAGACCACGTCGGACCTCCCGGGCCGCCGCCGCAACTCGAGCGCGTCGGCGGCGGGCGAGGCGCCGCACTCGCCGAGGTAGTCCCCCTCCCGGGCCGGAGCGCCGTTGGCGTAGACCGGGCCGCCGAGGAAGTCGAGGGTCAACTTCGCCTCGCCGGCCCGGGGCCGGGTTGCGGCGATCAAGGTGCCGTTGGCGCGGTGCAGGGTGTTGCAGCGCCCGGGCAGATCCAGGTTGCAGATGGTCGCCACCTCATCGGCCCGGAAGCTCTCCAGCGAGTCGTACTGCAGCAGCGGCCGGTGCCGTTCCAGCAGCTCCGCCAAGTCGGCCCTGCGATATTCGGGGGAGCGCCCTTCGCGCCGGGGGCGCCGCGGCCGCAGCCGCCCGAGCGCCTTCCGCTTCGAGCTGGCGGCGAGAGCTTCGCGCACCCGCGACTCGCTCATCCAGCGTGGGTGCGGCGGGTGCGGCGGCAGGCCGGCGACGCCACCGAGGCTCACGAGCCCCTTCGCCCGCAGGGATGCGTCCGCCAGTAAGTAGCCGTGGTTCTCCAGCACCGCCTGCTCGGCCTCGCCAAAGGCGTCGAGGTCGGTTCGCACCGCGGCGATGGTCTCCGCCACCAGGCGCGGGGGATAGCCCGGCTCGAGAGCCGCGCCGCCGATCTCCCATTCGATGCATTCCTCCCAGCCGGCCGCCAACCCGCTCAGGGCTAACCCCGAAGCTCCGAAGATGAAGTTCGGGCCCCAGCGCGGCTCACCGCCAAAGGCGGCCAGCAGTTCGCGGGCGTAGCGCTCCTCGAGGGCGGCCTCGGCCGCCGCGCCCGAGAAGGGCTTGCGAAGGATCGCTCTCGCCCGCACGTTGCGGCGGGCGATTGCACGCATCGGCACGGCCACCTGCTCGAGCCACTCCCGATGAGTGCCGTGGAGCGGCCAGGGAACCCTGGTTGCCAGCAGAGCCGCGAGGATGCTGCCGCCCGAGACGGCGCCGACGGTGCTGATCTGCGCCAACAATCCCAGCTCGTTGAGGCGGGTGAGCGCGCCGAGGTGGAAGAGGGCGGCGCGATAGCCGTCGCCAGAGAGCCATAGAGACCGTTCACCCCGCTCGGCCTCCATCGCCGTCAGTCCCCCGAGTCGACCGAGGGTTGAAGGTCGCGGCGGAGTACTTAATCGTTCCGAGATGAGTCTCAATAGATTCAGTATTTAATCAGTGCAAATTTTTGCGGTTCAATTGGTGCGCCGCTGTGGGACGATCTGGCGATGAGCGGCGATGAGGTGCTCTATGAACGACGGGGCGCCGCGGCGGTGCTGACGATCGACCGTCCGCAGCGGCGCAACGCAATCGATGCAGCGGCCGCCGCCGGTCTACGACGTGGGTTGGAGGAGTTCGAGGCCGACGAGGCAGCCCGCGTACTCGTCCTCACCGGCGCTGGCGGAGAGGCCTTCTGCGCCGGTGCCGATCTGAAGGCGATGGACCTCGACGTCGACCATCCGGGAGGCCCGCTGGGTTTTACCCGCCTCACGCCTTCCAAGCCGGCGATCGCGGCGATCGACGGGTGGTGCGTGGCGGGCGGCCTCGAGCTGGCGCTTTGGTGCGACCTGCGCGTCGCTACGCCCGCCTCCGTCTTTGGTTGCTTCGAGCGCCGTTGGGGGGTGCCGCTGATCGACGGCGGGACCCAGCGCCTGCCGCGGGTTGTGGGGATGGGTCGGGCGATGGAGATGATGCTCACCGGCCGCGCTGTCGAGGCGGAGGAGGCACGGCAGATCGGCCTGGTCACCGAGGTGGTGGCGCCGGACCGGCACCTGGAGCGCGCTTTGGAGCTGGCCGAGCGAATCGCTTCGTTTCCGCAGGAGACGATGCTGAGTGATCGGCGCGCCGCCCTCGAGGGGGCGGGTCTGCCGATTGGCGACGGCCTAGAGCTGGAGCACCGTCTGGGCCGCGAGGTCCTCGCTGTGGCCGCGAGCGGCGCGGCTCGGTTTGCCGGCGGCGAGGGACGCCACGGCCGAGGGGTCTAAGAGGCTCGGCGCCGCTCAGTCTGCGTCGCGGCGCATCTCCGCCGTCGCCGCGTCGGCCCCGAAATAAGGGAGCACCGCGAGGTACATCAACTCGGGCAGCAAACGCGTGAAGCCGCTGCTCTGTTCGGCTGCCAAGCGGGTATGGAGCACGGCGAGCATGCCGGCGACAATCGCCTCGGCGGAGATCGCGGGGGCGCCGCCGCCACTCTCCTCTCGTGCCAGATCCACCATCTTTGCGGCCCGCTCCATCGCCTCCATCCGTCTGGCCACCGCGCTCGGGCCCGCCGCGTGGACCTCGACCAGCAGCGCGCGGCCGATCTCCGGCTGCTCGTCGAGAAAGCCCAGCAGACCAGCAAGGGCACAGCGCAACAGGTTGCGCCACCCCACTGCTCCCGCCGCGGCTTCGCGCATCGCCAGCTCGATCCAGGCGGAGCCGGCGTCGATCGCCTGCAGGTAGCAGTCCTCCTTGTCGTCGAAATGGTCGTAGAAGGCCTGCCTATAGAGGCCGGCGTTGTCGAGCGCGTCCTGTACCGAGGTCCGCTCGTAACCTCTTGTGCCTACCGATTGGAGCATCCCCCGCAGGATGCGCTCTCGCTTGCCGGTCAAAGTCCCGCCTGACTGGGTCGGATTGGTAAAACAAAGTGTCTGTGTTTGGGTATCTGAACGGTATCCGTTTAGACGCGTTGACAACTCCAAGATCAGACTCCGGTACCGTTTCGTTCGTGGCCCATAACTCAACAGCGCGTCCACTTCCGGGGGCAGAGCCGCTCTCGCGCCAGTTCATCACCCAACATCAACGGGTCCGGATCATCTCCGCGCTCGTCCAGGAGACAGCGGAGAAAGGGTTCAGGGCGGTGACGGTCGCCGACATCGTGAAGCGGGCGGGGATCGCCCGCAAGACCTTCTACGAGAACTTCACCTCGAAAGAGGAATGCTTCCTGGCGGCGCAGGAGTATGCGATGGAGACTGCGCTTGAGCGGGTCGTGGCGGCGGCCGGGAGCGACGTAAGCTGGCCCCGGCGGGTTCGGGCCGGGCTGGCCGCTTTCCTCGAGTACGTGGCCGAAGAGCCGGCCCTCGCCAAGACCTGCATGGTCGAGGCCCTCGCCGTCAGCCCCACCTCGATCGGCTACTACGAGGAGTCCCAGCAGTCCTTCGTCTCCCTCTTTCGACTTGGACGCGATGTCTCGCCGCGGGCCAAGGCGTTGCCGGAGACTCTCGAGGAGGCGATTGTCGGCGGCGTCTTCTGGATCGTCTACCAGCGCCTCGTCGCCGCTGAGGCGGAGACGATCACCGAGTTGCTGCCGGAGCTGGTCGAGTTTGCGTTGACCCCATATCTCGGTGCCGAGGCGGCACGGGAAATCGGTGCGGCCGACGTAAAGGGTGAGTCCGGGCGCAAGCTCAAGAAACTGGCTAATTAGCCAGACGTAGTCCGGCCCGACTGGATCGGTATCGTCGGTTCTCTTGAGCGATCCAGTCAACCCCGTCGAGTCTCCTGAGTTTCCACCGGAGCTCGCCCGGCTTCCGCCGGGCCGGCACGGTCTGCCGCGCGAGTTTGTCGCGCACAATCAACGCGAGCGGCTGATCGCGGGGCTGGCCGAGGCCGTCGCTGAAAACGGATACGCCGGGACGACGATCGCTCACATCACCCGCCACGCAGCCGTCTCGCGGCGCACCTTCTACGAGCACTTCAGCAGCAAGGACGAGTGCTTTGTCGCCGCTTACGACACGGTGATGATCGAGCTGCGCAAACGGGTCGGCGAGGCCTTCGAGCAAGAGGAGGAATGGCCGCAGGCGATCCGGGCCGGGATCGCGGCGATGCTCGAGTTTCTCACCGCCGAGCCGTCCCTCGCTCGCCTCAGCATGGTCGAGGCGCTGGTCGCGGGGCCGGTTGTGGTCGAGCGCTACGACGCCGCGATCCAGAGCTTGGTCCCCTACTTCGAAGCCGGTCGCAAGGGCCGTTCGAAGGAGATCCTCGCGGGCCTTTCGGCGACGACCGAGGAGGCCCTGGTCGGCGGCATGGTCTCACTGATCTCCCGCCGCATTTTCGCCGACCGCCTGGACGAGCTAGAACCGCTCCTCCCGGACCTAGTCGAGTTCACGTTGACGCCATACCTCGGCAGCGCCGAAGCCGCCAAGGTAGCCCGCGCCAGCTAACCCTCTTTTCATTCAAGAGCAAGAGCGAGCCAGCTTCCAAAGCGCAGCACTTGTGGCTAACGCTATGGAGATTGCTAGAGTGAAGACCGAACATATGTTCGTATGGAGATCGCCTGCGTCATCGACAAGCGCCTGGCGTCTCCGCTGCGCCCGGATCGGGCTGGGGGGCTTCGGTCCGGGCGCGGCGATCTTCAGGACCCGGTTGAGGTAGCGGAGGCGGGCGAAGTGACGGTGCGGGCGCTGGAGGCGCTTGGCGCCGCCGTCGAGGCAGAGCGCTCCGGTGTCGCCTTCTTCGCCGTGGACGGGCTCATCGGCCTCTACGGAGGCTCTTCGGCCGGGGTGCTCGCGGTCGTGCGTCGGGCGATCGGAGAGGAGAAGGCACTGGGGATCGGCACGACCCGCTTCGCCGCCTTTCTCGCCGCCGCCGGCCGGTCGCGGCCGGTTCCGGTCGCGGCTCTGCGTACCCAGCTCGAGGTCTCCGAGCGCGAGGCGGGGGAGCTGATCGAGGCGCTCGAGCGCCTGGGGATCGAGACCCTGCACTCGTTCGCCCGCCTCTCCGCTGACCAGGTCGCCGATCGCTTCGGTCCGCTCGGGCTACGGGCCTTGCAGCTCTGCCGCGGCGAAGAGGAGCCGCTGCGGCCGCGTACTCCGCAAGAGGATCTGGCCGAGGAGATCGAGCTGCCGGAAGGGACGGCGGGCCGCCAGCTCGACCGTGCCCTCGAGCTGCTCGTCGACCGTCTCCTCGCGGCGCCGCAGCGAAAGGGAAGGACCCTGCTCGGCCTGCGCCTCGGGGCGCGGCTCGCCGCCGGCGGCAGCTGGAGTGTTGAGCAGGGCCTCGGCCGTCCTAGCGCTTCCGCGCGGGTCCTGCGCAACGTCCTCGGCCCGCGCCTGGAGGAGCTACCGGGGCCGGCAACGGCGCTGCGCCTGCGGGCAATGGGCCTGGGACTGCCGGCGCGTGACCAGCTCGAGCTCTCAGTCGGCGGCGATGAGCCGCGCCGGCGCCGGCTCGGGGCGGCGGTGCGAGAGGTACGCGCCGTCCAGGGAGCCGAGGCGCTGCTCAAGGTCCTCCCCGTCGACGCCTGCTCGCGAGTGCCCGAGCGCTGGGCGATGCTGACCCCATACCCCGAGCTCTGATGCCGGGTCTTCGCCGTCTCTACGCTCCCCAGCGGGTAGCGGTGCGAACCGACCCCCGCGGCGCGCCCCTGCAGGTCGAGGGGGCAGCAGTCGACGCCGTTCGCGAGGAGTGGCTGGTCGAGGACCGCTGGTGGACGTCGAAGCCGCTGCGCCGCCACTATTTCGAGCTGGCTCTTGGCGACGGCCGTGCCCTCACGGTCTTCCGCAGCGCCCGCGGTCAGCGCTGGTACCGACAGCGGGCTTGAGCGATGTACGTAGAGCTGCACGCGCACTCGGCCTTCTCCTTCCTCGACGGCGCCTCGACCCCGATGGAGCTGGCTGCCGCCGCAGCCGCCCAGGGCTATCCGGCCCTCGCCCTCACCGACCACGACGGCGTCTGGGGCTCGATGGAGTTCGCCCATGCCTGTAAGGGGTTCGGGATTCGCCCCATCACCGGGGCGGAGCTGACGGTGCGGTGCGGCAGGGACGCCCACCTCACTCTGCTGGTCGAAGACGAGGCCGGATATCGGAATCTGTGCAGATTGCTGACGCTGGCCCATTCGCATACGCGGGACAACACCACCCGCAGCCAGACGCAGCCTTGGGCGACTCTCCAACAGGTGGAGGAGCATGCGGAGGGGTTGGTCTGTCTCTCCGGCTGCGCTCGGGACGGGGCGGTGGCAGGAGCGTGGGAGCGTGGCGACACCGCCGGGGGGGAGGGGCTTGCCCGGCGGCTGCTTGCGGCCTTCGGGCGGGACCGTTTCCGGATCGAGTTGCAGCGTCCCTACTGGCGCCGTGACCGCGCCCGCAACCGCTGGCTGGCCCGCCTCGCCGAGCGCCTCGACGTCGCCTGCGTCGCCACCGGCAACGTCCACTCCCACGACCGCCGCCGCGCCCCGCTCCAGGATGCCCTGGTCGCGATTGGCCTCTGCGAGACCCTCGAGGAGTCCGAGCCCCACCGCCGCGGCAACTCGACCTCGGCCCTCACCTCGCCCGGCGCGATGGCCGCCCGCTTCGCCGAATACCCCGAGGCGGTCGCCGAGACCGAGCGTCTCGCCGAGCGGTTGCGCTTCGACCTCACCGAGCAGCTCGGCTACCGCTACCCCGGCAGCGAGGACCCGCACGCCGACGCTGAGCTGGCGCGCCTCTGCAACCACCACCTCGGCGAGCGCTACGCCGGCAGCACCCGTCTGCTGGAAGCGCAGTGGCGGCTGGAGGAGGAGCTGGCGACGATCCGCAAGCTCGACCTCTCCGGCTTCTTCCTCCTCCACCGCGACCTGCTCGAGCTGGCCCGCGAGGTGGCGGCCGAGGTGCGGGGCCCGGAGTCGGCGCGCAACGTCCTACCGCCGGGCCGCGGCCGCGGCTCCAGCGTCAGCTCGATCGTCTGCTACCTCACCGGCCTCTCCCACGTCGACCCGGTCGAGGCCGACCTCTTCTCCGGCCGCTTCCTCAACGACGAAACGACGACGCTGCCGGACATCGACCTCGACTTCCCGCGGGACATCCGCGAGGTCCTGATCCCACGCGTGCACGAGCGCTACGGGGCAGACCGCTCCGCCCTCGTCGCCGCCTTCCCCACCTACCGCCCCAAGGGCGCTGTCCGCGACATCGGCAAGGCGCTGGGGCTGCCGCCGGCGGAGATCGACCGGGTGGCGAAGACGGTCGGCTTCCACGAGACCGCGAAGGAGATCGAGCGCGACCTCACCGCCGCGCTCGGGCCCGCGCGGGCGCAGGAGCCGCGCTGGCGGGTCCTGCTCGAGCTCGGCGGCGAGATCATGGGCCTGCCCCGCCACTCCTCCCAGCACCCGGGCGGAATGGTGATCTCGACCCGGCCGCTAATCGACGTCTGCCCGGTGGTGCCGGCGGCGATGACGGGGCGCCAGACGGTCCAGTGGGACAAGGACTCCTGCGCCGACGCCGGCTTCCTCAAGATCGACCTGCTGGGGCTGGGAATGCTCTCGGCGGTCGAGCGCTGCGTCGAGGAAATCGGCCGCGCGCGCGGCGAGCGGCTCGACCTCTCACGGATCCCGCTCGACGACGCCGAGACCTTTGAATCGATCCGCGCCGCCGAGACCACCGGCGTCTTCCAGATCGAGAGCCGGGCGCAGATGCAGATGCTGCCGCGCACCCAGCCACGCGACCTCGATGACCTCATCGTCCAGGTGGCGCTGGTGCGGCCGGGCCCGATCCAGGGCGGCGCCATCCACCCCTATATAGAGAGGCGAAAGCTCCTACGCGAGAACCCTGCCTACAAGGTTCCCTACCCGCACCCGCTGCTGGAGTCGGTGCTGGAAGAGACGCTGGGGACGATCGTCTTCCAGGAGCAGGTGATCGAGTCGGCGATGGCGCTCGCCGGCTTCAGCTCCTCCGAAGCCGAGGGCCTGCGGCGGGCGATGACCCGCAAGCGCTCCGAGGAGGCAATGGCCGAGCACTACCGGCGCTTCTGCGCCGGCGCCGGCGCCAACGGCGTCTCCGCCGAGGTGGCCGAGCGGGTCTGGAACCAGATCAAAGGCTTCTCCGGCTACGGCTTCCCCAAGGCGCACTCGGCTGCCTTCGGCTTGCTCGCCTACCAGTCGGCCTGGCTGCGCGTCCACTACGGCCCCGAGTTCCTCTGCTCGCTGTTGAACGAGCAGCCGATGGGTTTCTACCCGCCCGACTCGCTGGTCCACGAGGCGCAGCGCCGCGGTATCCGAGTGGCGCCGCCCCACGTCAACCGCAGCCGGGTGCTGTGTCATGTGGAAACTCCGCGGGAGCAAGGCGACGTCCGCGGCGGGCTCGTGGTCCGGGTCGGCCTCGGCTACGTGAAGGGAGTGAAGAAGGAGGAGATGGAGGCGCTGGTGGCCGAGCGCGGATGCAGCGGTCCATATGCGGGGATCGCCGAGCTCGCCTCCCGCTCGGGCGCCGGGTTGTCCAGCCTCGAACGCCTGGCCTGGGCCGGGGCACTCGGCGGCATCCCCGCCGGCTCCGAGGATGATCGCCGCGAGGCGCTCTGGCGCGTCGGCGTCACCGGCGCCGGCCGCCGCGCCGGTGGCGCCACTCAGTTGGGGCTGCCGCTGGAGCCGCCTGCGCCGCCCGAGCTGGAGCCGCTGGGCGAGTGGGGCAAGCTGATCGCCGACTACCGCTCGACCGGGATGACGGTGGAGAAGCACCCGATGAAGTTGCTGCGCCCCGGCCTCGACCCGAAGCTGGTTCGCAGCTCCGACCTCGCCCGCCTCGACCACGGCGCCACGATCGAGATCGCCGGCATGGTCACCGCCCGCCAACGGCCCGAGACCGCCAACGGCATCACCTTCATGCTGCTCGAGGACGAGCGCGGCTCGGTCAACCTCGTCGTCCCTCCGCCCGTCTACGAGCGCCGCCGCCCCCTCGTCCGCACCGCTCCCCTGCTGCGTGCCCGCGGCCGGCTCGAGCGCCGCGAGGGCATCGTCAACGTCGTCGTCAGCGACCTCGCCCCGCTGGAGCGAACCCCCGCGCCCGCCAAGGCCACGCCCGGCGCCGAGGCCAGCCCCCCGCAAGCGCGAGAGCACGCGATCGCCGAGCTCCGCGCCGTCACCCCCGCCGGCCACGCCTTCGGCCGCCGTGGATGACGAAGGTCACAGCGATCGACCGCGGCAGCGATTAGTTTCACCCAGCCCAGGAGTCCTTACCTGCATGAACTCGAACACCACCGAAAACGACCGCACCCGCTGGCTAGCCCTCTACGTCCTCTGCGCGGGGATGCTGATGATCGTCCTCGATGCGACGATCGTCAACGTCGCCCTGCCCTCGATGCAGGAGGACCTCGGCTTCTCCCAAAGCAACCTCGCCTGGGTGATCAACGCCTACATGATCCCCTTCGGCGGGCTGCTGCTGCTGGCGGGGCGGATGGGCGACCTGCTCGGCCAGCGGCGCGTCTTCCTCTTCGGCCTGACGATCTTCACCGCCGCCTCGCTCCTCTGCGCCGCCTCGCAGACCCAGGAGATGCTGATCGGCGCTCGCTTCATACAGGGGGTCGGCGGGGCGCTTGCCTCCGCGGTGATCTTGGGAATGATCGTGACGATGTTCCCGGAACCGGCGGCGCAGGCGAAAGCGATCGGCGTCTACGGCTTCGTCGCCTCGGCCGGCGGCTCGATCGGCCTCCTGCTCGGCGGCATCCTCACCGATGCGATCAGCTGGCACTGGATCTTCTTCATCAACCTGCCGATCGGGATCGCGGTCGCCTACCTTGCGAAGCGCCTGGTCGCCGACCCGAAGGGGATCGGGCTCAGCGCAGGGGCCGACTACCCCGGCGCCGCGCTGATCACCAGCTCGCTGATGCTGGGCGTCTTCACGATCCTGCGGGTCGAGCCTTGGGGCTGGGACGACACCCGCATCTTCGTCCTCGGCGCGATCTCGCTCGCTCTGCTGGGCCTCTTCATCCACCGCCAGGCGACGATCGAGAGCCCCCTGATGCCGCTGCGGCTGTTCCGCTCCCGCAACGTCGCCGGCTCCAACGTCCTGCAGGCGCTCCTGGTCGCCGGCATGTTCGGAATGTTCTTCCTCGGCGCGCTCTACCTCCAGCGCGTGCTCGGGTACAGCCCGCTCGAGGTCGGCCTCGCCTTCCTCCCGACCTCAGTCCTGATGGGGGCGCTCTCGCTCGGCCTCTCCGAAAAGCTGATCATGCGCTTCGGCCCGCGCAACACCCTGATCCCCGGGGTCTGCATGGTGGTGGTCGCACTGCTCCTCTTCGCCCGCACCCCGGTCGACGGAAACTACGTGACCGACCTGCTGCCGCCGTTCCTGCTGATCGCGATCGGCGTCGGCACCTCCTTCCCCTCGGTGATGACCCTGGCGATGTCCGGAGCGACCAAAGAGGACGCCGGCCTCGCCTCCGGCCTCGTCAACACCAGCATGCAGGTGGGCGGCGCAATCGGCCTGGCGATCCTGGCGACGGTCTCGGCCGAGCGGACGAAATCGCTCGAAGCCGGCGGCGAGGCCGTCAAAGCCGCGCTTAACTCCGGCTACCACCTCGCCTACCTGATCGGCGCTGCCCTGGCAGCCATCGCCGTCCTCATCGCCGTTTTCGTCCTCCGGGCACCGCAGCCGGGCGCGATGCCGGCGCCCGACGACGATGGGCCGGGACACCCCGGAGGCGAGCCGGAGCCCGCCCTCTCCGAGGCCGGCTAACCGAACGACTGAGGGCTAGCCTTCGCGGCCGAGCGAGGCTGACTCGAGCACGCCGAGTATCTGCGTCACCCGGCAGACGAGGAGCCGCTCCTCGTCGACTTCCACCCAGACGCCGGCGCTGGAGGGGAAGACGACGTGGTCGCCAGGCTGGACGGGCATCTCGACGCCGGCCCCGGCCCACCAGTCCAGTCCCGGTCCGACGGCAAGCACGATCCCCTGCTCGGGCGGCGGCTCGTGCGTCCCCGGCGGCACCACCAGCCCCGAGCGCCGCACCCGGTCCTGATCCAGCTCCTTGATCACGATCTGATCGAACAGCGGCCGCAGCTGATGGCGGACGGACTCGGTCGGGTCGGGGCGTTGCGCGGTTCCCATCGGCATAAGTCTGCCGCATGTAGGGGAATAGGATCGGCAGATGGCGCAAGAAAAGAAACCGATCAACTGGCGCGCCTGGCTGGTCGGCGCCCTCAGCGCCCTAGTCCTAATAGTCGCGCTGCAGAACTCTCAGGAGGTCAGCTTCGACTTCCTTACCGCGAGCTTCCAAGCGCCGCTGATCGTCGTCATCTTGCTCGCCGCCGGGATCGGGGTCCTGATCGGCTATATCGCCCCCCTGATTCGCCGACACCGGCGAGAGGACAAGCGCCATAACGCTTGATCTTTTAATCTTTCCTGTGCAATAGCGCCTAGCGCAGTGAGGGGAGAGGGAGATGAGCGTTCTTCAGGAGCAGATCCCGCAGGACTGGTACGCGACCGCCTTCGATGGGATGTCGGCGGAAATGGCCTGGACCGAGCGGACCGAGTCAGAAATTCAGCGTGCGCTGACGATGCTGCGCCCGCAGGGCGGTGAGCGCATTCTCGACCTCGCCTGTGGCACCGGCCGCCACTCGCTGGAGTTGGTGCGCCAGGGGTTCTCAGTGGTCGGCGTCGAGATCTCACCGGAACTGGTGGAGATCGCCAACCGTGAGGCCGCCGAGCAGGGGTTGGAGGCGACTTTCATCGAGGGCGATCTGCGCGAGCTCGACTTCGCCGAGGAGTTCGACATCGTCCTCAACCTCAACGACGGCGCCGTCGGCTACTTCGAGACCGATGAGGAGAACCACCGCACCTTCGAGGTCATCTCCCGCGCCCTCAAACCCAACGGCCAGAACCTGATCCAAGTCCCCAACGTCCTTTACGCCCGCGCCCGCCTCCCCCAGCGATCCTGGATCCCCAGCGACAGCATGGTCGAACTCGTCGAGCACCGCTGGAACAAGAAGAACAGCTATATGGAAGGGGCGATGATCCCCGTTCGCTTCGGCGAGATCCTCGAGAACCTCGACAAACGGATCGAATTCCGCCAGCGGCTCTACACCGTCGACGAGCTGCGCGAGATCTACGCCTCCGTCGGAATGGAGTTCGAGCGGGTGTTCCACGGCAACGGCCGGCCGAAGGAGCCGACCGAGGCCCAGTTCGAGATCTTCGCCGCCGCCAGGAAGCCGTAGTTCCTAAAAGAGACCAACAAGGACCAAAAAAGGGCATAAATACTCGGGTTTTTTTATGCTAATGTCGCCCTCTAGCTAGCCAGTCGCTGGTTCGAAAGGGGGCTTAAATGCATCCAGGGGGGAGGGCACTATCCGTGCTCTCGGCGCCTCTCAACGTCGACATCCTCAAGGCGTTGAAGGAGGAAGAACGGGGCCTGACCGAGCTGAACCAGGCTGTCGGGCTACCGCCGGCAAGCACGATGCGGTCGTACCTGCGGGCACTCGTCGAGATGGAGGCTCTTACCCGGCGCAGGGAGGGCGGCTTTCCCGGTGGCGTCAGTTATGCCCTCACTCCGGCGGGCGAGGATCTGCTCAAGGTCGGGGAGGTCCTGCAGCGCTGGCTGGGGGAAGCGCCCGACGGACCGATCTCCCTCGGGAGCACCGCCTCCAAGAGCGCCATCAAGGCGCTTGTCGACGGATGGTCGGCATTGATCGTCCGGGCCCTGGCGGCGAGGCCGCTGGCGCTGACGGAGCTACACCGGCTGGTCCCGCAGATCAGCTACCCCACGCTCGAGCGGAAGTTGACCGCAATGCGACTCGTCCGCCTGCTGCAAGCGGAGCCGAACGGATCCAGCCGCGGTACCCCCTATGGGGTGACGCCCTGGCTGCGCAAGGCGGTGCCGACGTTGGCCGCCGCCGTCGCCTGGGAGCGGCGCTACATCCCGGAGCGGATGCCCCATCTCGGACGCCTCGACATCGAGGCGGGATTCCTCCTCGCCGTGCCGCTGATCGAGCTGCCCCCTGATGCCGACGGAGTCTGCCGGCTCTCGATCGAGGTTCGCAAGGATGGGGAGCTCGCTTACGCCGGGGTCAGAGTTGGGCTCGATGGGGGTAAGGCCATCTCCTGCGTCACCCGGTTGGACGGAGATGCCGACGCCTGGGCCACGGGAACCGCCCTCGGCTGGTTCCGTTGGGTCAACGGGGGCGGCGACGACAGGCAGGTCGAGTTTGGCGGCCGAACCCCCCTTGCGCGGATGCTGGCCGAAGGTTTGCGAGAGGCACTGATGCCTCTCGCACTGGAGGCAAGGTGAGCCTGCGCGCCGCACACGATCGTGGCCCGCAAGATTTGATCACACGTGTTTTGCAGGGCCTTTCTCTCCTTGGCTCCTCCACTCGGGCCGCCGCCCCGCTCTTCGATCGAAGTTTGTTGATCGAAAGCGCCGCCCCAGTTAGGAATGACAGCGGAAATCAAACGGCTCCGCCACAGGGACGGAGCCGATCAAGGAGGAACTACATGAAGCACCTCAAGATGCTCGGTCTCGCCCTCGTGGCGGCCGCAGCGCTGATGGCGTTCGCCGGTCCCGCTTCGGCGACCACCGTCACAAGCCCGGCTGGAACCGAGTACACAGGCGAAATCAACGCCACGGCAACGAGCTCGCTCCTGCTGCAGGCTGGCTTCGCCAACATTACATGCACGGAATCCGTCGTTAAAGGCAAAATCGAAAGCAACGGCGGCGCGACCGCGAGTGGGAAAATCACCACCCTCTCATTCTCCGCCTGCAACGCGACAGTAGACGTCCTCAAAAATGGCTCTCTCTCGATCGCATCGACCGGTGGAGGCAGTGGCACCGTTAGCGGTTCCGGCTCCGAAGTGACAGTCTCGACGCTCGGCGTCAGCTGCGTCTACGGCACCGCCGGTGGGACCGCGCTTGGCACCCTGACCGGTGGCACCCCGGCGAAAATGACCATCAACGCGAAACTGCCGAAAATCAGCGGCGGTTTCCTCTGCGCCAGCCCGGCGTCTTGGTCTGGTAGTTACCAGGTCACAAGCCCCGGCACGCTTCTCGTCGACTGACGTCGACATTTGGCTGGAGTTATTAGAGAAAGGGCCGCTTCGGCGGCCCTTTCTCTTTGCTTCCTGAACGCCTTCACTCTATTTGACTAGTCGCCAGTCCTCTGATAGGACTTTGGCCGTACCGGCAGCTTTGACTCGCCTCCGCGAGGCCGGTCCGGCGCGGTCCCCAGTCGAAGATGCTGTCGACTGAACCGCCGAAGTCGACCTCGCGCTTTGCAACAAGATGTCTTGACTATTTGCTCTCTCCTTGATAGAACTTGCTTAGTACCCGAGACACACTCGGGATGAACCCGGCGCCCACGGGCGCCTGATCAAGGAGAAGACATATGAAGCACCTCAAGATGCTCGGCCTCGCCATGGTGGCGGCCGCGGCGTTCATGGCTTTCGCTGGCAGCGCCTCGGCGAACCCGGTCCTCACAAGCCCGGAAAACGTCGAGTACACAGGCAACATCCTCGCCACGGGTGAGGGCACGTTCCTCCTGCAGGCCGGCTTCGCCAACATCACATGCACGACATCGACCGTTGGCGGTACCGTCACCACCAACAACACAAGCAAAGCGAGTGGGCCCATTACCACACTCGACTTCTCTGGCTGCAACGCAACCGTCACCACCATCAAAAACGGCTCCCTGGAAATCATTCCGAACGCTCCCACAGGGTCGAATAAAGGGACCGTCAAAGGCACCGGTTCCGAAGTGACAGTCTCGACGCTCGGCGTCAGCTGCGTCTACGGCACGGGGGCCGGCACCACGATCGGTACCGCGACCGGCGGCAACCCGGCGACCATTGCTGTCAGCGCCAGCCTGCCGAAAATCAGCGGCGGCTTCCTCTGCGCCAGCCCGGCGTCTTGGACCGGTAGCTACACCGTTACATCCCCGAAACCGCTGATCATCGACTGATCTGCTTCCTTCGGTATCGAGAGAAAGGGCCGCCTCGGCGGCCCTTTTTCTGTCCTCACGCCTGAGCGTTCATCGTAGGGCGCGCGACCCGCGGCACCTGCGCCCACGGGGCGCCTGATCAAGGAGAAGACATATGAAGCACCTTAAGATGCTCGGCCTCGTCATGGTGGCGACCGCGGCGTTCATGGCTTTCGCAAGCAGCGCCTCGGCGAACCCGGTCCTCACAAGCCCGGCAAACGTCGAGTACACAGGCAGCTTCCTCGCCACGGCTGAGGGAACGAACCTCTTTCAGGCCGGCTTCGCCAATTTCACATGCACGACATCGACCGTTGGCGGCACCGTCACCACCAACAACACAACCAAAGCGAGTGGGCCTATCACCACACTCGACACATCTGGCTGCAGCGCAACCGTCACCACCCTCGTTAACGGCACGCTGGAAATCGTTCCAAACGCGCCGACAGGTTCAAATAAAGGGACCGTCAAAGGCTCCGGTTCCCAGGTGACAGTCTCGACGCTCGGCGTCAGCTGCGTCTACGGCACGGGGGCCGGCACCACGCTTGGTACCGCGACCGGCGGCAACCCGGCGACCATTGCTGTCAGCGCCAGCCTGCCGAAAATCAGCGGCGGCTTCCTCTGCGCCAGCCCGGCGTCTTGGACGGCTAGCTACACCGTTACATCCCCGAAACCGCTGATCATCGACTGATCCCCATCCTTCGGGAACGAGAGAAAGGGCCGCCTCGGCGCGGCCCTTTCTTATGTCTATCGCGGTTTTCAAAGCGAGCCGCTGCCGATCCCGAAACATGCCAAAACGTTCCTTGACAGGATTGGCAGGATGCCCTACCGTGGCGAGCAGCGGGGCGCCACCACGGCGGAAGAAGCGGCGACATTGCGGGGGAGGAGAATCGTGACCAGGGGGAACTCGATGAGAGGCATCGAACTATCCGTACGTGCGGCAGTCTTGTGGTGCGCAGCGTTGGCGTTGTGCCTGGCTGCTCTTGCCTATGCCCCCTCGGGTGCTCAAGCGGCTGAAGAGCGCCACCTGTTCGATCCTGAGCTGTCCCTCACCGGCAGCTGTAGCCCCGACGGGTCGGATCCGGTCCCTGACCCTTGGTGTCCCGGCCCGCCGGCGCCCAGCGCCGCTTTCGAGAACCCGAGCGCCGCGGTCGACTTCTACGGCAACATGTACATCAGCAGCCATGAGGACGGAGGCCCTGACGGGCGGGTGGACGTCTTCAGTCCTGAGGGGGAGTTCCTCACCGAGGTCGAGATCGAAGGCGCGCGCTCCCTCGCCGTAGATGCCGAGGGCCACCTGTACGTCGCGCAGTTCATCGTTGGGGGGACCAGGCAGGTGACCCGTTTCTCGCCGACTCTTTATAACCCCACCGAGGGGGAAATCGAGTACGGAGACCCCGGCGAGGTCATAATTGAGGAAGACGACCCGGGCGAGTGCAACTTGTTCCTCGTTTCAGCCTTCACCAGTATCGCCGTCGACTTCTCCACCGGACGGCTTTTCGTTAGCTCAGGGCAATGTGTCAGCGAATTCAGCTCCGCCTCAGAGGCGGAACCTAACCAACCGCTCAATCTAAGTATCGGTGACGATGTCTTGACGAGCTGGAGTGCGTCCATTGCCGTGGATGCTGCGCACAACCGCATATACGTGGCGAGCGCTAAAGAAGATGCCCCCACGAAAGGCGTGGTCGAGGTATTCGAACTGGAAGCCCCGAACGCTCACCTTGGAACCTTGACGGGAGCCGATACCCCTGCTGGAAGCTTTCAATCGGGATCCGGTGAATTCTCGGTCGATGTCAATGAAGGAAACGGGCACTTGTTCGTCTCCGATATCAGGAATTCGAAAAAAATCTACGAGATGGGAACCGGCCTCGGAGCCGGGGAAGAACACCTGAATACCTTCGAACGTGACTTCACCTATGTAGTCCGGAGCGAGATCGCCGTCGACAATTCACCGACTAGCCCTAATCAAGGATCTTTCTACGCACCCGCGGGCAGCAGCACGGGCACCCTCGACCACACCTTCGCCTTCATTCTGTCAGAACTGGGTCCTCCCACCGTCGAATCGGTTTCGACTACGGGGGTGACCACGAGCGAAGCGGTATTGAGGGCGCGGATCAATCCGGAAGGTGCCAGCACCACCTATCGCTTCGAGTACACCACCCAGCAGAGCTTCGAAAGCTCGGGCTTCGCCGGGGCCTCGGTTGCGGGTGGAGGCACCTTGCCGGAAGGTAAAGAGGGAGTGGACATCTCGGCGGCCGTCAGCGGACTTGCACCCGGGACCACCTATCGCTTTCGGGTCGTCGCTAAAAACAGCATCGGTGAAGACGCCGACGAGGGGGGCTTTCGCACCTTCTTGGAACTAGCGACCGGCGGACCCTGTCCAAACGAAGAAGCGCGAACCGGCATCGGGATAAGCCTTCCCGATTGTCGTGGCTACGAGCTCGTGACGCCGCCGGACACCAACGGACGCACCCCCCTTGGCGGAGGTCCGTTCGGAATCTACTTCCCGATGCTGCTCGCCTCCCCGGATGGCAACCGGGCGTCCTTCCGTATCGAAGGCGGCGCTCTTCCCGGCGCCGGAGGCGCTGGTGGGTTCAACGGCGAGAACTACCTGTCTCGCCGCGGCTCTACCGGGTGGACCACCGAACTCATAGGGCCCAGCGGTACCGAGGCCTTGGCTCCACAGCCGGGCGGTGTCTCTCCCGACCAGGAGTACTCCTTCTGGAACGACGAACTGCCGGGTGAGCTGACCCTGTTCCCCCAGATCCGCTATCCGGATGGTCACTCTGAGCCGGTCGGCCGCGGGAGTCTCGGCGTCGACCCGCGCGTGAACGCCCAGTTGATCAGCCAGGACGGATCTCACATCGTCTTCGCCACCATCAACGTTCCGAAACCGCCAAAGCAGCTCGAGCCGAATGCACCGCCCAGCGGTACCACTGCGGTCTACGACCGGACCTCCGATGGAGTGACCCACGTCGTCTCGTTGCTTCCCGGCGATGTGACCCCCGCCCCCGGTCAGAACGCCACCTACGTCGGCGCCTCCTACGACGGCGAGGGAATCGCCTTCAAAATCGGCGCAAAAACCTACCTGCGGCAAGACAACCGAGAGACCTATGAAGTGGGCAGCAATGTGACTTTCGCCGGGATCGCCGAAGGCGGTGGCCGCATCTTCTATCTCCAGGGCGGCAACCTGTTCGCTTTGGATACGGCGACCGAAAACAGAATCGCTTTCAGCAAAGGCGGCGACGCGACTGCGGTTAACGTCTCCGCTGATGGCAGCACTGCGTACTTCGTGTCACCAGACATCCTGACCAGCCAATCGAACCCACAGGGCGCCGTTGCGCAAGGCGGCAAAGAGAACATGTATGTGTCCCGCAGCGGGGTGATTGCCTTCGTCGGCATTGTCACTCCCCTCGATGTCGCCAGCGAACCCCTGTTCAGTGGTGAGGTTCTTGGACTTGGCCAATGGACGCGAGGGCTTGTGGAAGGCAAGCCCGCAGTCGCCACTTCGCGCACCACTCCGGGCGGCAGCGTCTTGCTGTTCGAGTCCCAGGCGAACCTGACGGGATACGACTCGGATGAGCATGTACAGGTCTACCGCTACGACGCACGCGTGCCCAGCCTTTCCTGTCTCTCCTGCAGCCCGACTGACGCCCCTGCAACCAGCGACGCGAGCCTGCAGACGATTCAGCGGGAAGCCAGTGGCTCGGGAGCCGTTATTAGCAACAACGTCCGGATCCCCAATGTCCGCCCCGACGGGGAACGGCTGTTCTTCCAGACCTTCGAAGCGTTGGCGCCCACCGACGTCGACGGTCAGCAGGACGTTTACGAGTGGGAGGCCTTTGGCGTCGGGAGCTGTGACCGCCCGGACGGCTGCACTTACCTGATCACTTCCGGGCAGAGCGCGCGCGACGAACATCTCTACGGCCATAGCATCAGCGGAGACGACGTGTTCTTCCTAAGCTCCGAGACCCTGCTGGAGGCTGATTTCGAGCAGACTCCCTCGGTCTACGATGCTCGGGTCGGCGGCGGCTTTGCCCAGCCGGCCTCGGGCCCCTGTCAGGGCGAAGGCTGCCGCGGCATCCTCACCCCGCCCCCGCCCCTGCCCGCCCCCGCCAGTCCAGTCGTGGGGGACGGCAACGTGAGCCGCGGCTGCGCAAAGGGCAAGCGCAAGGTCGTTCGCAAGGGCAAGGTTCGTTGTGTCAAGAAGAAGAAGCGCTCCCAGCGCCAGCGCAAGAACAAGCAGCGCGCGGCCGCGACGCGGAGGGCTGGCAAGTGAGGGGGAGCATGCTGAGGAGAACGCTGATCGCGACCGTATTGGTCTCGGCTTGGTTCGGTGCATCGGCCATTCCGGCCCATGCCGTCGAAGAATTCGATAAGTACGCTGTTAAATCCGTTTCGGCTTCTCTCTCCACCACCCAGGCAGGCGCCCACGCCGATTTCACCACTACCTTTGAACTGACCGAAAAAGACGGCGAACCCCACGGCCTGACCCGAGACCTCGTCGTGTCGCTACCGCCGGGGCTGATCGGCAACCCGCAGAGGATTCCGCGCTGTACCGTAGCTCAGCTGGGCAACAACGTGGAAAGCAGTGAATGCCCATTCTCTTCACAGGTGGGGGTGAGCAAAGTCACCCTCGGTGGTGACAACGCTGGCACCTTCACCGAGCCCGTATACAACATGCCGCCGCCGGGCGGCGACACCGTTGCGCGTTTTGGGCTGTATGCAGGGCTCTATCCCGTGCTGATCAACATCCGGGTCGATTCCCGCGACTACAGCCTTAAGGCGACGATCGAAGGTGCCCCCGCAGCCGCAGCCCTGATCTCCGCCACGACCACCTTCTGGGGAGTCCCCGCGTCGCCTGTCCACGACCCGCTGCGTCTTACCCCCGAAGAAGCGCGCGAACTCGAATTTCCTCCGGGAGGGCGACCGGCGGGACTGCCGGAAACGCCGTTCCTGAGCAACCCGACCGACTGCTCCACCAAACGCGAGATCTCGGTCACGGCGACCAGCTACCAGCTGCCTCAAGCCCCCTCCACCAAAACCGCGTCCTTCCCTCAGATCACCGGCTGCGGCGCGCTCACCTTCACCCCGCAGTTGTCGATGGTTCCCACGACCACCGAGGCTGCGGCGCCGGCGGGGCTCGACGTCAAGCTGCAGATTCCCCAGCTCGAAGCGCCCAATACCTACGCCAGCTCGGCCCTGAAGAGCGCTCGGGTCACTCTGCCGGTCGGCCTCACGATCAATCCCTCCGCCGGTGACGGTCTCGAGGCCTGCAGCGACGACCAGGTGGCGCTCGGCACCGACGCCGCCCCCCGCTGCCCGGCGGCATCTAAGCTGGGAAGCGTTGAAATCGAGGTACCCGCTCTCGAACGGACGTTGCATGGGGCGGTCTACCAGCGCACTCCCGCACCCGGTCGCCTCTTCGGGTTTTGGCTGGTCACCGACGAACAAGGTGTGCGCTTGAAGCTCCCGGCGGAGATCCAGGCGAACCCGTTCAACGGCCAGTTGAGCACCGTGTTCGACGGCATTCCGGCGCTGGGAGGGTTGCCCCAGGTGCCCTTCAGCGAGATGCGACTGCACATCTTCGGCGGCCCCCGAGCCCCGCTGGCGACTCCGTCCGTCTGTGGGACCTATGACACGGCCTACTCGTTTGCGCCGTGGTCTGGGAAGCCCCCGACCGTGGGCAGCACGCCGATACAGATCAGCAGCGGTTGCGGCAAGGGAGGCTTTTCGCCAAAAATCTCGGCCGGCACCACCGACTCGTTCGCGGGGCACTTCGCCCCCTTCACCTTCACGCTCACCCGGCAGGATGGCGAAGCGAATCCGCAAGGTCTCTCCGTCCACCTCCCCCAGGGTCTCCTGGCCAAGCTCGGCGGCGTCCCGCTCTGTCCCGACCCCGCTACGGTCAGCGGTGCCTGCCCGGCGGCCTCCAGGATCGGCTCCATCTCCACCGCCGCTGGGGTGGGCGGAGCGCCTCTCTGGATTCCGCAACCCGGCAAAGCGCCCACCGCTGCCTATCTGGCCGGCCCTTACAAAGGCGCTCCCTACTCGGTGGTCTCGGTCGTCCCCGCTCAGGCCGGTCCCTTCGACCTTGGGACGGTCGTCAACCGTGCTGCCATCCACCTCGACCCGGCAACGTCTCTGGCGACCATCACCACCGATCCGTTGCCCCAAATCCTCGAAGGAGTTCCGATCAGCTATCGAGTAATCAACGTTCTCGTCGACCGGCCGGAATTCACCCTGAACCCGACCAGCTGCGCGGCGAAGAAGATCTCCGCCACTGTCACCTCAGTGGGCGGCCAGGCGGTCACCGTCTCCGACGACTTCCAGGCCACCAATTGCGCGAAGCTGGCCTATTCGCCAAATCTGAGCTTGCGCTTCAAGGGCGTCATGAAGAGGACTGGTAATCCGGCGGTGAGCGCGGTCCTGACGCAAAAGCCCAAACAGGCGAACACCAAGGCCGCCACCGTGCTGTTGCCGAAGAGCCAGTTCATCGACAACGCGCACATCAGCAACCCCTGCACCAGGGTGCAGTTCGCCGTAGAAGCCTGTCCCAAAGGGTCGATCCTCGGCAAGGTCAAGGCCTGGACGCCGCTGCTAGATAAACCCCTCCAGGGCAAGGTCTACTTCCGGTCGAACGGCGGCGAAAGGGAACTCCCCGACCTCGTCGCCGACCTCAGAGGTTCGGTCCGGATACTCCTCGTCGGCTTCATCGACTCGGTGAACGGACGAGTGAGAACGCGCTTCCGCAACGTGCCTGACGCCCCGGTTACTCGCTTCAAGATCGATCTGTTCGGAGGCAAGCGCGGCCTAATCGAGAATTCAAGGCCTCTTTGCAAGGGGACCCCTCGCGCCGAGCTTCGCTTCGCCGCGCAAAATGGCCGGACTCTCGTCGCCAAGCCCAAGATCCTGCTCGACTGCGGGAAGCGGAAGCGCCGTTAGTTAGCCTGGTCGACTGGCCCGCGGCGGTCAGCGAGCTTCGAAGAGCTCGGGTGAGGGGATGCCGATCACCTCACCCTTGAATCGCTTGCGGGTCCCATAGACGACCCAGGTCGTGTCGATTTCGCCGATCTCGAGCTCGAGGCGTAGCTCGTCTTCATGTCTCGCCAAATGCTCGAGGTGGGTAAGACCGGAGTCATAGCGGCCTTCGAGGAGCTCTTGGGCGACGATGGGCTTCGACTGCACGTCGACAATCGCACCCCAGTCGTCGGGGTCGATGTAGCCGGCGGTGGCGGGAACTAGTCCAAGTGATTGTGGTTTCTCGACCTCCCTGCGGGTCAGCACGGCGAGCGCCTTCGTCGGGAAGATGAAGGTATCGACCACGAAGACCTCGCTCCAGTACCGCTCGGTCACCTCGTGGACCTTTGGGTGAGCGCTGCACTGGACAAGGAAAGCCCTGTCGTCCCCCCGGATCCGCTCCAAGCCGTCGAGGAAGTCTGCAATGAACTCGATCTCGAAACTGTCCACTCCCTGAAACGCCATGTACTGCTTGCAAGCCCGCTCGTGGCAAGTGCCCGCGGGACCGAGGGTGACGATCCTCGCTCGCTCTTGTAGACTCAATCCACTCGGCACTCCTCAAGCATAACCGGATCACCATGCCGGTTCCTTGACACAGCTGCCGGGGTACTTTAGTTTGGACTTTGCGGGTGCGCCAGGGACGCGCTCTACGTGCCATGAGGGGACCGGAGGGGGACACGTGAGGGGGAGGGTTACAACCACTTGCCACAACTGGCAACGGGGCTTGACTCTTGCCGGCATCTCAAGCACTACGCCATAAATGTCAAGCCAATAGGGGAGGAAGATCGATGCTCTCTAGTATCCAAAACAAGTTCGGCACGGCTGGTTTGGTCGTGGCGATCGTGGCTCTTGTCGCCGCGCTATCCGGTGCGGCTATAGCTGCCGGAGGTCTTACCAAGTCGCAGGAAAAACAGGTCACGAAGATCGCCAAGAAATTCGCCGGCAAGAACGGCAAGAACGGCAAGAACGGCAAAGATGGCGCGGCAGGTCCGGCTGGCGCGGCAGGTCCGGCTGGCGCCGCTGGCCCGGCTGGTCCAAAGGGCGACAACGGCGCCAACGGGACCAACGGAACCAAAGGCGAAGACGGCATGTGCACCGCGGGTAATCCGGTTTGCCAGCTTCCCTCCGGCTCGACGCTGGTAGGGGCTTGGGGAACCTCGGGCGGCCTTGGCGACGAAGCTCAGCTTGACACCTCCTTGGTGCCGATCTCCTTTACCCAACGCGTCTTGCCAGCGCCGACGGCGCTTTGGGAATTCGAACCCGAAGCGGGGGTGGTGTTCGGTATCGAACTCGAAGACGGGGCGGCAAGCGTCTTTGGCCCCGCCGGTACCGGTGAAGGGCCAGACCAGGAAGCATGGGACGATGCCTGCCCCGGCAGCGCCGAGCAGCCGGAAGCCGCTCCCGGTTTCGTCTGCATCTACAACGGCGAGTTCGAAGGCACTCCGACCGGTCCGCTCGCGAGCCAGGCAAAAGCTGAAGCCGCTAACGACTTCGGTCTGGTTGTGCCTTGGCAGCTTGGCAACGGAGCCACTGCCCGCGGCAGCTGGGCGGTTACTGCCGAATAGTCATACGGATGACTGATCCGCGACTGTCCTAGCCGCGGGTGCCGTAAAAGAACGCCCCGGAAGTCTTCGGGGCGTTCTTTTTTGTCCAGGGTGATCGAAGCTTCCAGTCCGCGCATGTTCCCGAAGATCAGTTAAGCTCCTCAAAGCAATCAGTGAAACTAATGGGGGTGGGTTGATCGTGCGCAAAGCGCTTGTCGGATCGATGATGGGAATGATCGTTGTGGCTCTTGCTGTGCTCGCCGCAGGGTGCGGCAGCAGCGACAGTGAGGAGAGCCTGACCAAGGCCGAATTTGTCAAACAGGCCAATCAGATCTGTAAAAAGTCAGAAAAAGAGCGAAGCGAAATCATTTCTGAAGTGGTCCAGCAGGCCGACCCGAACGGGAACCTCCAGGCTCAGCAGGAAGATGCGCTGGAAAAGGCCCTTCCTACGTATGAAGACGCCGCGAGAAAGATCGACGAGCTCGGTGCCCCCGAGGGAAGCGAGGATACGGTCGATGCGATCGTCGAGGCGATGGAAGAAGCGTCGGAGAAAGTGCGGGCCAACTTGCAGACTGCGGCGGTCAGCAACGTGCCGTTCAATAAAGCCAACGAACTGACTGAAAGCTACGGCTTGAACGCCTGCACCATATAGGGGGCCTACTGTGCTGTTGGCTGTGGAGCAGCCACTCTTCAAGCTCCCGCAGCATCTCGGCCTCCAACCCGGCAGGCAACGATCCAGGGCGCGGCCGAGAAGGTCCCTGGCCTGGATCGTCTCGTCGCCGCATGTCCCATCCGCGCACCCGAAGAACGGGGCCTGGTCTAGGCGCGGCTCCAAGATCGCTTGGTGGTCGGGTCGAGCCCCCGACCACCTCGACGCTCTCTTCGGCCAGGAGGTTGCAGAACCCCGTTCCTTCGCTTGCACTAACCGGGCGGTGGCGCAAGAAGAAGGGCGGCCCGGAGGCCGCCCTTCTTGCTGCTGCTTGTCTCGAGGAAGAACCTCGGGACGGATTCCTCAGGTGCCGGTGCAGGTACGGACGATCGGGGCCGAGGCTTTGGTGCCGTCGGCAAAGATCGCGGTTGCGTTGGCCTGCAGTTTGCCGTCGGCGCATTTGGCGCTGAGCACACCGCGTTTGGTGATCGCCAGGTTGAAGCTCTTGACAGAGCCGCTACCGCCGGCGATTTTCGGGATCGTTGCTTTGGTCAGGAGGCCGTAGCGACCTTTGTTGACCTTCTTGATCTTCAGGGTGGTCACGATCGCTCCGGTCACCGGCGCCGAGAAGTAGGCGTGGATGTAGAGGGTCGTGGTGCCGCCGCTGAAGCCACCGTTGATGACGAGCAACTTACTGTTGACGTCAATCGGTTTTTGTTCCGGGAACTGGACCTCGACCGTGGTCTGGCCCTGACCGATTTTCGCTTTGTTGCAGGCTTTTTCAGCTGCTTTGGTGTCGCGAGACTGCAGCTGACCGGCCTTGCAGACCGGCAGGCCCTTAACGTCGATGGTGCCGTTTTTGTCGGTTTCGACGATCGCTTCTTTCAGCGCCGGCGGGTGCGTGCCGTCTTTCGTCGCAATTTTGCCGGAGGCCGTGAGGCTGATCGGGGCGAATTTGTTCTTCGGCAGCTTGCTGGGGGTGAACTCACCGTCAAAGGTGAAGATCAGATTTCCGGCTTCGACCGTTACCGGCTTGGCGCCGGTGGCGATCCCCGCCACGCTGACGGCAATCAGGGCCGCTAGGGCCGTCGTCAACATCAAGTACTTACGCATATCCCTATATCTCTCCTTTGCGGCCTGCCCGGATGGGTCCGATGCCGTCAGACTTCTTGAAAATTCTCTCCAGCGGGTCAAACTACCACCCCCGCCTTCCTAGTAAACCCTCTGGAGCCGTAAAAGGAGCGCTGACAAGCCGTTACGGGCGAAGCTTTGCGAGCCTCGTCCGCTCCCGCTGGGCGGCTGCGCCCTCAGCTCCCAGGAACGGAAGCGTGACCCAGAACATCAGATCTGGAAGCCGATTCGGAAGTCGCCCGGCGGCGCCATGGAGGATCTCGCTGTAGAGCAGCTCGTTGATGCCGCCGACAATCGAGATCGAGATGATCCCCGGCAGCTCGACCGAGCTCTCGGAGCGGCCGGCCTCGAGGAAGCCGGCGAACTGCCGCAGGGCGGCATCGCGGCGGGAAAGAGCTTTCGGGCCCGCCGCCAGTACCTCGACGATTGCGAAACGCGCCTCGCTCGGGTGAGAGGAGAGGTGGTCGAGCAGAGCGGAGAGGGTCGCTTCGATCCGCTCGGCCCAGGGGGCCCCTGGCCTTGAGTTGAAGGCGTCGCCTGCGTCCTTGATCAGGTTGTCGAGCAGGACGTCGTAGGCGGCGAGGAAGCAGTCCTCCTTGCTCTCGAACAGCTCGTAGAACGTCTTCCGCGAGACCCCGGCGACGCCGATCACGTCCACCACACGGGTCTCGGGATAGCCCCGTTCGGAGACAACCTCGATCATCGCCTGGTGGATGCGGTTGCGCTGGGACTCGGTCACCGCCTCCCTCGGCAAACCGTGTCTTCCCCGGGGCAGCCGCTCGTTCAACCTTGCCGAGCGTCTAATGGAGGGCACTCAGCGAATGGTAGAGGAACGAGTCTCGAACACCCCTAAATAGTCTAAAATTGCTGTATGAGGGGGAGATCTTGGGGCATGTTTATTGCGCTCATTCTGGCGCTGGCGACTGCAGGCTGCGGTGACAGCGACGATGACTCGGCAACGGCGCGGGAGGCTGCGGCTGAGGAGCGCCTCTATCCCTGGCTGAAGGGTCCGACTCGGGAGTTCCTCCTTCCTCCCGGCGGCGACAACGTCGTCCAGACCTTTGGTGAGGAGGGCACTTCGCGAGAACGCGCGGAGGCCACCGCTGTGATTGCCGCTTGGCTGCGGGCAAGAGCCGCCAAAGATTGGGCGCGCGACTGCTCTTTCTTCTCGCGTCCCTTCGACCGCATGCTCACGGAGGATGCGAACACAGTCACTAAAGGCAGGGTGAAGACCTGCGCCGAAGCGCTCGCCTATTTCAAAGGACATGCCTCCGGCGACTTCCGCAACACCTTGGGAGGCAGCCAGATTGACAGCCTGCGGGTGGGCGAAGGCCAGAAGGTCGACGGAAACTTTGGTCTGATGGCCTTCGCCCAATACCACGGAACCGACGGCAAGGACTGGGTCGTTCCACTGGAACGCGAAGGCGGCGAATGGAAAATCGCCAAAGCCGGCCCGATCAACCGGCTGCGCTGAGACCCCCTTAGCTCTCCAGCCAGATGACCTGCTCGCGGTCCGGGCCGACGCCGACCAAGCGGACCGGGACGCCGACGAACTCGGCGATGAAGCCGAGGTAGTCGAGCGCCTCGCGTGGCAGGTCGGCGGCGCTGCGGCAGGCAGTGATGTCGAGATCGAAGCCCGGCAACTCCTCGTACTCCGGTGTCGCCGAGTGAAGGATCGACTGGTGGTAGGGGAAGGTGTCCAGCTCCGCCCCTTCCTTGGAGCGATAGCGCACCGCCACTCGCAGTGGCCCGATGCCGCTGAGGACGTCGAGCTTGGTGATCGCCAGGGCGTCCATGCGGTTGAGGCGGACCGCGTAGCGGAGGGCGACCAGGTCCATCCAGCCGCAGCGCCGCCGTCGCCCGGTCGTGGTGCCGAACTCGTGCCCGCGCTGGAGCATCTGCTCGCCAACGTCATCGAACAACTCGGTCGGGAAGGGGCCGGCGCCGACCCGCGTCGCGTAGGCCTTGGCGATCCCCCAGACCTCGTCGATGTCCTTCGGCCCGACCCCGGCGCCGACCGTCGCCGCGCCTGCCACCGGATTGGAGGAGGTGACGAAGGGATAGGTGCCGTGGTCGAGGTCGAGCAGGGTCGCCTGCGCCCCCTCGAAGATCACCGTCTCGTCGCGGTCGAGGGCATCCCAGCAAAGGCGGGCGGTGTCGGCGATGTGGGGCTCGAGCCGGTGCCCGAAGCTGACGTGTTCCTCGACCATCGTGTGGAGGTCGAGGCGGGGGTCGGGCACGGCTGCCGTCGTCTCGCTGGGCTTCGCCTCCTCGCCGGCCTCCTTCAGCTGTTTGCGCCGCTGTACCGAGAGCTCACGCAGGGCCTGCTGCTTGGGCTCCAGCGCGGCGCGGATCTTGGTCCGCAGGATCTTCTCGTCGAGCAGGTCCTGCACCCGGATTCCCAGTCGCAGCGCCTTGTCGGCGTAGCAGGGGCCGATGCCGCGCCGGGTGGTCCCGATCGAGAGCTTGCCCAGCTTCGTCTCGCCCGCCGTGTCGAGCAGCACGTGGTAGGGCATGATCAGGTGCGCGTTGGCGGAGAGGCGCAGGTTGTTGACGCTGATCCCGGCCCGTTTCAGCCCGTCGATCTCGCCAAGCAACACCCGCGGGTCGACGACGACGCCGTTGCCGATCACACAGGCCTTCTCCGAGTAGAGGATGCCGGAGGGGATCAGGTGGAACTTGAACTCCTCGCCGTCACGGACGATCGTGTGGCCGGCATTGTTGCCGCCCTGGAACCGGACAATCGTGGTTGCCCGCTCGGCGAGCAGGTCGACGACCTTCCCCTTCCCCTCATCGCCCCATTGGGCTCCGACTATGACCACTCCTGGCATGCCGCGGGGGATTGTGACGGTTTAGCTGGCGGCGCGGGCTCTATAGCGGTGATCGGAGCCGAGCAGAGGCAAAGGATCGCCGCAAATCTCGACCAGACGGGAGATGGTACGGCGCCCGATCTGGTCCTCCAACTGCTGCTGGCCTTCGGCGACGACCTCGCCCTCGGCGTTGCTCGTGACGAGCATCGGGCGCTGGTTCTCGTAGCGCTCGTTGACCACGGCATAGAGCTGCTCGACCACCCAGTCGGTACGCCGCTCGGACCCGAGGTCGTCGATGTAGAGGATGTCGACCGAGGTCACCCGTTCGAAGAATTTGGTGTAGGCGTTCTCGTTGTCGGCTTCTTGGTAGGTCTGGCGGATCCGGGTCAGCAGCTTCGGCGCGAAGTAGATGCCGACGGTCTTGCCTGCCTTCAGAGCCTCGCTGGCGATCAGCATTCCCAGCGTCGTCTTTCCGGTTCCGGTTCCGCCCATGAACCAGATGCCCTTCCCCTTCTCAATGTTGCTGTCTAGGCTCTCTACGTAGCTGCGCGCCGCTTGAACCACGTGGCGGGTGGTCATGTCCCGGGTCATGTCAGAGACCGGTGGGCGGTCGAAGGAGACGCCCCGATAGCGGGCCGGGATCGCTGAAGCGACGCCGCGGCTGCGGCCGCGGTTGAGCCGCTCGGCTCGGCAGTCGCAGGGGCGGGCGACGTCTTCGGGGCCGAGGATCCAGCCGGAGCCGTCGCAGACCCCCAGCGGGCAGGCCTGTTCGCGGAACGGCTCGGAGCGGGCGATCGCGGGCATTAGAAGTCAGGCCCGGCCGCCGCGGCGTCCTCGTAGGGAGGGGCTTCGTCGACGGGTTGCTCGATCGGCGCCTCCTGGTGGGCGTAATCGGCGAATTTGGGATAGCGGTCGAGGAAGACCAGCTTCCTGGTCCCGATCGGACCGTTCCTATGCTTGGCGATGATCAGGTCGGCCAGGCCGTCGGGCTCCTCGTCGGGGTCGCGGTAGTAGTCCTCGCGGAAGAGGAAAGCGACGAGGTCGGCGTCCTGCTCGATCTGCCCCGACTCGCGCAGGTCCGAGAGCTGCGGCTTCGGCGGCGTCCGCTGCTCGGGTGCGCGCGAGAGCTGCGAGATCGCCACCACCGGCACCTCCAGCTCGCGGGCGAGGATCTTCAGCCCGCGACTGATCTGGCCGACCTGCTCGACCCGGTTGGCGCGGTGGTCGTCGGAGCGCATCAGCTGCATGTAGTCGAGGATGATCAGGCCGAGGCCGCCCCGGTCCTGTTCCTGGGCGTGCAGACGCCGCGCCTTGGCCCGCAGGTCGAGGATCCCGAGGTCGGAGGAGTCGTCGAACCACAGCGGCGCCTCTTCGAGCTCGTTGCAGGCGCGCAGGACCTTCGGCCAGTCGCGCTTGGAGACCTGGCCCTTGCGCAGTTTGTCGCCGGAGATCCGCGCCCGGCAGGCGATGAACCGCTGCGCCAGCTCGACCTCGGACATCTCGAGCGAGAAGAAGGCGACGGGCTGCTGCTTCTTGACAGCGACGTTTTCGGCGATGTTGGCGACCAGCGCGCTCTTGCCCATCGCCGGTCGGGCGGCGACGATGATCAGGTTGCCGGGCTGGAAGCCGCCGGTGACCGCGTCGACGTCGCGGAAGCCGGAGGGGGTACCGGTCATTTCGGTCTCGCCGGTGGAGAGCTTCTCCAGCCGGTCGACCTCGTCGTGGAGGATTTCCCCCAGCATTTTGAAGTCGGACGCCTGCTCTTTGTGGGCGACTTCGAAGAGCAGTTTCTCCGCCCGCTCGGAGAGCTCTCGCGGTTCGCCGTCGCGCTCGTTGACCCAGCCCTGGATCTCCTGACCGGCACCGAGCAGGCGCCGCAGCAGCGAGTTCTGCTGGACGATCTCCGCGTAGTGCTTGGCGCTGGAGGCGGAGGGGACCTTCGCCGCCAGCTCGGAGACGTAGTGCCGACCACCCGCTTCGTCGATTTTGTTGCGCTGGGTCAGTGCCTCGCTGACGCTGAGCTCGTCGACCGGTTTGGCCCCGGCGTAGAGGTCGTGGATGACGGTGAAGATCAGCCGGTGCTTGTCGAGATAGAAGTCGGCGGCGTTCAGCTTCACCTCGTCGATCACCCGCGTCAGCGTCGGCTCGGCGACCAACATCGCACCGAGAACCGATTCCTCGGCCTCGATGTTCTGGGGTGGGACGTGGGTGGAGGGGGGCTGCGGCATCGGTTCAGTAATAGGCGGCCCGGCGGCGGAACCGGAGCGGCGTCGGAGTGCTCGTCAAGCAAACCAGAGGCGCAGAGCCGCGTCGGGAGCCTTCTGTGCAAATCCCGCGAAAAGGAAGTTGCACTTCCGTGACGTTTATGCGGCAGTTCCGAAGGAGAGCTGGTGGTGCGGGGCGGCCGGGATCAGGCCCTCCTGCTCTTGGCGGAGCTCGCCGCGGCGGAGCATGCGGAGGGTGAGGATGGCGACGCTGAGGATCGCGGTGGCGCCAAGACTGAGCTGGACACTGAGGAGCCCTTCGCGGCTCCAGTAGACGTCGCGGAGGTCGAGGAGGAGGGCTGCCTCGTCGAAGGTGAGGCCGATGCCCGCGCCCATCGGGACCGCCAGCCACTGCTCGGCCTTATCGTCCTCGGTGAGGAGAGCGGTGGTGCCCGAAGCGAAGGCGAGGAGGATCCCGGGGACGAAGTGATGGATGTGGCGACCACCGACGTGGACGTTGCGGAAGGGCCCGCGTTCGTCGCGAATCCCCCAGGTCGAGAGGCGGACAAGCGCGAAAGCGCCGACGAATCCCCCGAGGAGGTTGAAGAGCACGGTTTCGCTGCGCGAGGCTTCCGCGTAGCCGCGGACGGCAACGCCGACGGTGTCAGCGGCTGCGGCGGGGGCCGATTCCAGAAGCGCTTCCGGGTCATGGGCCTCATTCGCCCGGCGGGCGAACATGCGGCTGAACTGGCCGACGATGACGGTGCCGGCGGCACCGAGGGCAACAGCGGCAAGCCCGACCGTCGCCCGCTCGGAGCGAACCCAGCCAGACCTGCGACGACGGAGGCGGACTACTTCTCCTCGCTGATGATCGTCTTCACGGCTGCGGTGGTGCCGTCTTTGAGCTGGATCTCGACCATGAAGGTGCCGAGTTCCCGCAGCGGCTGCTCGAGCTGGATCTGACGTTTGTCCATCCGCAGGTCACGAGCCTCGCGCAACGCGTCGACGATCTCCTTCGGGCCGACCGAACCAAAGAGCTTGCCGTCCTCACCAGCGCGCTGGTGGATCGTCAGCACGGTCTTGGAGAGCAAGCCAGCGGCTTGGGTTTCCCGCTCTGCCCGGGCCTTCTCCGCCTGCTCGGCCGCCTCCATCCGCCGTTTGGCTTCCTGGAGTGCACCGGCGGTAGCCGCCTGGGCCAGCTTGCGCGGGATCAGGTAGTTGCGCAGGTAACCGGGCGCCACATCGACGACGTGACCGCGCTCGCCGAGGGAATCGACGTCCTGCAGCAGGATCGCCTGCGCCATCAGCGCTCTCCGACGTAGGGAAGCAGGGCGATCTCGCGCGCCCGCTTCACCGCCACCGAGAGCTGACGCTGGTGGCGGCGGGAAAGTCCGGTGACCCGGCGCCCGCGCGTCTTCCCCTTGTCGGAGAGGAAGCGTCGCAGCAGGTTCAGGTCCTTGTAGTCGACGACCTCGGAGTTGACCCGCGTGTATTTGCGCGGACGGGCTCGCTCGGCGCCACGCCTGCCGCCGCCACGTCGTGCTCCGCCTCGTTGTGAAGACTCGTTTGCTCTAGCCATCGGCGGCGCATGGTACAGGGCGCCGCATTGCGGCGCCCTGTGACGCGTTTAGAAGGGAATGTCGTCTTCGTTGGCCGAAGAGCCCGAGCTGGCCGGGGCGCCGCCGAAGTCGGACATGTCGGCGGGGACGTCGCTCTGCGGTGGAGCAAAGCCTCCGCCACCTCCGTTGCCGTTGCCCCCCCCACCGGAGCCGTCGCGGGAGCCGAGGAACTGGACGGTGTTGGCGATGATCTGGACCGCCTGGCGTTTGCCGCTGCCGTCTTTGGCTTCCCACTCGCGCCAGTCGAGGCGGCCTTCGACCGCAACCGGCCGGCCCTTGGCGAGGTACTGGGCGCAGTTCTCGCCCTGTGCGCCCCAGACGGTGACGTCGAAGAAGTTGGGCTTGTCGACCCAGTTGCCGCTCTGGTCTTTGCGACGGCTGTTGACGGCGACGCGCAAGTCGCAGACCGCCGTGCCGCCGCCGGTATGACGCAGCTCCGGATCCCGGGTCAGATTCCCGGTGATGACCACCACGTTTACGTTCGAAGCTGCCAATGCACTCACTCCCTCTGGATCGCTTATCTGGTTCCAGTCTAAGGAGGCGGCCGGCTCGACTCGCCCCCTCAAGGAGGCCATTGCCGCAAACAGCGGGACTGTCGTGCCGACTACTCGTCGTCGGAGGCGTCGCCCGCGTCGCCGCGATCATCACGGGCGCCGTGGGCGCTGCGCTCACGCGGCGCCGGGGCGGCCGTCGTGGCGGGGGGGACGATCACCGGCGCGCCGGGATCGACCTTGAAGATGCGGAAGCGAAGAACGCCATCGGCGATCTTCAGGTTGTGGTCGAGCGCGTCAAGCAGCTCGTTGCCGGCCTCGAATCGCATCCAGCGGTAGTCCGCCTCGGTGCGACGATTGATCTCGTAGGCCATCTTGCGGAGTCCCCAGGAATTCTCATGCTTAAGGCTCCCCGTGGCCTCGATTTGGCCACGCGCCTCCTGCGCCAAAGCGTCGCGCGCCGGGGCGTCCAGTTGGGGGTCCAGCATCAGGACCAGCTCGTATTCACGGGGTGCGGGCAAAACGGCGAAGGACTATAGCGGCGAGGTGGCGGCGAGGCCGTCCGCTCCAATCCCTCCTAACGCGGCGCGAACTCTTCAGAGCCATCCCCGGCGGGAACCGGAGCAGCCGCTGCAGGTGGCGGCACAGGGGCTGGAGGCGGTTCGACGGGAGGCGGTTCGGGCGGGGGTGGTGCGACCGGAGGCGGAGGTGCGACTGGCTGGGGTGAGGGGGTCGGTGCGACAGGGGGTGGAGCAGCCGACCGGGGCCGGCTGCTGATCGCGTCCTCGGCGGGAGACCCGATCCGCCGCGACCGCCGCGGGGACTTCTTCGGCCTCCCGGCGTCCGTCTCGACCCGCGGTTCCCGTATTACCGGCTCCGGGCGGGAGGGAGCCGATAGCGGCAGCCCCACATCATCGGCGAGCGGGGGTGGCTCCGGCGCTCGCAGCAAGCCCGGCAACGCCTGCAGCCCCAGCAGCACCAAGGCGGCCGCAACCGCGCCTTTCCCCAAGCCTGCCCATCGAACGCGAACCTTTCGCACGCGCCTCTAAGGCGCGGCGGCCTTGAATTCTCCCCCTCAGGTGGCGGCGGAGCGGACGGCTTCGATGTCCTTCAGCTGGTCGTCCACCCAGTCCCCCGGATTGTGGGAGAAGATGATCTGCCGCAGGCCCTCCGCCCGCTTCCGCTTCTCCTCGGGCTCCATGGTCAGTGCGCGGAAGATCGCGTCTGCCTGCTCCTGGATGTCGAAGGGGTTGACCGAGATCGCGTAGTCGATCAGCTCCTGGTGGGAGCCGGTGTTCTCGGAGAGCATCAGCACGCCGTCGCGCGTGTTCACCGCCGGCGCCTCCTTGGCGACGAGGTTCATGCCGTCGAAGAGCGAGTTGACCATCAGCAGGTCGAAGTGCTTATAGCGAGCGACCGCGTCGTAGAAGTTCTCGTAGATCTTCAGGTCGATCGGCATCCAGTCGGTGGTGCCGTGGCGGTGGTTGACGACCGCTACCAGGGCCTCGATCCGCTCCAGGTACTCGGCGTACTCGGGCACGTCCTGTCGCGAGGGCTGCAGGTGGGCGATGAAAGTCACCTTTTCGCGGAACTCCGGATGCTGGGTGAGGAAGGTGTCGAAGGCGGTGAAGCCGCGCAGCACGTTCTTCGAGAGGTCGGCCCGGTCGACGCGGATGATCAGGTGCTGGCGCCGCCGCTCGAGCACCTCGCGCTCGGCCTCGGCAACCTCAGGCGAGGCGGCGGCCCGCTCCAGCCGCCCGGCGTCGATCCCCAGCGGGTAGGCACGGGCGACCGTCTTGCCGCCGGCGTGGCGCACCTCGGCCGCGTGGTAGTCGACCTCGACGTCCTCGAGGAGTTCGTCGCAGCAGCGCAGGAAGTTGATGCAGTAGGCGTGGGTGTGGAAGCCGATGATGTCGTTGGCCAGCATCCCTTCGAAGATCGCGGTGCGGACCCGGGTCGGCAGGATTCGCCAGCTGTCGGGCTGCGACCAGGGGATGTGGACGAAGTGGTGGAGGAAGGCGTCCGGGCGCTCGGCCTTGATCATCCCCGGGGCGGTGTAGAGGGGGTAGTCGTGCAGCATCACCAGCGGCTGCTGTTGCCCCTCGATCTCGGCGAGGACCGCTTTGGCGATGTCCTGGTTGACCGTCTGGTAGCCGTGGTCCCAGGCGTCGATCTCCTGCTGGCGGATGTCCGGGGCGTTGGAGATGTCCCAGAGGTAGTGCTGGATGAACCAGAGGATCGGGTTGGCGATCACGTTGTAGAAGCGGTCGTAGGCCTCGGGGTCGCTGCCGACGAGGCGGACCGAGTAGTCGATCCCGTCCAGCTCCTGCTGGATCGGTCCCCCAGCTTCCTCGGAGGCGGCGACGTCCTCGTCGGTCATCGCCGAGGCGATCCAGAGCGCGTCGCGGTGCGAGACGAGCCCGGAGAGGGCGGTGACGAGGCCGCCGCCGCCGCGCCGGACCGTCCGCTCGCCGTCCTCGTCGCGCTCGAACTGGAGCGGGCCCCGGTTGGAGACGATGATCAGCGGCGAGGAGCTCACGCCGCAGAGACTAAGGGGTCGGCTGCGGCGGCTAGGCGTCGAGGTCGGTCATCAGCCCGAGCCAGTCCCGAAGCAGGCGCGGGGTGAGGAAATGCTGCCTTGCGTGCTCCTTGCCGTGGCGGCCGAGGCTCTTGCCGAGCCCGGGGTCGCGGAGGATCTCGAGACAGCGCTCGGCACACTCCTGCGGCGAGTTGACGAGGAAGCCGCCGACTCCGTCTTCGATCTGCAGCGGAATGCCGCCGACGTTGCCGGCCACCGTCGGGCGACCCTTCCAGAGCGCCTCGGTGACGGTCAGGCCGAAGCCCTCGCGGATCGACTTCTGTAGGCAGATGTCTGATTGCGACTGGAAGGCGTTGACCTCGATCGCGCCGACGTTGTTGAGGTTGCTGAGGATTTTGATGTCCTCGTCGCCGTCGGCATATTCGAAGGTCCTTTGGAAGTACTCCATACCCTCGGGGTCGTCGGTGGCCATCGAGCCGACCATCGCCAGCTGTGCCTCCGGCACCTGCTTGGTCACCTCGCGGTAGGCGTCGATGACGCCGATCGGGTCCTTCCATGGGTCGAAGCGGGAGACCTGGGTGATCAGCGGGCGGTCAACGTCGATCCCGAACTGGCGGCAGACGAAGGCGGCGTCCTCGGGGGAGAAGGCCATGTTCTTTGGCGAGAGCGGATCGATCGCCGGCGGCATGATCCGCACCGCCTCGCGGTGGTCCCCCATCCCGTTGGGAACGTACTTCGCCATGTGCCAGACGCTCGCGTCGTACTCTTCGATCATCGGCAGCAGGCGAGCGATTGGTGCCGGGTTTGGCGTCGAGAGGTCGATGTGGCAGCGCCAGATCCACTTGTTGCCCTTCTCCCTGGCGCCGCGCAGCAGGCCGATCGGCTGCGGGTCGTGGACGATCACCACGTCCCACTCGCCCTGCAGTCCCTCGGCGTTGATCTGGTTGATCTCATCGAAGATCTCCCACTGCTCGTCGCTCAGCGTCTCCTCGGCCCCCTGGAGGGAGTTATGAAGGAGCTTGGTCGCGTTGTAGAACTCTTCCTTGCCGAAGATCACGTGCCAGTGCGCGTCGACGCCGACGTCGCGCATCAGCGGCACCAGCGTGTAGAGGATCTCGGAGACGCCGCCGCCGAAGGCGGTGGCGCTGACGTGCAGGACCCGCTTCCCTTTCAGCGGCTCCGCGAGCTGGCGGATCTGCTCCGTCAGCTCTTTGCCGACGATGTGGGTGTAGTCGGTGAGGGTCTTGTGGCCGAGGGCGACTTCCTGAAGCAAGGCTGGAGTTCTACACAGATGTGCGGCGACATGGCGTCCAGCCAGCGCCGGGCGTCAGCCGGAGGAGCCTTCGTCGGGCCGCTTGCCCAGAGTCAGCTCGATCTGCTTCCGCTCTCCGTCGCGCAGGATCGTCAGCGACACCTTCTTCCCGGGCTGGTTGGCGGCGATCACTTCAGCGAGGTCGTCGGGCCCGACGATGTCGCGGCCATCGACCTGCAAGATCACGTCTCCGCCGGTCTGGTAGCGGCCTGCCTGGAAGGTCAGTTTGTCGTCGCCTCCCTCGAGCCCGGCCTCCTCAGCGGGACCCCCGGAGACGACTTCGGAGACGAGGCCGCCGAAGGTCGTGTCGAGTCCGAGCTTTCGTGCCAGCTGTGGATAGAGGGCCTGGCTGGAGACCCCGATGTAGGCGTACTCGGCCTCGCCGTCTGATCGCAGCTGCGCGATCGAGCGCTTCACAGAGGAGACGGGCACCGCGAAGCCGACGCCGTCGTTGGCGCCCGAGCTGGTCTCGATCTGTTGGTTGATCCCGACCACGCGGGCGCCTGCGTCGAGCAGCGGGCCGCCGGAGTTGCCGGGGTTGATCGAGGCATCGGTCTGGATCGCACCGGCAATCTCGAACTGGGTCAGCGACCTGACCGAGCGGTCGGTTGCCGAGACGACGCCAACCGAGAGCGACTGCTGCTCGCCGAAGGGGCTGCCGATTGCGGCAACCGGTTGGCCGACGTGCAAATCGTGGTCGTCTCCCAGCTCAAGTGGGTTCAGTTCGAGGCCGTTGGGCTCGATTTGCAGGAGGGCGACGTCGACGAAGGGGTCGAAGCCGATGATCTCCGCGGCGACGACGTTGCGGTCCGGGAACTCGACGTAGACCTGCTCCGCCGGGTCGCGGTCGCCGCTCGATTCGTCGGTGACGACGTGGGCATTGGTGACGATCTCGCCCTCGTCGTTGAGGACGAAGCCAGAGCCCTCCGCGGCCCCTGCCTCGCCGAAGACCGAGCGGATCGTCACCACCCCCGGCGCGGCCTCTTCGAAGACTTGGGAGGCGTCGAAGCCGGGGCTGGCGGTCTCGACGATGACTTCGGGCTCGGATTGCCGCACCGGCGCCGGTGCTCCCGGCGTGGCCGCGGAGCCATCGTCGTCCTCGGCACCACAGCCGGCGAGGAGACCCAGGCAGAGGAGCAGCGCGAGGAGCGAGCCGAGCCGCTTCACGAGCCAGTCCTGACTGGGGTCCGGATCGAGCGCGGGAGCGAGAGGTCGCGGCCCCCGGGCGGAAGGTCGAGCGTGAAAGCGGTGAACCGGCGCGAAGAGCTGATCGTGATCTCACCCTTCATCCGTTGGGCGAGCTCTTTGGCGATCGCCAGGCCGAGCCCGGAGCCTCCCGCCGAGTCGGCCGTGTAGAAGCGCTCGAAGATGCGTTTCTGGGTGCGCTGCGGGATCCCCGAGCCCTCGTCGGAGACGGTCAGCTCGGCACGGCCGTTGGCGGAGTAGGTGGTCACGGTGACGTTGGTGCCCTCGGGCGTGTGCCTGAGGGCGTTGTCAAGCAGGATACGGATGATCTGTCGCACCCGGTCCGGGTCGCCCAAGGCAATCGCCGGCTGCTCGGGGGTGCGCAGCTGCAGGCGGGAGCCGCGCAGATCGGCGCGGGCACCGAACTCCTTCGTCACCTCGCGGGCGAGGGTGGTGAGGTCGACGCTGCTGGCTCGCATCACCACCGCTCCGGCATCGAGCTGGGAGAGATCGAGGAGGTCGGTGGTCAGCTTCGTCAGGCGCTCGATCTGCTGGCGCATCGTCCGCACGAACTCGGCTCGCTCCTCGGGGCTCGGGTCCTCGTCCTCGAGCAGCTCGACGAACCCTCCGAGGCTGAAGATCGGCGTTCGCAGCTCGTGCGAGGCGTTGGCGATGAACTGCTTGCGAGCACTGTCGAGCTCGGCGAGGCGCCGCTGCATCTCGTTGAAGGTCCGCGCCAGCTGGCCCATCGCCCCAACCGAGGCGACCGGGATCGTCGTTTCGAAGTTGCCGTCGGCGACTTTGCGCGCCGCTTCCTGCAGGCGCTGGATGTTGCTGGCGGCGGCCCGGGTGAAGTAGAGCCCGATCGCGGCGGCGATCGCGGCGGCGATCAAGCCGCCTGTGAGGATCTGCACTTTGACCGCCTCGTTGCCGCTGGCGCCGCCACCGATCGCGACGGCGTAGACGTAGACGACCGCGGTGGTGCCGACCGCGATCGCGATCACGATCAGGGTGATGCGGCTGGTGAGGTCGCTGAAGCGGAGACCTCGCATGGGCTACTCGCGGAAGCGGTAGCCCACGCCGCGCACCGTGAAGAGGTACTCCGGCTCCTTCGCGTCCTGCTCCAGCTTCTCGCGCAGGTGGCGGATGTGGACGTCGACGGTGCGGGGGTCGCGGTAGTCGGAGTCCCCCCAGACGTGCTCGAGCAACGTCTCGCGGGTGAGGACCCGCCCAGGGGAGCGGGCGAGGGCGCCGAGGATCTCGAACTCGACGTAGGTGACTTTGATCTCCTCCTCGCCGAGAGTGACCATGCGGCGGTCGAAGTCGATCGTCAGCTCATTGCATTGGATTGCCCCGCCCTCGGCCTTCGCCTCCGTCCCCATCCGGGAGCGCCGCAGCGCCGCTTTCACCCGACTGCGGAACTCGCGCATCGAGAAGGGCTTGGTGATGTAGTCGTCGGCGCCAACCTCGAGGCCGGCGACCTTGTCGGTCTCGCTGCCTTTCGCGGTCAGCATGATGATTGGGACCTGGCTGCGCGAGCGCAGGTGGCGGCAGACTTCGACTCCGCCCATCTGGGGCAGCATCAGGTCGAGAATCACCAGATCGAAGCGGCCTTCCTCGAACCGTCGCAGCGCTTCGTTGCCGTCGAGAGCGGAGGTGACGTGGTAGCCGTCCTTGCGCAGGGGATAGCTCAACAGGGTCTGAATCGACTGCTCATCGTCGACCAGAAGGATGCGGGCTGATCCGTTGGGCACAAGCTCAAGGGTAGTAACCCCTGCATTTTGGACGCATGTGCGAGTACTGAGAACTAAGGATCTGGGTAGGCCCGCCGATAATGATCGCGGAAGCCATGCAGCCTCAAGAGCTAAAAAATATGGTCGAGACGGGCAGCTACAAGCCGGACCCGGCGCAGATCGCCAACGCGATGCTCAGCCGCCGCGGCGTCAGGGAGCTGTTGACGGGGATGCACACTAGCCCTGGCCAAAATGGTCATGGCCCCAAGCCTCCAGCCGCTCACCCCCGGGCAGCCTGACCTCGACTCCCTCACCTGAGGCGACCTCGCCGATCGGCGTCAAGGTCGTCTCCCCGGCTTCACCAAGTCTCGCCACTGCCTCGTCGAGCTTGGCCGGCGGCAGAGCGGCCAGCAGCTCGTAGTCCTCGCCTCCAGAGACGGCAAGGCGGAGGGGGTCAGCTCCGGCGGCAGCGGCGATCTCGGCAACTCCGCTTGCAAGCGGGAGGGAGCCGGCGTCGATCCGCAGGGAAGCCCCGCTGGCCCCGGCGATGTGACCGGCATCTCCGGCAAGGCCGTCGCTGAGGTCGATCATCGCTCGGGCGCCGGCGGCGGCAAGGGCCTGTCCGGAACGCAGCCGCGGGACAGGGTCGAGCTGGCGCCGGCGGAGGTCCTGCGCCGTGGCGGTGGAGACCGCGGCGGCCAGAGCGGAATCCTCGAGCAGGAGGCGGCCGGCGGCGGCGCCGCCGAGCTCACCGGTGACGACCAGCAGGTCGCCCGGCTCGGCGCCCCCGCGGGTGATCAGGTCCTCGAGGGCGGCCGCATGACCGACCACGGTCACCGCCAAGGTCAGGGCGGGGGCGCGGGTGACATCGCCTCCGGCCAGGGTCGTGCCGGTCCTCTCCGCGACTTCGAGGAGGCCCTCGAGAAGCTCCAGGAAGCCGCTCTCGCCGAGGTCGGGTGGAGCGCCGAGGACGATGTAGGCCTCCCCAGCCTCCGCCCCCATTGCGGCGAGGTCGGAGAGCGCGGTGGAGAGCGCCTTGCGCCCCACCGTTTCCAGCCCCGCCCCGTCCCGGCGGAAGTGAACTCCCTCGACGATCGCATCGACTGAGGTGGCCGTTGCCCCGGTGGGCACGGTGATGGCAGCGTCGTCGCCGCTGCCGACCTTGACCCGGGGGCCGTCCGGCGGCAACCGTTCGCGGAGCTTCGCCAGCAACTCGAACTCGCCCATCACTCGACTATCCCAGACACTAAGGTGCGAGCCACGTGGAGCGCCGTCAACCATTCCTGCACCGGGTGGGCGAGGCAGGATCGCGGATCGGGAAGAAGCCGCCCCGCAGCCGCAAGGTCCGCCTTGCCATCCAGATCGCGCTGGTCGTGCTCATCTTCGGGTTCCTCGTGCTCACGGTCATCGACCAGTGGGCGGAGATCCAGGACGAAGGGGTGCACTTCAAGATCGGCTGGCTTGTCCCGGCGATCATCATCCTTCCCGGCTTCTTCGTCCTCAGCGCCTTCGGCTGGGATTTGATCCTGCGCTTTCTCGGCTACCGGATCGGCTTCGGACGGGCCCAGGTCGCCTGGGGACAGCCGATGCTGGCCCGCTACGTCCCCGGCAGCGTCCTCTACGTCCTGGGACGGATGCTGCTCTCCGAACGGGCCGGGATCCCGCGCCGGATGACGATCGCCAGCATCGTCTACGAACAGGCGATCTCCGCCACTTCGGCGGTGATCGTCGCCTCCTACTTCATCATCCAGCACCCGGATCTGGAGGGGGACGCCTACCGCTACGCGGTGCTGCTGCTGATTCCCGCGGCGATCGCGCTACTGCACCCGAAGGTCTTCGGCCCCTTGGCGAATCGGGCGCTGGGGGCCTTCGGCCGCGAGCCCCTGCCGGCGGTGATCCCGGTGCGCGGGGTGGTCACCCTGATCGCCTTCTACTCGTTCAACTGGATCGTCGTCGCCCTCGGCCTCTACTGCGTTGCCCGCTCGGTCACCTTCATCCCCTTCGAGGACGTGCTCCTCGTCGGCTCCGCGCAGGCGATCGGTTATTTCGCGGCGCTGGTGACGATCGTCGCCCCCGCCGGTCTCGGGGTCAAAGACGCCGCCTTCGCCTGGGGGATGAAGGCGGCGCTGCCGGGCAAGAGCTTTGCGCTCGGGTCGCTGATCGCGATCGCCGTGCGCGGGGTGATGACCGCGGCGGAATTGATCTACGTCGGCGCGGTTACGGCTCTGGGGCGTAAAGAGGGTTGGAGCATCCACACCGGCATCCTCCACCCGTCCCCTGAGGAGGAAGAGGCAGAGCGCGAGGCGGCGCTCTCACAGGGGGATGCGGGCTCCTAGCTGGTACGCGGTTAAGGCGAGGGTGAGTAGTTGCAGCGGGCGGTCGCGGGAGATGGCTGCCAAGGGGAGGACCCAGATCAGGTACCAGGGGAGCAGCCAGGCGGTGGCGAGGAGAAGGGCGAAGGTTGCCCAGGCGGCGGCGCGTACCCAGTCGCCGCCGCGCCAGGTCCAGCCGAGCAGGTAGGCGATAGCGGCGGCGAAGAGGATCGCGGCGCCGAGGCGGACGGCATCGGGATCAAGGCCGGTCAGACGAGCTGCGGTGATCGGGATGCTCATGTAGCTGGTCCGGTCTTGGTTCTCGCCGGCAAGGCCGAAGCCGTGTAGCCAGTCCCAGCCAAAGGCGAGCCACGCGGCTGCCCCAATCGTGACCGCCGCCCCAGCCGCACCCATCAGAAAGCGGTTGACGGGCCGATTTCCCTCCATATAGGCGTATTTCCGGCCCGTCGACTTGGGGGAGCGGGATCCGAGGAGGGCGAAGGGGGCGAGGAGCGCGGCGGAGGACTTCGAGGCGATCGCGGCGACCAGGGCGACGCCGCCGCTGCGCTCGCGGCCGCTGAGGACGGCGGCGACGGCAAGCATCGCCAGCAGCATCGTCAAGCCGTCGTTGTGGGCGCCGCCGACGACGTGGACGAGGACGAGCGGGTTGAGGGCGACGAGGGCGGCGGCCCGCAGTGGGTCCACCCCGCGCCCGGCGGCGAGGCGGGAGACGACCGCGGCGATCCCCAGCACCGACAGCGCCGCGGCGGCCTTCAGGACCGCCACGGCGGTGCCGACCGGCAACCAGGCGAGGGGATAGGTGGCGAGGGTGAAGAGCGGTCCGTAGGCGCTGGTGGCCTCGGTCCAGGTGACCTTGGCGAAGGCGGGGTCCTCGGGTGCGGCCAGCGGCGGGTGCACGTAGGGGTCGAGCCCGTGCTGGACCCCGAGCCGGGCGTAGTCGAGGTAGCTGTAGACGTCGTGGGAGAGCAGCACCGGTGCGATTGCAAAGCCGGCGACGAAGATGCCGATCGCCCCCCAGACGATCGGCGCCCCCAGCCTCGGTGCCATCACCACCACGCCCAAATACGCGAGAAAGCCGGCCCAGATCAGGCCAAAGGCGAGCCCGGGGTCGATTGGCGCTACTCCGCGGAGTCTCCGCCGACGCCGACGCCGCTCTGAGGGGGCGCCGGTGGCGGTGGCGGTGCCGGCAGGGGTTCCTGCCCCGCCCCCGGCGCGTAGGCATCCGGGTCGTAGCCGCCGACCGCAGCCGACCCCGGCGGCGGCGGTTCCTCGCTGCTGCCCTCGGTGTCGGTTTCACCGCCGAAGTCGGAGCCGTCGCTGGAACCCGACCTCGCGTAGCGCCCGTAGTAGGGGGCCCAGCTGATCTGCTCCTCCGGTTCGGTGAACTCCTCGCAGGGCACCCCCGCCCCTTCATAGAGCGAGTGCCAGATCTCGGCCGGGAAGGTGCCACCGAAGACGGTGCGGCCGTGGACGCTGGTCATCGAGACGTCATTCGACTCGGGGTAGCCGACCCAGACGACGGTGGAGAGGTTCGGCTGGTAGCCGGCGAACCAGGCGTCGGTGTATTCGTCGGTGGTGCCAGTCTTGCCGGCCTGCCCGGCGCAGCCGGTGTAGGCGGCGGTGCCGGTGCCTTCGGTGATGTTGTCCTGCAGCAGTCGCGTCACCTCCCAGGCGGCGGGCTCGGAGAGGACCTGCTGGGGTCGCGGCCGTTCGGGATGCTCCACGTGCCCGTTCGGCAGCACGATTTTCGCTACGGCCACCGGTTTGCGGTGGACGCCGCCGGCGGCGAGCGTGCCGTAGGCGGAAGCCATCTCCAGCGGCGAGACGCCGATCCGCAGGCCGCCCAGCCCCTCGGCGGGGATCCCATCCAGCTGCGTCGTGATCCCCATCGCTTTCGCCGTCGAGGCGACCGCCTTCGGGCCGACGTCGAGATCGAGCTGGGCGAAGACGGTGTTGTCGGAGGCGATCGTCGCCTGCTGCAGGTTGACCGTGCCCAAATAGCCTTCGTCGGCCGTGTGGACCGTCCAGTGCCCCCACTTGGGCAGGTAGAGGTCGAGCGGCTTCGAGGCGTAGTAGGTCGAGTAGGGGTCGATCCCTTGCTTGACCGCCGTCGTCAGGACGAAGGTCTTGAAGGTGGAGCCGGGTTGCCGGTGGCCCTGGGCGGCGAGGTTGAACTGGCTCTGGCCGTATTCGGAGCTGGAGACCATCGCCCGGATGTGGCCGTTGCGAGGATCGATCGAGACCAGGGCGGCGGACGGGTCTTCCGAGTTGGGCAGGGCCGAGCGCATCGCTTCCAGTCCGACCTCCTGCATCTCCGGGTCGATAGTCGTGTGGACCTCGAGGCCGCCGCGACGCACCTTCTGAGCTCCGTACCTGTCGATCAACCGGTTTTCGACGTAGTCGAAGAAGAACGGTTCGCGGTGCTCGAAGTAGCTCTCGTCGAGGTTCACCCGCAGGCCCGTGGCCATCGCCTCACGGGCCCGCGACTCGCTGATGTAGCCCTGCTTCTCCATCTGCCGCAGCACCTGGTTGCGACGGGCTTTGGCGACGGCCGGGTTCAGCAGCGGGTTGTATTCGGAGGGCGCCTGCGGCAGGCCCGCCAGCAGTGCCGCTTCGGGCAACTTCAGCTTCCAGACGGGTTTCGAGAAGAAGATTTTCGCGGCGGCGCCAACCCCGACCGCGGTGCTGCCTTCGATCGTTCCGTAGGAGGCGATGTTCAGGTAGGAGCCGAGGATTTCGCGGCGGCTGTGCTGCTCGGTGTACTCCACCGCCAGCTCCGCCTCGACGATCTTGCGCTCGACCGTGCGCTCGGGGTCCGGAATGCAGAGATTGCGGACAAGCTGCTGGGTAATCGTCGAGCCGCCCTCGACGGCCTCGCCCTCTTCCAGGTTCTTCAGCGCGGCGCGGGCAATTCCCTCGACGTCGTAGCCCTCGTGCTGGTAGAAGCGCTGGTCCTCGATCGCCACCGTCGCCAGCTGCAGGCTCTTCGGGATCCGCTCGATCGAGGCTGGCGAGCGCACTTCCGGTGAGGCAACCATCCCGAGTTTGGAGCCATCGGCGGCGTAGAGAACGGTGTTACCGCCGCGGTCGACGCTTTTGCAGGAGCTGAGCGAGGGGGCGTCGGCGGCGACGTCCAGTACCCAGGAGGTGACGGCGATGGCGGCGATCGCGAGCAGGGTGAAGACGCCGCCGAAGATCAGCAGTAGCTTGGCGCCGATTCCCCCGTGATGGCGCTGACGTCGCCGGTTGCGATGCGTCATTCAGGAGAGGGTACCCCGCCCCCGGGCTCGGTCAGGCGATCGTGTCTTCGGTCGATTTGTTGTGGACGATCCCTTCGACCAGGAGCTGGTTGGGGATCACCACGGCGCTGCCGTCACCAGGGTCGACGTAGGTGTAGGAGAGGGTGATGTCGGTGACCCGGCCCTCGCATTCCTCGAAGGTGATGCGGTCGCCGATCCGGATTGGTTGGGAGACCGCGATCTGGACGCCGGCGATGATGTTGGAGAGCGTGCGCTGGGCGGCGAAGCCGACGACCGCGACGACCAGCGCCGTCGAAGCGAGGACGCCGGTGGCCAATCGCTGTAGCTCGGTGAACTGACCGAGCACGAGCATCGCCACGACCAGGAAGACGGCGAGATAGGCGAGCCGGCGCAGGATCCGCAATCGCGTGCGGGTCGTGCGCGAGACCTGTGAGACTGCGGGCGACATGGAGGGCAACCTAGCCACCCCACCTGTCGCCGAGCCGCCCGCGCCGGACTTTCCCCCCTCGAACTGGGGTCCCAAAGGGGCCGTGATCGGCGCCTTCCTGGCAATTTTCGTCGGCCTCATCCTCGGCTTGCCGGCGATCTTCTTCGTCGACGCCGAGAACGAATTGACGACGGCCGGAAACGTTGTCGCCCAGGTCGGGCTCGTCCTCGGCTTCCTGCTGGTGCCGCTGGCGCTCGCCCGCTCCCGCGGCTCGAAGTCGCTGGGGGAGAGCCTGCGGCGGCTCGGCGTCCGCGCCTTCCGTCCCTCCGCCTTCAAGTGGATGGCGGCGGCGGTCGGCGCCTACCTGCTCTTCGCGATCCTCTACTCGGCGCTGATCTTCGAACCCGAACAGGAGGACATCGCCTCCGGGTTCGGGCCGGTCCCGGTGCAGATCGCGCTGATCGTCTTCGGCGCCGCGATCGCCGAGGAGGTCGCCTTCCGCGGCATGCTCTTCGGCGGCCTGCGCGAGCGCCTGCCGCGGATCCCGGCCGCCCTCGCCGCCGGCGTGGTCTTCGGGCTCCTTCACGCCTTCACGGGGATCAGCGCCGTGCCGCCGTTGATCGCCCTCGGCTTCGTCTTCTGCCTGCTCTACGAGAAGACCGGCTCGATCGTGCCGGGAATCCTGCTGCATATGTTGAACAACTCCGTCGCCCTTGCGGCTCAGTAGGATTTCGGCCGTGACTCGTCGTCTTTCGTCCCTCCTCGCCGTTGCCGGCATCCTCATCCTTCCCGCGACGGCAGTCGCCGCTCCCGGGAAGAAGCCGCCGCCGAAGCCTGCCCCCGTGGCGGCGGAGGCGACCGTCAAGGTCAAGGTCGGCAACCTCGACAAGGGGCGAGCGGAGATCATGCAGACCGTCCCCGTGACTGGGACCCTCGCCCCCTTCGTCGCCGGCGAGAAGGTCAAAGTCACCTTCTACCTCGACGGCAAGCAACTCTTCAGCCGCAACGTGTCAGTGCGCCAGGCGGGCAGCAAGGGGACCTTCCGCACCAACATCACGGTGCAGGAGAACGGCAAGTACGCGGTTGCCGCCAAGCACGTCGCGACCCCCGAGCTTGGCGCTGACAGCACCGTCCGCAAGAGCTGGAAGGTGAGTTTCCCCTCCCTGCGCCGCGGCGAGTGCGGTGACGTCGTCCTCGGCTTCAAGAAGGCGATGCGCAAGATGGGCTACATCACCAACTCCGGCCGCTGCTACGGCGGCAAGACCGCCCGCGGCGTCCTCGCCTACCGCAAAGTCAACGAGATGAACCGCAGCATGAAGGCCGGCGCGGGCCTCGTGAAGAAAGTTTTCTCGGGCAAGGGGGGCTACGAGGTCCGCCACCCGGGGGCGGGCGACCATCTCGAGGCGCCGCTCTCCAAGCAGGTGCTCGTCTTCACCAAGGGCGACGAGCCGTACGCGATCTACCCGATCTCCTCCGGCAAGTCCTCGACCCCGACGGTCACCGGCCACTACGAGATGATCCGCACCGAACCCGGCCTGAACTCACACGGGATGTACTACTCCTGGTACTTCTACGGCGGCTACGCGGTCCACGGCTACAACTCGGTCCCGGACTACCCCGCCAGCCATGGCTGCCTGCGCACGTTCATCGCCGATCAGCCCGAGATCTACGAGCGCATCTTCTACGGCCAAGACATCTTCATCTGGTAGCGCCTCTCCCTCCGGTCGCTTTCAGCCGAGCTTAGGATGCTGCCCGTGACCGACCTTGATGCTGCCAAGCAGACGCTGCTCCAGGAGCTGCGCGAGCATTCGCTGATCCTCGGCGAGGTGACGCTGGCCAGTGGCGCTACCGCGCAGTACTACGTCGATGCGCGGCGGTCGTTGATGCGGCCGGAGGGTTTCAAGGCTGCCGGAGAGCTGATCGCGGCGGCTGCGTTGGAGCACGGTGCCGCTGCTGTGGGCGGTCCGGCCACGGCGGCGATCCCGCCCGCCTGCGCGGCGATCGCCGCGCCCGCCGGCTCCGACCTCGTCGCCTTCTTCGTCCGCGGCCAGCGCAAGGAGCATGGCTTGCAGCGTTGGGTCGAGGGACCGGTCGAGCCTGGAGTGCGCTGCCTGGTGGTCGAGGACACCGTCACCACCGGCGGTTCCACCGCAGAGGCGATCGCAAGGGTTCAGGAGGAGGGCCTCGAGATCGCCGGTGTGATCGCCGTCGTCGACCGCCTCGCCGGTGGCGCCGAGAAGATCGAAGCCGCCGCGGCCGCCCCCTACCGGGCGCTGGTCACGATCGACGAGCTCTACCCCGATCGTCCCGACCGCGGCTGAGGCGTGGAGCCCGACGCGATCGAGATCAGGGTCGCCGCCTGCCTGGTCGAGAAGCAGCGGACTACGCCCGGCGCTTACCCCCTCTCGCTCAACGCCCTGCGCCTCGCCTGCAACCAGGCGACCAACCGCGACCCCGTCGTCGCCTACGACGAGGCGACCGTCAGCGACGCGCTTCGGCGCTTGGCGCTGCGCGGCTGGACCAGGCTCGCCAGCGGCCCAAGCAGCCGCGCCCGCAAGTACCGGCACCTGCTGCCTGAAGCGCTGGCAGTCTCCGAGGAGGAGCTGGCGCTGCTCACGGTGCTGATGCTGCGGGGGGCGCAGACGCCGGGTGAGCTGAAGCAGCGCAGCGAGCGCCTGCACGCTTTTCCCGACCTCGGCGCGGTGCAGGAGGCGCTCGAGCGGCTGCTCGAGCGGGAGCTGGTGATCCGCCACCCGCGGGGGCCGGGGCAGAAGGAGGAGCGCTACGAGCAGGTGCTGGGAGGTGCGCCCGAGGCAGACTCGGGGCAGCCACCCGCCCCGGAAGAAGCGACGAGCGAGGAGCGTCCCGGCGCCGCGCCTGGCGAGGAGCGCCTCGACAGGATCGAGCGCGAATTGGGCGAGCTGCGCGCCGAGATGACCCGCCTGCGCGAAGCCCTGGGCGAGGACCCGAGCTAGCCGCGAATCCCGAGCACGGCGGTGCGCCGGCCGCCCGGGATGGCGCCGACGATGTGCGTCTTTAGCCAGCCGCGCTCGCGCAGCAGCTTGCGCCCGGTGCCGCTGAGGGGAACCCGGAGGGTCTGTGCGGCGCCGCCGGTGAGGCGGAAGCTGCTGCGGCCGACGACCCGGCTCACCGCTCGCGTCCGGGGCCCGCGAGCGCGCTGATTTGCCACCGGCACCCGGTAGCGCGTCCGCAGTAGGACCTGACCCGGGCACTCGGTTCCCGCCGGCCAAAGGCAGGTGAGGCGCACCCGCACGCCCTTGCCGCTGACTTTGAGGTGGGAGAGCCGGAGCGCTACCGGCACCGTCGCCGCCTTGCAGCCGAGCAGCTGGTCTTCGCCGGGGGCGTAGTCGAGGGCGTAGACGCAGATCTGCTGCCGTCCCGAGCTGACGATCGGCAGGGTGGCGTCGAACCCGTGGCGTGGCCCGGCTTCCGGGTACTCCAGGGCGACGTCGCGGCGGGAACGCGTGGCGGCGACGCCAAGCTCGTAGGTGGAGGCGCCAGGGGTGCCGGCCTTGCCGCCGACCACGAGGCGGATCGCCAGCGGCTCGGTGGGCACGTTGGGATCGAAGGCCCACCCCCGCACCCGCACCTGGCCGGGGGCCGGAGAGTTGGCGAGGTCGAGATAGCCGACCGGGTTATCGCTACCCGGCACCAGGGTGGCGGTGGGGCCGACCGTGGGACCGTCGACGTAGTTGTTGTCGATGTTGATCGTGACGCCGCCGTAGGTCTCGTCGTGGCCGCCGCGGTACTGATGGATGCGCTGGTGCTGCGCCCAGGCGTTGGCGGGCACGACCGGGTCCAGGGTGTTCTGCTGCCCGTTCCAGTTCGCGACCCAGATCGCGTCGGGAAGGTCGTAGCCGGTGCCGACCTGGTCGGCGAGGTCCTCGATCCCCGAGCTGCTGCTGCTGTAGACGCCCGAGATGTAGCCGAGGGCATGGAGTTTCTGCGTCCATGCCTCGAGGAAGGCGAGCGTCGCCGCGGTCGCGCTCGAGGTCTGGGTGTAGGCCTCCATGTCATTGTAGATCGGACTGCCGGGCCCCATCCCGATCGCGGCGGCGTCTTCGACCGCGTCGACCGCCGCGGCGGTGCCTTGCGCGGTTGCCTGGCTGGCGCTCAACATCGCGCAGCTCGTGCAGGCGCTGGTCGGCGCCTGCAGGCCGACGTAGGTCGGGATTACGTACCAACCGGCTTCGGTCTGGGAGGCCACCCAGTCGGCGGTGAGATTGGGCTGAGAGCAGGCGCGGTTGATGCCGCCGATGTAAACGCCGACCGAGCGGTAGGGAGAGCTCCTCCAGGCCGCCATTGAGCGCGAGGAGGGGGCGGTACAGGCGTCGAAGCCGAGGCCGGTGAAGATCGCGCCGCCGGCCGAGGCCGTGGCGCCCCGGCGTGGGGCGGTCGGCAGGGCGGAGGCGCGCGCGGCGCTCCGCGGTTCGACCAGGATTGCCTGTCGCTTCCCCATCGCCTCGGCGGGGCAGTCCTGCCGCGCCGACGGAGTGCCGAGATAGACCGCCCGGCGGTCCAGCCGTACGCACATCCGAGGGTGCTCGGCCAAGCGGAAGACCGGCCAGCCCTGCGGCACCTGCACGCTGCGGCCGTCGAACTGGACCGCACGCTCAGCCGCCCTGGCGGGCTGGGGTGCAAAGAGCGAAATCAGCATCGCCGTCGCCGCGAAGAGCAGCAGCATTGAGTTGTAGCGGCCTGGCCGGGTCAAGGTCTGCACTCTGGCTACAAGCAACTCCCGAGGCGAAAAGTTGCACGTCCGCGGGCGAAAGCCTGCAGGGAATGCCCCGAGCTGGATTCGAACCAGCGGCCTATCCCTTAGGAGGGGATCGCTCTATCCAGCTGAGCTATCGGGGCGGGAAGCTGAATTCTCGCTTAGTTGGCAAAGGGTTATCGAAATTGGCACCTAGTGCGCGCCACGAGTGCGAGTCGGCTCGGCAGGATCGCTTGCATGAAGACGGCAGAGATATATGACATGTCCGGGGCACGGGATAATGTGGTGCACATGTCCAAGATGATCCAAATCAGAAACGTGCCCGACGACCTCCACAGGCAACTGAAGATCCGCGCTGCGGCGGCCGGAATGAGCCTGTCCGACTACATCAAGCGGGAGCTCGACTTGCGGACTCGCAAATCGACGATCCCGGAGATGATCGCGCGGAGGGAAGCGAGCGGGAGGAAATCGACCGCCACCACCCAGGAGAGGGTCGACATCATCCGCGAAGCGCGCGGCGACTGATGGCGGTCGTGGATGCATCGGTCATCGTCGAGCTTCTCTGCGAATCCACGCGGACGCTGGACGCGCGCCTGGCCGAGGAAGAACACGCTCTCTGGGCGCCGCATCTGATCGATGCCGAGGTCGGGCATGCCCTGCGCCGGGAAGTTCGATTGGGGAGGATGACCGCCGAGGCTGCGGCAGAGGCGCTTTGGGAAATGAACGACCTGCCGCTGCGCCGGATCGAGCACGAAAATCTGATCCACGTCGCCTGGGACCTGCGCGACAACTTGAGCTTCTACGACGGCCTCTACGTGGCTCTGGCGCTGGCGCTGGGCGAAACGCTGATCACCTTCGACGCACGGCTGGCACGCTCAGGGCTCGATCTGCCGATCGAGGTCCTCGATCAGGCGTAGAGCGTCTCGGCGGCGAGCTCCATCGCCCGGCTGCTCCAGAGCTTCACTTCCATTAGGACGTCGTCTCCGTAGCCCTCGAGGGCATCAAGGGAGATCAGGGTGAAGCGGCCTTGGGAGATGACCTCTTGATCGACGGTCTCGCCGTCGAGCACTGCGGTGGCGGCGACGGCGCCGCGGATCAAGGGGCGACCCCAGACCAGGGTGACGGCGCCGGCCCGTCCGTTCTCGCCGCGCCAGCGGCCGATCACGTCGTCGTTGAGGTCGATCTGCCAATCGGCGTTGTCCTCGGCGAGGACGTCGGTGAAGTCGGCCTTGGCGGTGAAGTCGGTCGGTTCACCCTCGGCGGGCTGAACGTAGGAGACGTGACCGAACAGCTCCAGCCGCCCCTCCTCGCTCTCGGTGTGGGCTGAGCAGGGGACCCAGACCCGGCCACCCCAGGCCCGCTCGGGGAACCAGTCGACCTCGCTCGGAACCTCGGCGCCGGCCGGCAGGTCCTCCAGGGCGCTGCAGGCTTTCGCGAACTCCTCCCGCAGGCGCTCGCCGAAGCGGCCGTGGGGAATCCCCTCTTGCGTGGTGTCGGCGATGAAGCGCGGTATCGGCCGGGGGTTGGGCGTCACTGGGCCACCCTACTCAGGCCTCGACGCACTCGCGCAGGTCCGCCGCGGCCCGCTCCGGTGGGTAGACGTTGATGTCGACGCCGGTGCCGAGCTCGAAGCCGGCCTTGATCGTCAGGCGGGGGGCGATGTCGACGTGCCAGTGGAACTGGTCGGCGCCACGGGGTGCGGTGCGGACCCAGAGGTTGAGCTCGGGCGGGCCGTCGAAGAGCCTGGCGAGCGCCCGCATCGCCGTGCGGATCATCGCCGCACCCCCCTCGTCCTCCTCGAAGCGCGCTGATTCCCCGCGCGGGATCACCCGCAGCTCGAAGGGGGAGCGGGAGGCCCAGGGGCAGATCAGCGCCGCCTCGTCGTCGATCGCGACGAGGCGGTCGCGGCGGCGCACCTCCTCGACGAGGACGTCGCTGAGCAGCCCGCCACCAGCGGTCCGTTCGCCGTAGGCGCCGACCCGCTCGCGCTCCCGCGCGACCGCGGCGGGCACGAAGGGGAGCGCGTAGAGCTGCGCGTGCGTGTGCTCGAGCGAGGCGCCGGCGCCTCCGCCCTCGTTGACGATCAGCTGCAGGTAGGAGGCCTCGGGGTGGGCGCGCATGCGCTCGCGCCAGGTCCCGACCGCGGCAGCGAACTGCGCCTCGTCGAGCTCGGCCATTGCGGTCACGTGCTCGGGGGCGTTGATCAGCACCTCGTGGGCCCCGTCGGCGGGGCGAGAGGAGAAGAGGTCCGGTTCGCCGGCTCGTTTGGACGCCAGCAGCGGGTCGCCGCTGCTGGCAAACGAGCCCGCGTCAGACGCGGGTGCCACGCCACCGCCAACCGATTTCTCCCCGTTGTCCGGGGACGGCGGCGTGCCGAGGGCGGGGTAGAGGTTTGGAACGACCCGCGTCTTCCAGCCGGGAGTGTCGGGGTCGCCGCCCCCCGGTCGCAGCGCGCAGCGCTCCGGCGGCGTGCGCTCCTCCCGTCCCTCGCAGAAGGGACAGTTGTCCGGGCCCTTCGGCTCGCTCGCCCGCGCTGAGAAGCTGTCCGGGCGCGCGGCCCGCCCCGGGGCGAGGATCGTCCTCAGCCCGGAGAGCTGGTCGATGCGTACCTCTGGCGAGCTCAGGAGCGCGAGGGGGGAAGGTCGTCTACGTCGGGCTCATCAACCGGCGGCGGCTCCGGCGGGGCCTGCGGACGGGGCGGCCGCTGAGTGCCCTTGGCCCGCTCGGCCGAGCCTTTGCCGATGAACGGCTCGAGCACGTCCATCGGCAGCGGGAAGACCACCGTGGTGTTCTGGTTGCTGCCGATTTCAAGCAGCGTCTGCAGATAGCGCAGCTGCAGCGAAGCGGGGTTGGTGCTGATGATGTCGGCGGCGTCGGTGAGCTTCTGAGCGGCCTGGAACTCGCCCTCGGAGTTGATGATCTTCGCTCGCCGCTCGCGCTCGGCCTCGGCCTGACGCGCCATCGCCCGCTGCATCTGCTCGGGGATCTCGACGTCCTTGATCTCGACCGCGGTGACCTTGATGCCCCAGGGCTCGGTCGACTCGTCGATGATCTTCTGCAGCTCTTCGTTGAGGCGCTCGCGGTCGGCGAGGAGCTGGTCGAGTTCGGCCTTGCCGAGCACCGAGCGCAGCGCGGTCTGGGAGATCTGCGAGGTGGCGATCAGGTAGTTCTCGACCTCGACCACCGCCCGGTTGGAGTCGATCACGCGGAAGTAGGCGACGGCGTTGACGCGGCAGGGCACGTTGTCGCGGGTGATTACCTCCTGCGGCGGGATGTTCATCGTCACCGTGCGCAGGTCGACCTTGACCATCCGGTCGACGACCGGGATCAGCAGGATCAGCCCCGGTCCCTTCTGGGCGATCAGGCGACCAAGCCGGAAGATCACGCCGCGCTCGTACTCGCGCAGGATTCGGACCGAAGCCCCCGCCGCGATCAGCGCGAAGAACGCGAGGACGATGAGAATTCCTGCGACAGCCTCCATCAACCGGCTCCTTCACTCGTGTTCACCGCGGCCTGCGGCTCGGGGCGGACAACCAGGGTCAACCCGTCGACCGCCTCGACTCTGACTTTATCCCCCAGGCGGACCGGGCTCGCGCCGTCGGCGAGGCGGGCGCTCCAGATCGTCCCGCCCAGCCACACCCGGCCGTCGGGGTCGATCGCGCTGCGGGCCTCGCCGGCGGAGCCGATCATCTCCTCGGTCCCGGTGCGGACGCGGTCGTTGCGGTGCGCCTCCCAGACTTTGCGGCTGACGAAGTAGAAGGTGACTCCGGAGAGGAGGCCGAGGGCGATCAGCCCTCCACCGGCGTAGTCGGCGATGTCGTTGTCGGAGCTGAAGGCGACGACGCCGGCCGCGGTCAGCCCCGCCACACCGAGGACCGCGAGGACGCCGCCGGTCGGCAGCAGCAGCTCGGCGGCCAGCAGGCCGAAGCCGATGATCGCGATCAGGATGAACAGTTCCACCGAGATTGATTATGCGCCCTCGAGGGCGTAGCGGCGCACGTCCGCTTCCAGATCGGAGGTGTCCGCGTATTGACCTTGCTTGAGGAAGACAAGCTCTCCCGCGCGGTCGTAGAAGGCGGTGTCCGGCAAGCCCCCGGCCGTCGCGCCGAGAGAGTCGAGGATCTCTTTGTCGGGGTCGCTGTAGCTCGGGTAGGGAACGGGTTCTTCGCGCAGGAAGGTGGCGGCGGCATCGTTGGAATCTTCGGCGTTGACGCCAAGGAAGGCGACTTTCTTGCCGTAGCGGGCCGAGAGCTTCTGCAGAACCGGGAACTCCTCGCGGCAGGGCATGCACCAGGAGGCCCAAACGTTGACTACGACCGGGTAGCCGCGCAGCTCCGCGAGCCGCTTCTCGTAGGCCTCGACGCCGCCCGGAAGTAGCTCGTCGGCCTGCTTGTAGAGTCCGGCCAGCGGCGCCGGTGCACCCGCGAGCGCCTCTGCGTAATCGGGGTGGGAGCCACCGGATCCCCCCTCGTCGGAGGCCCCGCAGGCGCCGAGCAGGAAGGTCGTCAGCGCCAGCGCGCCCAGCGCCAGAAGTGGTCTTAGTCGCGCAACCATCCGATCGATGGGTACAATACGTACGTTCGGTTCGTGAAACGCGATCCGCTCTGAGTACTCGGGGGAGACGGGCAAGTCGAGCCCCCGCAGCCTCGTTCACTTGTCCCAGCCGTTTGTCTTGTTCGGCAGGGACGGAATCCGGAAGCCTTCCTTGGCCAAGACCACTGACGTTGCCGCAGAGGCGGCAGTTCCTTCAGGCGCTGACATCGAGCGTGCGGCGGCATTCGCCCGTGAGCCCTTCCTGCTCGACGGCGAGGGGCCGGAGGCGCTGGCGCCGGGAACGGCACGCCGGCGCGCCCTCGACGGCGCGCTGAAAGAGCTCGACGAAGGCGCCGAGCACCCCTCGATCCAGTGGCGTCGCGACTTCTCGCTGCTATTGGGCCTGGAGCGCTTCCTCGCCGACGAGCCGCCGAAGCTGCGCGATGGCGCCGAACTGAACCCGCACCAGGTGGACGCCCTCTCGGGGACGCTTGCCGAGCTGATGGGCCAGCAGCAGACGGGCACCGCTGGGGCGACTGAGAACGGCAACGGCAACGGCGATAGCGAGTCCAACGGAGGTACGGCGGTTGCCGAGACTGACCTCGACGGCGCCGGAGAGGTCGACGACGAGGAGGACGAGGAGGATGAGGACGTCGACCCTGACGAGGAGCCGCAGGACTGGGAAGAAGGGCCGGCCGACGAGGACGAGGAGGTCGTCGAGGAGGCCCCCGAAGACCCGGGTGCCGAGCGCCGCTTCTGGTTTGAGCACGCAACCGGCGCCGGCAAGACCGTTGCTGCCGTCGGCTTCATCGAGGCGACCCGCACCGGCGGCGTCCTGATCCTCACCCACCGCCGCAACCTCGTCGACCAGTTCATCGGCGAGATCTCCGACCGCGGCTACAAGGAGCGGCTGCGGCCGCCGCTACTGGGCGACCGCGACGATGCCGAAGGCCCGGTCACGGTCGAGACCTACCAGTGGTTCGTCCGCAACCACAAGAAGATCTCCGACGCCTACTCGATCGTCATCTGCGACGAGGCTCATACCGCGCTCGGCGAGAAAACCAGCGCCTGCATTCGCGAGCTGCCGGGCCCCGTCTTCATCGGTATGACCGCCACCGGCGCGCTGATCGCCCGCCACGTCGCCGACCTCTTCCCGACCCAGACCTCGCGCTTCGACCTCGCCCAGGCGGCGCGCCGCGGCGTCATCGCGCCGCTGCGGTGCCTGCGCATCCCGCCCGGCCCCGGGGTGCGGACGATCGCCAAGGTGCCGCTGCGCAAAGGCGAGGTCGACCAGGACTTCGACCAGGAGGAGCTGGCGGCGCTGCTCGATCAGGAGCCCTTCAACGTCGCCATCGCCGACCTCTACCGCTCGCGCTTCCGCAAAATCCCGGGTGTCGTCTACACCGCGGGGGTTCAGCACGCGAAGAACGTCGCCAAAGCCTTCCGCGACGCCGGCATCAACGCTCAGGCGGTCTCCGGAGAAACGCCGAAGCGCGAGCTGGCAGAGATCCTCGCCGGCTTCGAACGCGGCACCGTCGACGTGCTCTGCAACGCAATGCTGCTGGCCGAGGGATGGAACAGCCCGCGGGCGACGATCTGCATGCACCTGGCTCCGACCGCCTCGCGCCGGATCTACCAGCAGCGGGTGGGCCGCGTGACCCGGAGGGCGCCGGGCAAGGAGGCGGGGATCGTGCTCGACTTCGTCCATCCGGCGACGACCCACGACGAGACGATCGTCACCCTCCACAGCCTGCTCGACCGTGACGTCTACCGCGGCGGCGCCATCGTCGTCGGGCCGGTGCGGCGTGGCCGCGGCCGCAAAATCCGGGTCGAGCGGCGGATCGTCCCCGTCTCCGACATCGAGCAGAAGCGGATGGAGGTGCTGGAACGGGAGATCTGGCGGATCGCCGTCGAGAACCTCGACTACCCCGAGCAGCACGCTTGGGCGGCGCTGGCCGGGGCCCGGGTCAACACCCAGGGCTGGCGGCGGGCGCGGGCGATGCTGCAGAACGACCGCACCAAAGAGCTGCGCCGCCGCTTCCTGCTGACCTGCGTCCAGCGCAACCGCAACTCGCAGCTGCGGCTGAAAGCACTGGGCGAGATCGCCGACCTCGGCGACCCCGACGCCTTCGACGACGCGATCGACATCGTCGGCACCTGGAGCCGCGAGGACAAGCGAGCGGGAACGAAGACGCTGCTGCAGGCGCTGATCGACAAGCGGATCGGCCGCCGCGACCAAGCGCAGGCGTGGGTCTGGCGCCTCGCCTCCTACACCCGCGAACTGCACGAGGAGTACGCCGTGCAGCGCTGGCCGGAGACCAAGCGCCTGCTGGGCCTGCTCGTCAACTCTTCGGGCCGGGCACACGGGCGCAACGCGCGGCGGCTCGTCCACGCCGCGCGCAAACAGGACCGCCGCCTGGCGGTGGCGCTGCTGGCGGCGGCGGTGTCGCACACCCCCGAGGGCGAGGAGGTGCTGCGGGGAGCGCGGATGCGGTTGGCGCGGAAACCCTCGGGCGTGGCCCGCGAGCTGCTGAAAAACTTCCCCAAAGGCAAGCGTCGGCGCAAACGCAAACGCAAAGACGGGCAGGGGGAGAACGGCGGCGCCCCGGAGGCTGCGGCCAACGGCGGGCAGCCGAATGGCGAGGACGGCCGCCGGGAGCGGCCGAAACGTTCGCGGCGGCGGCGCAAACCGAAAGCGTCAAAAGCGGGTGAGGTGGACCTCGCCAGCACCGACGGCGATGCGGTTGCCGCTGGGGGTGACGACGAGCAGGTAGCCCCTGTCGTCGATGCCGTCGGCGATCCCTGAGCCTCCCTCCC
>Ga0190275_10000168_pt1 | contig 70954 bp, 62 predicted proteins | sample Popmic550T_FD_133745 | JGI IMG/M metagenome (GOLD analysis project Ga0190275, IMG submission 133745) | Populus adjacent soil microbial communities from riparian zone of Yellowstone River, Montana, USA - 550 T | ecosystem: Environmental > Terrestrial > Soil > Riparian zone > Trees stand | place...
AGTCGGGCATCGACTTCGCGAACGGGATCTCCGGGTTGCCGGTGGCCCCCTCCGGGTCGAAGCGCATGTAGCTGAACTTGCGCACGAGCGTCTCGAGCGGCACTCCGTACTGGAGCGCGATCGAGATCGACGTCGCGAACGCGTTCATCATGCCGCGCAGCGTCGAGCCCTCCTTGCCGATGTCGGTGAGGAAGATCTCGCCGACCGTGCCGTCCTCGTACATGCCGGCGGTGATGTAGCCCTCGTGGCCGCCAATCGAGAACTTGTGCGTGATCGACTGGCGCTCCTTCGGCATCCGCCGCCGCAGCGGCTTGCGCTCCGGCTCCTCCGCGGGCGCGGCGTCCTTCTTCTTGTCGCCCGCGTCCGTGCGCAGCGCCTGCGCCGTCTTCGACCCGTCGCGGTAGATCGCGAGCGCCTTCACACCGAGCTTCCACGCCTGGAGGTACGCGTCCGCGATGTCCTCGACGGTCGTGGTCTCGGGCATGTTCACCGTCTTCGAGATCGCGCCCGAGATGAACGGCTGGACCGCGCCCATCATCTTGATGTGGCCCATGTGCGAGATGGCCCGCTGGCCGACGGCCACGTCGAACACCGGCAGGTGCTCCTCCTTGAGGACCGGGGCGCCGACGATCGTGCCGTGCTCCGCGATCCAGGCGTCGATCTGACCGATCTCCGCGGCTGAGTACCCGAGCGTCTCGAGCGCCAGCGGCACGGTCATGTTGACGATCGTCATCTGGCCGCCGCCCACGAGCTCCTTGAACTTGACGAGCGAGAAGTCCGGCTCGACGCCGGTCGTGTCGCAGTCCATCAGGAAGGAGATCGTGCCGGTGGGGGCCAGCACCGTCGCCTGCGCGTTCCGGTACCCGTGGGCCTCGCCCAGCTCGACCGCCTCGTTCCACGCGCGGTGCGCCGCGCCGAGGAGCGCGCCGTCATCGATGAGCCCCTCCGGGATCTCGTACGAGGCGTCGCGGTGCTTGCGCATCACGTGGTTGTGCGCGTCGCGGTTCTCCGGGTAGCGCTCGTACGGGCCGGTCGCGTCGCGGGCGATCTCGGCCGACATGCGGTACGCGCGCCCGGTCATGAGCGCCGTGATCGCCGCCGCCAGCGCGCGGCCGGCGTCCGAGTCGTACGGCAGGCCGTTCGCCATCAGGAGCGCGCCGAGGTTCGCGTAGCCCAGGCCGATCTGGCGGAACGCGCGCGCGTTCGCCCCGATCCCCTCGGTCGGGTACGAGGACGGCCCGACGACGATCTCCTGCGCGAGGAAGACGACGTCCACCGCGTCCTCGTACGACTCGACGTCGAACGTGCCGTCCGGGCGGCGGAACTTCATGAGGTTGAGCGACGCCAGGTTGCACGCCGAGTCGTCCACGTGCATGTACTCCGAGCACGGGTTCGACGCGTTGATGCGGCCGGACACCGGGCAGGTGTGCCAGTCGTTGATGATCGTGTCGTACTGGACGCCCGGATCGGCGCAGCGCCACGCGGCCTCGGCGATCTCCTTCAGCAGCCAGCGCGCGTCGACCCGGTCGACGACGTGCCCGCCGTTGCGGGCGGTCAGTTCCCATTCCTCGCCGCGCTCGGCGCGCTGCATGAACTCGTCCGAGACGCGCACTGAGTTGTTCGCGTTCTGGTACTGGATCGAGGTGAAGCCGTCACCGTCGATCGACATGTCGAAGCCGGCGTCGCGCAGCGCGGCCGCCTTCTCCTCCTCCTTGGCCTTGCACCAGATGAAGTCGTGGATGTCGGGGTGGTCCACGTCCAGCACGACCATCTTGGCCGCGCGGCGGGTCTTGCCGCCCGACTTGATCGTGCCAGCCCACGAGTCGGCGCCGCGCATGAACGAGACCGGCCCGGACGCCGTGCCGCCCTTCGACAGCTGCTCCTTGGACGCGCGGATGTTCGAGAGGTTGATGCCGGACCCCGACCCGCCCCGGAAGATCATCCCCTCCTTCGTGTTCCAGGAGAGGATCGACTCCATCGTGTCGTCCACCGACAGGATGAAGCAGGCCGAGCACTGCGGGTGCTCTTCGAAGCCGACGTTGAACCAGACGGGCGAGTTGAACGCCGCCATCTGGTGGAGCAGGATGTGGGTGAGCTCGTGCTCGAAGGTCTCGGCGTCGTCGGCCGTCGCGAAGTAGCCGCCGTCGCGGCCCCAGGCCGCGATCGTGCCGGCGACGCGGCCGATCATCTGCTTGACCGACCGCTCGCGCTGCTCCGAGCCGAGCTGCCCGCGGAAGTACTTCTGGGCGACGATGTTCGTGGCGTTCTGCGACCAGCTCTTCGGGAACTCGACGCCGCGCTGCTCGAAGGCGGGCTTCTCCGGGTTGCCGATGATCGCGTCGCGGATCTCCCACTCGATCGCGTCGAACGGATGGACACCCGGCTGCGTGAAGACGCGCTTCAGCCCGACACCACCATGGGTCTGTGCCTGGTCGGAGGTGGTGGTGGCGGTGTGCGGCATGAGTCTCTCCTAAGCGTCTTGCGGGCGTACAAACCCCTGATCAAAGGGGGGAGATAACGCTACGACGGCTCCCGGACGTAACCGAGGAAATCCCTGCAAAACGAGGATCTTCGGAAACGGCGGCGGCTGAGGTAATTGTAGAGCTAGCGACCGGGCGAGAGACGGTCCCACACCGACTCAAACGTCGCGAATAGCGGCTTCGTGAGGCGCTCGGGGCTCCAGCCCATGAACCACGCCACGGTCCAGGCGAGCGAGAGCAGCACCGCGATGCCTGCCGCCACCAGCAGCGCGACGAGCGCGCCGGGCGTCTCGCTCGCGACGGCGGCGGTCGCCAGGTTGGGCGCCGCGAGCTCGGTCGGGACGGCCTCCGCCGCCACCTTCGGCGCGGGCGGCTCCGGCACGGCCTTCGTCTTCTCGATCTGGGGTGCGCCGGGGCCCGGCGTGCCGGCGGAGACGACGGTCGGCGGCACCTCCTCCTCGTCGGTCCCCACCGGGCCGGTCGGCGCGGGCGTGTCCGACCCGCACTGGGCGCCGGCGGTCGTGAGCGCGTCCCCGAACCCCGGCGCGTACTGCTGGATGTCCGGGGGGATCCCCTGCCCGGCGTTGTGCAGCTGATCGGGCCGGTAGCAGCCGTCGATCGTGCCGTCGCCCTTGTAGTCGTTGAAGATCTGCTGGAAGTCCTCCTGAGCCGCTGCGGCCCCGGGGAGCGCGAGCGCGACGAGCACGCTCAGCGCGGGTATCAGGCGGACAACCCTCACCTCATCGAGGGTAGCGACCGCCGATGAGGGTCGAGGCGGCACAATGCGCGCGTGTCCGACCCCCTCGAGCCGGCGGCGCCCCGGCGCCCCGCGGGCGCCGCCATGCTCGGCGTCGCGCTGGCGGCGCTGTGCGCGTGGGCGCTCTTCTCGGAGGGTGCGACCTCGCTCCAGAACGAGGCCGGGCTCCAGATCGCGGTCTGCGCGCTCGCCCTCGTGGCCCTCGCCGGGCTCCTGTTCTCGCCGCGGATCGGCCTCCGCGCACCGGTCCAGGCGCTCGCCGGGCTCGCCCTGCTCGTGGTGTTCGCGGCGTGGTCCGGCTGGAGCATCGGCTGGTCGATCGCGCCCGACCTGAGCTGGGTCCAGCTCAACCGGTGGGCCACCTACGCGCTCGTCGTCGCGCTCGCCCTCGTGCTGGGATCGAGCCTCCGCGAGGCGCCGCGGCGGACGGCCGGCGCCTATCTCGTCGTCGCGACCGCTGTCGCGCTCTACGCCCTCGGCGGCAAGGTGCTCCCGTGGGTCGAGATCCCGGGCCTGCTCGACCTCGACCACACGAGCGACTTCTCGCGCGTGCGCGCGCCACTGGGCTACTGGAACGCGCTCGGCCTCGTATGCGTGCTCGCGGCGCCGCTCGCGGTCCGGATCGCGGCGGACCCGGACTCCCGTCCGCGCGCGCGGAGCCTCTCGACGGTGGCGCTCGTGCTCGTGCTCGTCACGCTGGGCCTCACCTACTCGCGCGGGGGGATCCTCGCGACGCTCGTCGCCCTGGGCGCGCTGGTCGCGATGGGCCCCGACCGCCTCCGCCTGACCGCTCACGCCGCGCTCGGGATCGCCGCCGCCGTGCCCGCGTACCTCGTCGCCGTCGTGCGCGACGACCTGACCGCCGACGGCATGTCGCTCGGCGAGCGGTCGGACGACGGCCTGATCCTGCTGGGCGCTCTGCTCCTGGGCTGCGGCCTGGCGGCCGCCGCGGCGCGGCGGCTGGCCGCCGCCGACGCCCGTCTCGGCGAAGCGCGGCTGCCGCGGCGCTGGGCGAACGCGCGAACGGCGATCGCCGCCGCCGCGGTCGGGCTCGCGCTGGCGGTGGGCGCCCTCGCCGTCTCGGAGCGCGGGGTCACGGGCACGATCGAGCGGAGCTGGGACGACTTCACGGCGACCAAGCAGGACGAGCAGACCGATCCGTCCCGCGTGCTGCGCTCGAACTCGGGGAACCGCTGGGTCTGGTGGCGCGAGGCCGTGGGCGCCTTCTCGGACGAGCCGGTGCGCGGCTGGGGGGCGGGTTCGTTCCCGCTCGTCCACCGGCGCTATCGCTCGGACCAGCTCTCGGTGCGCCAGGCCCACAGTGTCCCGCTCCAGCTCCTCGCGGAGACGGGCCTCGTGGGCGCGCTGCTCGCGCTGGGCGGCCTCGGGCTGCTTGGGTGGGCGGCCGCCGGCCGGGTGCGCCGCGCGGACGGTCGCGAGCGCCTCTACGTCGCGGCGCTCGCCGGCGCCTCGATCGGCTGGGGCGTCCACATGTGGTTCGACTGGGACTCGGACATCCCGGGGGTCACGCTGCCCATGCTCGTCTTCCTGGGGGTCCTCGCCGCCCGCCCGCCCGGGGCCAGCGACGCGGTCGAGGCCGTCCCGCCGGCGGACGACGCGCGCGCCTCGGCGGGGCCGCGCGCGGCCGGGCTCCTCGCCGGGGCGCTGGTCCTCGCCGGCCTGGCGGCGTCGGCATACCTGCCCTGGCTGGCGGAGGACAAGGCCGCCGAGGCGGCCCTGCTCAGCTCGGTCGGAGACGAGCGCGCGCTGCGCGAGGCCGCGAAGCGGGCCGAGGAGGCGATGCAGCTCAACCCGCTGTCAGTGGAGCCCGTCGTGTCCGCGATCGCGATCGCACAGCGCCGCGGGCGTCTGGGGGAGGTCGCCGACCTGGCCGAGGAGGCGGTGGAGCGGCAGCCCGAGAACCCGGACGCCTGGTTGCGCGCCTTCTCGGTGCAGAGCTTCGTGGACGACGCCCCGGCCCGGATCGAGAGCGCGCGCCGGGTCCTCGCGCTCGACCCGTACGAGACGCGCGTGACGGCCGGCGCGACCCTGGGCGACGTGGCGTCGCGCTCGGCGAGCGCGACGGGCACCCCGCTCGTGGTGGCCGTCCTGCCGCCACCGCCGCCCGCGATCGGGCCGCCGGCGCCTAACGCCACGCCGCTGATCGGGCCGCCGCAGCCGGCGTCGGCGGGGGGAACCACCGTAGAACCGCCCGACGTCAGCGAAGAGAGTCGAGAGTCCGCTCCAGACCGTCCCTGAGGGTGATCTGGGGCTCCCAACCGAGCTCCGCACGCGCGCGCGTCGGATCGATCGCGATGTGCTGCACCTCGCCCAGCCGCGGCGCCGCGAACTCGGGCTCGAAGTCCTCCTTGCCCGAGATCTCGCGGAGCGCCTCCACGAGCTGGAGCACGGAGCTCTGAACGCCGAGCCCGACGTTGAACGCGCCGTTCGCGTGCGAGTCGGCCGCCGCGAGGTTCGCCCGGACCACGTCGCCCACGTAGACGTAGTCGCGCGTCTGCTCGCCGTTGCCGTAGATCGTGGGGGTGCCGCCCTCGAGCAGCTTGCCGCAGAAGATCGCGATCACGCCGGCCTCGCCGAGGGGGTCCTGCCGCGGGCCGTAGACGTTTCCGTAGCGGAGCGACACGGTGGAGAGGCCGTGCATGCGGGAGAAGAGGTCGCAGTACCCCTCGGCGCAGAACTTCGACTGGCCGTACGGGGCTTCCGGCGACTGCGGATGGTCCTCGGGGGCGGGCAGGATGCGTCCCTCGCCGTAGATCGCGCCGCCGGTCGAGGTGTTGATGAAGCGGTCCACGCCGGCCGCGAGCGCGGCCCCGAGCAGGTTGATCGTGCCGATCACGTTGATGCCCGCGTCCCAGGCCGGGTCCGCGGTGGACTTGCGCACGTCGATCTGGGCGGCGAGGTGGAAGACGACCTGCGGCTTCACTCGCTCGAGCAGGTCGCGCATCGCACCGGCGTCGCGGATGTCCGCCTCGACCAGCTCGGCTGCTCCGCCGGGCCCGGCCAGGTTCTCGCGCTTGCCGGTCGAGAGGTCGTCCACGACCGCCACGTCGTCGCCGCGCTCGACCAGCGCGTCGACCAGATTCGATCCGATGAAGCCGGCGCCGCCGGTGACGAGGGCCTTCATGGGCGGCGGAGGCTACCTTGCCTCCCGTGTCCGGGATCTTCGTCACCTTCGAGGGGATCGACCGCTCGGGGAAATCCACCCAGGCGCGGATGCTGGCGGAGGCGCTCGGCGCTGACGCCCTCCCCGTCCGCGAGCCCGGCGGCACGGCCGTCGGCGAGCGCGTGCGCGAGCTGCTCAAGGACAGGGAGATCATGATCGGGGCGGCGGCCGAGGCGCTCCTGTTCGCGGCCGCACGGGCGGAGCTGGTCGCCGAGGTCATCCGACCCGCCCTCGACGATGGCAAGGTCGTGATCTCGGACCGCTTCCTCGACTCCTCGCTGGCCTACCAGGGGGCCGCGCGCGGCCTCGGCACGGACGCGGTGCGCCGCGTGAACGAGTTCGCGACCGGCGATCTCGCGCCGGACGTGACGATCCTGCTCGATCTCCCCCCGGCAGCGGCCGCCGAGCGCGCCGGCGTCGAGATCGACCGGTTCGAGGACGAGGGCGAGGCGCTTCAGCGCAGCGTGCGCGCCGCGTACGAGGAGCTTGTCGAGCGCGAGCCCGAGCGCTGGGTGCGGATCGACGCCGCGCGCGCGCCGGAGGATGTGCACGCGGACGTGGTGGCGGCGGTCGAGCGAGTCCGGCGATGACGGCGGCGCTCGCGGGCACGGAGCACCACCCGCACGCGCGGATGGTCCTCGGGTCGGCGCTCCGCGCGGGCACGCCGTCGCACGCCTACCTCTTCCACGGTCCCCCGGGGACCGGCAAGCGCTCCGCGGCCCGGGCCCTGGCGGCGGAGCTCTTGGCCGAGGGCGCGGCCGACCCGGACAACGTCCGCCTGCGGGTGGAGCACGGTGCGCACCCCGACCTCACGTGGGTCGTGCCCACGGGCGCCCACGTGATGCGGGTGGACGACGTCGAGCAGCCGGTCGTGGCCGCCGCGAACCGCACGCCCTTCGAGGCGCGCAAGCGCGTGTTCGTCCTCGAGCGGGTCGAGCTGATGAACGACGAGGTCGCCAACCGGATGCTGAAGACGCTCGAGGAGCCGGCGCACTTCGTGCACCTGATCCTGCTCACGAGCGCGCCGGGCCGCGTGCTCGAGACGGTCGTCTCGCGGTGCCAGCTCGTGCGCTTCAACCCGCTGCCGGCGACCCGGCTCGCCGAGGCGCTCGTGGCCGACGGCCTGGAGGCCGCGCGCGCCGAGGCCTGCGCGCGGCTCGCGCTCGGGAACGGGGAGCGCGCGCGCTTCCTTGCGTCGGACGAGGGGGATGCCCTGCGCGGCGAGGTCGAGGCGCTCGTCCGGCACGCCCTCGCGGGCGAGGAGGACGCGGCAGCGGAGCCGTGGCGGGCGCTCCTCGCGCGCGCGGAGGCCCGGCGCACGGCCGCCGAGGAGCGCTCCGCCCAGGCGCGCGGCGAGCGGCTCGAGCTCGAGCCGAAGGGGCGCGAGCGGCGCTCGCTCGAGAAGGAGATGGAGGAGGCCGCGAAGCGCGAGGGCCGCCGGGCGCGGACGGAGGTCCTCGACCTGGCGCTCGACCTGGCCGGGCTCTCGTTTCGCGATTTGGTCTGCGTCGCCGAGGGGGCGGACGACGCCGTGCTGGCGCGCGACCGGATCCCCGGGCTCGCCGCCGAGGCGCGCTCGCGCGACCCACGTCGCCTGCGCACGGCCGCCGAGCGGTGCGAGGAGGCGCGCGAGTCGCTCGAGCTGAACGTCAGCGAGGACCTGGCGCTCCAGGCGCTGACCTTCCGGCTGCGGCGCCTGGTCGGCTCGGGCGGCTGAACGAAAAGGGCTCCGTCCCCTTATGGACGGGTCGGCTTCAGCCCGACCAGCGGCCCGACACGGCCCAGGAATCCGAAGGCGAGCCTGATCGGCAGCGGGCCCGGCTGGATCGTGTCCGAGTGCTCGCGCCAGATCACAGCCATGCGCGCCGCCATGGCGGGGCCGATCTTGACGGTGTCGTGCTCGACCACGGTCGCGTGGAGCGTGCGGATGTAGCGCTCGAACGAGAGGCCCGGCTCGTGCACCGTGCGCACACGGGCGGTCCGCGCGCCCTCGTTGCGGTAGGTGTGGACCGCGCCCGCCTCGACCACCACCGACTCGCCCGGCGCGAGCCTGCGCCACTCGCCGTCGATCAGCAGCTCGAAGTCGCCCTCCTCGAGCGTGAAAACCTCGCGCTGCCGCGGGTGAACGTGCGGCGGCGGGGCCGGCCCACCGGGCTGTGCGGTGAAGACGATCTCGGAGGGGTCGCGCTCCGGATCGGCCGCCGAGCGCACGATCTCGAACGCGGTCCCGTCGGGCATGGTGAGGACCTCTCCCACGCCTCGAATCTATCTACACTCGGGCGCGCGCGCCGACGTAGCTCAGCTGGTAGAGCACTTCACTCGTAATGAAGGGGTCGGGGGTTCGAGTCCCCCCGTCGGCTTCACTGACCTCGCGCCTTGCGCGGCTGTCGGTTCGGCCGTACGGTGGGAGGACTGGCACCCGGCGCTAGTGCGCGCCTTTACTTCGGAGGCTTCATGCTCGCTCGCGCCCGTTCTCGTCTGACCTTCGCGAATGCCGTTTCGTGTCTGGCGCTGTTCGTGGCGCTGGGCGGGTCGGCGGTCGCGCTCGACGTGGTGCCGTTCGCCAAGGAGGCCGGGTTCGCGAAGAAGGCCGGAAAGGCGAAGAAGGCCAAGGCAGCCGGCAAGGTCGACGGGCTGAGCGCGTCCAAGACCCCGAAGAAGAACAAGCTGCTCGCGCTCAACAACACCGCGAAGTTCCCGGCCGCCGTTCTCCCCGAGGGATTCACCGGACCGCAGGGCGCTACCGGGCCGATAGGCGCGACCGGGCCGGCCGGCCCGCTGCTCGAAACTCTGCCTAGTGGCAAGACGCTCCTTGGCACGTGGGCCCTTGGCGACGTCAGCGGTGCCGCCTTCACGCACGCCGCTGTGACGGAAGTCACGTTCCAGTTTCCCCTCGCTTCCGAGCCTGTGGCCCACCTGATCTCCACCGGCGAGGCTGACCCCAACTGCCCGGGAAGCGCAGCAGCGCCGACAGCGGCGCCTGGGCATTTCTGCATCTACGAAGCCATCGGCACCGCGGGCGGAGCCACGAGCAAGAGCGTCTACAAGGCAGACGACTCCAATGGCGCCAGCCGTTTCGGGGCGAACATCCTGTACATCTCGACCGTCAATGACCTCTACGGGAGGGGCGGCTGGGCAGTCACCGCCCCCTAGAGGATTCGGCGAGGGCGGACGGCCACGCGCTCTGGGTCTTGTGGTCCAATAGGCATATGTCGGCCGCTTGTAGCCACCTCGACCAGGTCAAGGTCGTCGCGCCCGAGGACGACGTGACGGGCTGCCCGCAGTGCATGGCGGCGGGGGACAGCTGGGTCCACCTGCGGATGTGCCAGACGTGCGGCCAGGTCGGCTGCTGTGACAACAGCCCGAACCGGCACGCCACCGCCCATCACGAGGACTCGGGGCACCCGATCATCCGATCGGTCGAGCCCGGCGAGCACTGGTCGTGGTGCTACGAGGACGAGCTGATGTTCCGCCTGGCCGACGCGTGATCGACGCCGGCGGCCCGTGAGCCCGGTCCGCCCGACCGTGCAGGTGGTCGGGGAGCGGCTCGACCCGGCCGCGCACCGCGTGCGCGACTTCCTCACCCGCGTCGCGCAGCCGCACGAGTGGGTCGAGGCCGGATCATCCGAGGCAGACGACCTGCTCGCAGCGCACGCGCTCGAAGACGCGGCGCTCCCGGTCGTGATCGACGGGGAAGACGCCTTCCAGGGAGCGACCGTCGCGGGGCTCGTCGAGGCCTGGGGCCACGCCGACCCGCCCGCGCGGTCGCACTACGACGTCGCGATCGTCGGGGCGGGTCCCGCCGGGCTCGCCGCCGCTGTGTACGCCGCCTCGGACGGGCTCGCGACGCTCGTGCTCGAGCACGACGTGCCGGGCGGGCAGGCCTCACACACGTCGATGATCGAGAACTTCTTCGGATTCCCGGAGGGGATAGGCGGCGCCGAGCTCGCGCGCCTCGCCGGGCGCCAGGCCGAGCGCTTCGGCGCCGAGGTCATGGTGATGCGCGGCGTCGAGGGCGCCGCGCACGGCGCGCGCGAGCACCGTCTGCGCTTGCAGGGCGGGATCGAGGTGACGGCGGCGGTCGTGCTCGCCGCCGCGGGCATGGTGTGGCGTCGGCTCGAAATCGAGGGATTGGACGACCTCGTCGGTCGCGGCGTGTACTACGGCGCCGGGCGCAGCGAAGCCGCCCAGTGCGCGGGCGACGACGTGATCGTCGTCGGCGCGGGCAACTCGGCCGGGCAGGCCGTGCTCAACCTGGCGAACGCGAACGCGCGCGTGAGGATGCTCGTGCGTGGGGAAGCGCTCGGGAAGACGATGTCGGCCTACCTCGTCGACCGCATCCGCGATCACCCGCTCGTCGACGTGCGCCTACGCACCCAGGCGACCGCCGTCGAGGCGTCCGATGGCCGGCTCGCCGCGGTCGCGATCGAGGAGGCTGACGGCGCGGGCGAGCTGTGTCCGGCGGAGGCGCTCTTCGTCTGCATCGGTGGCACTCCGCGCACCGGCTGGGCCGCGGACGTCGGGGTTCGACTCGACGCCGCCGGCTACGTCCTCACGGGCCCGGACCTCCTGAGCGACGGTCAGCGGCCCGTGGGCTGGCCGCTCGAGCGTGACCCGCTCGCGCTCGAGACGAGCGTGCCCGGTCTGTTCGCGGCGGGGGACATTCGCCACGGCTCGACCAAACGCGTCGCCGGTGCCGTCGGCGAGGGCGCGATGGCGGCCGCGCTCGCCTATCGGCGGCTCACCGAGCTCGAGGCGGGCGCCTAGTAGTCGCCGGCCGGCCGGCCGAACTGGTCACGCAGCGCCGGGGCGACCAGTTCGACGAACTCCGGGTGCCGGCCGATGTAGGCGGCGGTGAAGGGGCACGTCGGGATCACCGTCTTGCCACTGGCGCGGATTCTCTCGAGCGCCTCGCGCACGAGCACCCCGCCAAGGCCCTCGCCCTCGTGCCCCTCGGCGATCTCGGTGTGGGCGATGATCACGCTGTCTCCGGCCGGCCGGTACTCGGCGAAGCCGACGATCTCCCCGTCCAGCCGAAGCTCGAAGCGGCTCTCGCCCGGGTTGTCGGCGACCGTCGGAGCGGGATCGGCAGAGGCGATCGGCTAGCGCTCGCCGGGCTCGGAGCGCGTGATCTGTCCCAGCACCGCGCGCAGTGGCGGGAGCGGCGCGGGCGGATCAATGCCGAGGGGCCGCGGGACGCCCTCGTCGGATGCCATGCGGCAGAGCGCCATGACGAGGACGGCCACGAACAGCCATAGCGTCACGGCGGAGATGGTGAGGAGGAGCACCACCAGCGGAAACCTTCGCGGATCCTACGGACGAACCTTTAGAGGGCCGCTGCGGCCGGCAGCTCCGCGCCAGGGATTCCCGCATCTTGCGAGAATTTCCCACCGCCCTCGGTCGCGCGGGCGCGGTGCCAGGCCACCTGCTCCCGGAGACCGCGCACGAGCGTCCAGCCGGGCGCGTAATCCAGGTCGTGCTCGGCGGCCGTGATGTCGGCGGCGGTGGCGCGGGTGTCCCCGCGCTGCCCCGGCGCGCGCGCGACCGACAGCGCGCTGCCGACCTCGGCGCCGATCATGTCGAGCGCCTCGTGCATCGCCGCCCGCCCGCCGCCCCCCAGGTTGTACGTGCTGCCGGGCCGGGCGCTCGCCGCGGCGGCGATCGTGCCGGTGACGATGTCTGCGACATAGGTGAAGTCGCGCGTCTGGGCACCGTCGCCGAACAGCTCGAACTCCTCGCCGCGGAGCGCCGCCTCGATGGCGCGGTGAAACGCCATGTCGGGGCGCTGGCGCGGTCCGTACACGCTGAAGTAGCGCAGGTTGACGGTCGGGACGGCGTAGTTGCGGAAGTACAGGTAGGTGAGGTGCTCGCCGAGCGCCTTGGTCGCTCCGTAGGGCGAGACGGGGCGCAGCACCTGGTCCTCGGTCGTCGGAAGCGACTCGGCATCGCCGTACACCGACGACGACGAGGCAAAGATGAAACGCTCGAGCGCGTCCGAGTGGCGCGCCGCCTCGAGGAGCCGCTGGAGCACGGTGATGTTCAGGTGCGTGTATACGTCGAAGCTCTGCCCCCAGCTGGCGCGCACGCCGGCCTGCGCGGCCAGGTGGAACACGACCGCCGAGCCCTCCAGCACCGTCGGCAGGTCCACGTCGAGGATGTCGCGCTCGAGGTAGGTGCAGCGGGGGTGACGCCGGAAGCCGTCCGTATTGCGGATTTTCGCCGCGGGCGAGTAGTAGGTGGTGAGCGAGTCGATCGCGACCACCTCCCAGCCCCGTCGCAGGGACTCCTCGACGAGGTGGGAACCGATGAACCCGGCCGCGCCGGTGACGACGACCTTCACGCGCCCGAACGCTACCGGCGCGGGAGCCCGGGCTGCCTAGCGGTTACGACGGCCGAGCACGTGGGGCACCGTGCGCAGCAGGATCTGGATGTCCGACCAGAGCGACCAGTTGACGATGTAGAGGTAGTCGAGCGAGACCATGTCCTCGAGCGGCACGCGGTTGCCGAGGATCTGCCAGGCGCCCGTCATGCCGGGCGTCAGGTCGAGGCGGCCGCGGTGCCAGCCCGCGACCTGCTCGTCCTCGTCGACGACGAGCGGTCGCGGCCCGACCAGGCTCATCTCGCCGCGCAGCACGTTCAGGAGCTGCGGCAGCTCGTCGAGCGACGCGCGGCGCAGCACGCCGCCGATCCCGGTGACGCGCGGGTCGTCGGCGATCTTGAACAGGCCGCGTGTCTCGTTGCGGTCGAGCAGCTCGACCTTGCGCTCCTCCGCGTCGTCGCGCATGGTTCGGAACTTCACGATCTGGAACCGCGTGTCTCCCATGCCGACCCGCGTCTGGCGGAAGAAGACCGGGCCGGGAGAGCTGCGCTTGATCAGCACGGCGATGGCGGCGAAGAGCGGGGCGAGCGCGACCAGCGCGGCCGCGGCGACCAGGATGTCGAGCCCGCGCTTCATGTACTCCGAAGAGCGCGTGAGCCCGTACCGGCGGACCCCGAGAAGCGTGGCGCCGCCCAGGTCGTCGAACTCGACCGCCGACCCGAGCACGTCGAACAGGCTCGGCAGCACGCTCACCTTGACGCCGCGCGACTTGAAGATCCGGATCGTGTCGATCATGTCGTGCGCCTCGTCGGTGTGGGTCACGATGACCCTGTGGAAGTCGCTCCGCTTCAGGTACTCGCCGAACTCGTGCGCGTCCTCGCCGCGCGCGGTCACCCGCTGGAAGGGGATGACGGCGACCAGCTCGGCGCTCAGGGTCGGGTGCGACTCGAGGAGGCGCTTCACGCGGCGCGCGTGCGTCGTGTCGCCGACCAGGACACAGCGCTCGGGCGGCGTGACCGTGCGGGCGACCCAGCGCGCGCCCCAGCGCCCGACCATCATGGTGCTCATCATGAGTGCCCACAGCACGACGATCGTCTGCGTGGCGATCATCGTTTCCTGCAGGTCGGCCTGCACGACCGTATAGACGAGCGTGAAGAGGGTGGTGACGTAGAAGAGCTTCGGCGCGTCGTTCAGCGTCGTCTTGTGGATGACGAGCTCGTCGCGGTCGTACAGGCCGACCGTCTTCGCTGCGAAGACGATCAGCGGCAGCCCGATGAGCGAGGCGAGGTTGACGAGGTCGGCCGCCAGCAGCGCGCCCGCGATCACGATCGAGATCGACGCGGCGAGGATGTCGGCGAGGGCGAGCAGGCGGCGGAAGACCTGGTCGCGCCGGGCCGCGTTGGTGCGCACGGCCTCCGGCTGCGCGAGACCGCCCGCCGCGCGCAGATCGGTGCTTCGCCTACGTGGACCAAGCGCCTCGAGCGCGGAATCGCGTCCTAGCCGTGTGGCGTCTGTGCCGCGGGTGGCGATGTGATCCCCTTCTTCCAACATCCGTGCCCCTCCCAACCAGGTCCTGGGCTCCAAGCTAGTACATGCGCGCCTTAACCGCAACGGGGATCTTTCTCGCGCTGTACGCGTGCGCACCGGCAGCCGCGGTGGCGCCGCCGCGCTGGTCGCCCGACGTCGACGCCGCGCGGAAGTACGCCGCTGACCGGCGTGGGGTGGTCAGCTTCGCGGTCCGCACCGAGCGGCGCGCGTGGGGCCACCGGCGGCGGCGCACCGTGCCCGCGGCGAGCGTGCTCAAGCCGATGCTCATGGTCGCGTACCTGAACCACCGAAGCGTGCGCGACCGGCCGCTTCGCCGGCGCGATCGGCGGCTTCTGCGGCCGATGATCCGCCGCTCCGACAACACGACCGCCTCCCACGTGCGCAACTTCGTTCGGAACCGCGGCCTGCGGCGCGTGGCGAGGCGCGCGAAGATGCGCCGGTTCACCCCGGTCGCCCACCCGTGGGGCAGCTCGCGTGTAAACGCCGCGGACCAGGCGCGCTTCTTCCTGCGCCTCGACCGCCTCGTCGTGCGGCGCCACCGCGACACCGCGCTTCGCCTGCTCGCGTCCGTCGTGAAGCCGCAGCGTTGGGGTGTCGGGCGGGTCGCCCCCAGCGGCTGGCGGCTCCACTTCAAGGGGGGGTGGGGATCGGGAACCGGGGCGGTCGATCACCAGGTCGCGCTCCTGCGCAGGGATGGCATGCGCGTCGCCGTAGCGGTGATGACCGAGGCGAACGGCTCGCACCGCTACGGCAAGCGAACGCTCCGGGGCGTTTTTCGCCGTCTGCTACGCGGTCTCGCGCGCGTCCAGTAACCCATTCCGCGCTTAAAGCGCTTTCTGAGGGCCGTCGATAGCTCAGAAGTGAAGGCGCAAGACCCGGCGTCCTCGACTGCGCATCAGCTGAGGAGCACGGAGAAGACGGAGGCCCCGAACGACTCGCTACCGGGTCCGGCGGCGCTAGCGCGCTCGCTGGGGTACGCCTTCGTCTCAGGCGCGACCGTCGCCCTGGTCCTCACCCTCGTACCGAACGACTCCGCCACGAACGAGACCGGGATCCTCTCGCTCGTCGCGCTCGCGTACACGGTCGGCCTGATCTGCCTGCGCGCCGAGGCGCGCCTCCCGTCCTGGGCGACGCCGGCCGCACTCGCGCTGGCGACGATCCTCGTGACCTACGCGGTCGAGTTCTTCAGCGACGCCGCCGAGGGGGTCTGGTCGGTCTTCTACGTCGCCGTCGGCCTGCAGGCGGGCTACTTCCTGAACCGGCTCTGGGCCGTCGGCCAGGTGGCGCTCGTCGCCGCCGCGTACGGACTCGCGTTGTGGGGCGACCAGGGGGCGCTCGAGGCGTGGCTCGGGACCGTGGCGACCGTCGCGCTCGCCACGTGGATGGTCGGGACGATGCGCGTCCGCGTCCGCGCCCTGATCGGCCGGCTCGCCGACGCCGCCCGCACCGACGCGCACACAGGCCTGCTCAACCGGCGTGGCCTGAAGGAGCTCTCAGAGCTGGAGCTCGAGCGCGCCCGCCGCGGCGACCGTCCGGTGAGCATCGTCATCATCGACCTGGACCGCTTCGGCGAGTTCAACGAGACACAGGGCCACGCCACCTCCGACCGCGCGCTCAAGGCGATCGCACAGGTCATCCAGGACAGCAAGCGGCGCATCGACATCGCCGCCCGGATCAGCGGCGAGGAGTTCGCTCTGATCGCGCCCGACACCGACGAGCACGGTGCCTACGTGCTGGCGGACCGGCTGCGGCGCGAGGTACGCGAGGCGTTCGTCCAGACGGGGCTGACCGTTTCGCTCGGCATCGCCAGCTACCCGAAGCACGGCTCGACCGCCGAGGAGCTCCTGACCGGCGCCGACCGCGCCGTCTTCGCGGCGAAGGCGCTCGGCCGGGACCGGACCGTCATCTACAACCGTGAGATCGCCGCGAACCTGCTCGGCGAGCAGACCCGGCAGGCGGTGCTCGAGGAGGGCCACCTCGCGGCCGTCCTCGTACTGGCCGAGACGCTCGACATGCGCGACGCCGGCACCGCTCGCCATTCTCAGCTCGTCGGCCGTTACGCGCGCTCGATCGCCGCCGAGATGGACATGGACGAGGACCGGATCGAGCGGATGCACCTCGCGGGCGTCCTGCACGACATCGGCAAGATCGGGATCCCCGACTCGATCCTGAAGAAGCCCGGCGCGCTCGACGACGGCGAGTGGAGCGAGATGCGAAAGCACCCCGAGCTGGGCGCGCGGATCCTCGAGGGCGCGCACCTCGACGACATCGCGGGCTGGGTGCTCGCGCACCACGAGCGCCCGGACGGCCAGGGCTACCCGTCGGGCCTGTTCGGGGAGCAGATCCCCTTTGAGGCGCGCATCCTGTCGGTCGTCGACGCCTACGAGGCGATGACCAACGACCGCGTCTATCGCCCCGCCATGCCGGAGGCAGAGGCGCGCGCCGAGCTCCTCCGCCACGCCGGCACGCAGTTCGACCCCGCGATCGTGGCCACGTTCGTCGACCTGCTCGAGCGGGAGGATCGCTCCGGCGAGTCCCTGACCGCCCGCGTCACGAGGGCGCTCCGATGAGCGCGCACCGGCTCAGTCGTCTCGGCTCCTTCCTGGTCAGCGGCGGCTACCGCGGCGCCGACATGAACGTGGTTCGTCGGATCACGGGAGCGGCCGCACTCCTCACCGCCGCGGTGATCGTGGTGCTGTCGCCGCTAGCCGCCCCCGACGTGCCGCTCGGCGCTGCGGCCGGCTGGTCGATCGTCTGCGTCCTCGTCGGCAGCTACGTGCTGCTCGGGCTGCGGCTCGAGCGGACGACCGTCTTCCGCCCCGACGTAGCGCTCGCCGTCCACTACGCCGCGCTCGCGGGGATCGCCCTCGTCATCTGGCTGTCCGACGGCCGCGAGTCTCCCTACACGACGCTGTTCCTGATCTGGATGGCGCTCGCCGGCGCCTCCCACCCGCCGCGACGGACGCTCGGCATCCTGGGCGCGACCGGCCTGCTGGCCACGCTGCCGTTGTTCTACGACGACTGGTCCGGCGTGTACGCAGGCGACATGGTGCTGCGGCTCGTGATCTGGTCGGCGCTCACGATGATGGCGTGCGTCTGGACGACGAGCGTGCGTATCCAGCGCGCGGATCTGATCGAGGACGAAGAGCACGCCCAGCGCCAGGCGCGTCTCGACCCGCTGACCGGCCTCCTGAACCGGCGCGCCTTCGACGAGCGCGTGGACCGCGCGATCGAGATGGCGCGCCTGCGCGGGCAGCCGCTCAGCGTGATGGTCTCCGACCTCGACGGCTTCAAGCAGATCAACGATTCCTACGGCCATCTGAACGGCGACGAGATGCTTCGCAGCGCCGCGGCCGCCATGCGCGCCGCGGTGCGCGACGACGACGCCTGCTACCGCTGGGGGGGCGACGAGTTCGCGGTGCTCCTACCCGGCGTCGACCAGGACTCGGCCGAGCGGGTCGCCGAGCGTGTCTCGCAGAGCGTCGTTGCCTCGTGCATCCGCCCCGACGGCGAACCGCAGACGCTCGCCTGGGGAACCGCCGAGCTCGCACCGGGCATGCAGGCCTCGGACCTGCTGGCCTCGGCCGACCTCGCGCTGATGACTCGCAAGCACAAGCGCATCATGAGCAACCGCCTCCGCAGCGAGGCCGAGTTGCCCGACTCCGAGGCCAACTAGACGCGCCGAGCGCGTACGCGCGCGGCGTCAGGCCCCGTCGGGCTTGCCGTTCCCGTCGAGGTCGCTCTTCTTCCGGTTGACGCGCCCCTTGGAGTTGAAGACGACGCGGACGACCAGCGCCTTCAGCTTCGTCGTGCCACACGTCCTCTGTACGTGGAACACGAACGCCTGCGGCTTCCCGTCGGCCGGGTTCCTACCGAGTCTGTCGACGAGTGTCGCAAGCGGTTCCTCCTCCTTCTTGGCGTTCGCGATCCGCAGCCGGACCGAGCGTGAGCCCGTGGTGTCCTTGCAGCCGTTTCCGTCGCTCTTGCACCTGACCTTCGCCTTCGGCTTCTTCAGCTCGAGGTCGAGACCGCGCGTGGCCTTGGACTGGCGCGGGCCGATGACGTCGAACGTGCCCTCGCAACCGGTGCCGGGCGACTCGTTGCAGTCGAGATCCCAGTCGAGGTCGAAGGTGAGGAAGAGAACGTCGTCCATGACCTTCGTCCCGATCTTGTCGGTCGCGAGCGTGAAGTCCGCGCACCGACACTCCGCCGGCGGCTCGCCCTTGGGCGGATCGTCCTTCGGCGGTTTCCCTCCGGGCGGCTTTTCGTCAGGCGGTGGGTCGTACCCGTTCCTCAGCGTCGTGTCGGGCCCGTAGCCGTTGCTCGTGAGCGTGTCGTCGCGGACGATGACACCCGTGACCGGGCCGGTGGTGCTCACGACCAGCGTGACCTTGAGGCCGGGACCGAGAGGCGTGGAAGGCTCGTAGGTGAAGTCGGTGGGGCTGTAGCTGCCGTCGACCGCTCCAGGGCGATCGGCGACCGCGCCCGTGTGCTCGGCCCCCTGAAGCTTGATCTGCAACCGCTCGATGCTGCTCGCGCCGGTGTTGGTGATCACGATCGTGACGTGCTTGGTGCCGGACGTGAAGGTGCCGCTCACCGCCGCGGACGCCGTGGGTGCAGCGACGAGGAACAGCGCGATCAGCGCGATCAGGGCGGGGATGCGTCTCATGCGAGCCTCCTTGTTGGCAAGCCGGCCCGGCGGGGCCGTTCGGGAGTGGCTCGACACTGGCACGCAGCCGCTCGTGTGTCATCACGGTCGACTACCTGTCTTTTCTGGCGTACAGTCGTCGCAGGACCGCGTCATGACCCAGATCGCACCCTCCCGCGTGCCCCTGCTAGAGCGGGAAGCCGAGTTCGAGGCGCTATCGGACGCCCTGACGAGCGCACGGGCGGGGAGCGGACGCCTGCTGCTGATCGAGGGCCCGCCAGGGATCGGGAAGAGCACGCTTCTCGACGTCACGAAGGGCCGCGCGGCCGACGCGGGCTTCCTGGTCCTGTCAGCCGAGTCGGACGAGCTCGAGGCTGGATTCCCGTTCGGGATCGCCATTCACCTGCTCGAGCCGGCGCTACGGCGCGACGACGCCCCTGACGAGGTCTTCGACGGACCCGCTGCGCTCGCGGCGAGCCTGTTCGGTCCCTCCGACGAAACCGCGTCCGAGCCGGCCGGCGACGCCTCGTTCGCGCGGATCCACGGCTTGACCTGGCTGTGCGCGAATCTCAGCGCACGCGGCCCGTTGCTGCTCGCGGTCGACGACGCTCACTGGGCGGACACCCCGTCGCTCGTGTGGCTGCGCTATCTGGCCCGCCGGCTCGAGGCGCTGCCGTTGCTGCTCGCCGTGGCGACCCGCACGGGCGAGCCCGATCGGGGGCAGGAGGCGCTGCGCGGAATGGCCAGCGCGGCGTTCACGCGGGTCCTCCGGCCGCCGCCGCTGAGCGAGCCGGCCGGGATCGCGCTCGCGCGTTCGGTGCTCGGTGACGAGACGAGCTCGGAGTTCGCTCGCGCGTGCCACCGCGCCGCGGGTGGCAACCCGTTCTTCCTGCGAGAGCTTCTCGCCGGGATTGCGGAGGGGCCGCCCGAGGGTGCCGCCGACCGCGTGGCAGACATGGTCCCGAGCAGCGTCTCGGAAGCGGTCGCCGCGCGGCTTGCACGCCTCGACTCGGCATCGCAGAGGCTCGCGCGAGCGATCGCGGTGCTGGGCGACGCGGTTCCGCTGCATCAGGCCGCGGCCGTGGCCGAGATCGACGTGCCGGAAGCGGCACGGGCCGCCGACACGCTCGCGGCGGCCGGACTGCTGAGAACGGAGCTGCCCGCCGGCTTCGCCCACCCGCTGCTGCGGGCCTCGGTGCAGGCGGGCCTCGGCGTGGGCGCCCGCGCGCTCCTCCACCGGAGTGCGGCGCAGGTGCTCGCGCGGGAGCGGGCAAAGCCCGAGCTCGTGGCGGCGCACCTCTTGCAGTCCGAGCCGGAGGGCGCGGCGTGGGCGGTCGACGCACTGTGGGACTCGGCGCGGCGGGCCGTCGCGAACGGCGCGCCGGCCGCGGCGGCGCAGTACCTCGGTCGCGCCCTTGCCGAGGGGGCGACCCATGTCTCGCGCGGCGAGCTGCTGCTGGCACTCGGCCAGGCGCAGATCGATGCCGGGGACCCCGCGAGCATCGAGACTCTCGAGGAGGCCACACGGGCCGAAGGGGATGCGGACGCGGTCGAGGCGTACCGAGAGCTCGGACGAGCACTCGCCGTCTTCGGGCGCCTGGACGACGCGGCGGTCGCCTTCGACAGTGCCAGTGGCGCGGCGGGGGACGACCGGCGGGATGCCCGGCTCGAGGTGGAAGCGGAACTCGCTTCGATCCAGCTGACGCTGAAGGGCATGAGCGGGGTCCGGGAGCGGTTGGCCCCGCATCGCGAGGGGCTGACGGGGCGCAGCGGCGGAGAGCGCCTGCTGATGGCGGTTGCGGCGTACGCGGATGCGCAGGCCAACGTCCCGTGTGACGCGACCGCTCGACTCGCGGCGCAGGCGCTGGACGGCTGGGACGAGCATGCGCTTCGGTCGGCGTCCCTCTGCTTCTACGGCGCGATCTTCGCGCTGATCTACGCGGATCGCTACGACATCGCGGACGCCGCCCTTGCGGAGGCGTTGCGGGATGCCCGCGAGCGGGGGTCCCCGACAGCCCTTGCGAATGCCGCGTGGCTGCGCGCATGGATCCACCTGCGCTGCGGCCGGCTTGCCGAAGCCGAGGCCGAGGCCGGTTCGGCGCCGGGGCTCGAGAGCGACGAGGCCGGGGCGGGAGGGCCACTCCTGCAGTCGGTTGTCGTCGAGGCGCTCGTGCAACGCGGAGAGCTCGCAGCCGCGGAAGCCATCCTGGGTGACCTCGCGGATGGCGAGATCCCGACGATCCTCGTCTTCAACGCCCTGCTGTACAGCCGCGGGCTGCTGCGACTGGCACGCGGGCGGTTGGGCGACGGGCTGGCGGACCTTCTCGGCGCCGGCGGGGAGGAGATCAGTCCAGCGGCGTTCCCCTGGCGATCGACGGCGGCCCTGGCCCACCGTGCGCTCGGCGAGCGCGAGGAAGCCAGCCGCCGGGCCGCCGAAGAGCTCCGGCTCGCGCGGGAGTTCGGAGCGCCCCGAGCGCTCGGCATCGCCCTCACGGCCTTCGGAGTCGTCGAAGGCGACATCGACCATCTGCGCGAGGCGGTGGCGGTTCTGGAGCGCTCCCCGGCGCAGCTCGAGTTCGCGCGCGCGCAGCTCGAGCTGGGCGCTGCGCTCAGACGGTCGGGCAGCCGGCGGCTCGCTCGCGACCCCCTGCGGGCTGCGCTCGACATCGCGCGCCGATGCGGCGCGGTCCCGCTCGCCGAGCGCGCGCACGAGGAGCTCGCGGCGAGTGGCGCCCGCCCACGCCGGAGCGCGTTGTCCGGGCGCGAGGCGCTGACGCCGAGCGAGCTCCGGGTGGCGCGGCTGGCGGCGGAGGGCAGCAACAACCGCGAGATCGCACAGGACCTCTTCATCACGGTCCGCACCGTCGAGGGGCACCTGAGCCGCACCTACGCAAAGCTCGAGATCGGATCGCGCGACCAGCTGGCGGCCGCGCTCGACTCTGGCGCCTAGCGCCGCTTCGTACGCTCCGGGCGTGTCTCCGCGCGCACGACTTGCGAGCTTCGCCCTGCTGATCGCCGCGATCTTCGTCGCGGCCAGTGCGACCGGGTCGCTACCAGATGCCGAGAAGGTCCAGGACTGGGCTGACGGCTACGGCGCCGCCGGGCCGCTGGTGTTCATCCCGCTGGCGGCCGTGCTATCGTGTCTCTTCGTGCCGGGCCCGGTGCTGGCGGGATCGGCCGGGCTCCTGTTCGGGACCGCCCTCGGCACACCGATCGCCCTCACCTCGGCCGTGCTCGCGGCGGCCATGCAGTACTCCACGTCGCGCCACCTCGCCGGCGAAGCGGCGGCACAGCTACTGCCGGCGCGTGTCAGGCGCCTCGACGAATGGATGGCGCGCAACGGGTTCCTGGCGGTGCTGTACGCGCGGCTGATGCCCGGCATCCCGTACACGCTGGTCAACTACGGGGCGGGACTCACCAGCCTGAAACTGCGCCACCTCGTGCTCGGGACGGCGGTGGGCGCGCTGCCGCGGACCTTCGCGTACGTCGCGCTCGGGGGGAACCTCGACGACCTGTCCTCGCCCGAGGCCAAGCTTGCCATCGCGATGCTCGTCGGCGTCGGGCTCGCCGGGCTCCTGCTCGCGCGTCGCCAGCTGCGATCGGAGCCGGCGGCGTGACGAGCTACTACCGCCGCGTCCGCGCCTTCTCGTACTTCGAGCTCATGCTCTTCACGGCGCTGCTCGTGGTGTGGATCGGCGAGCTCGACCCGGAGCTCAAGACGATCCTCGGCTGGGCGCACGGATTCGGCTGGATCGCGCTGTGCCTGCTCGTCGCGAACGGCTGCGTGCGCGGCGTGTTCCCCTGGCCGCTGCTCGCCGCGACGGTGTCGCCGGCGGGGCCGCTCGGGTCGTCGATCGGCTTCGTCGTGCTGGACCGCCGCCGCGTACCCTAGGCGCGCCCTTGTTCCCGCTGAATGTCCCCAACTTCCTGACGCTCGTCCGGATCATGCTCGTGCCGGTGCTCGTCGTCGCGCTGCTCGACGAGACCCCGAACGGCGACACGCTCGCTGCGATCGTGTTCGCGATCGCAGCGCTCACGGACGGGCTCGACGGCTACATCGCGCGCTCGCGCGAGTCGGTCACGACGTTCGGCAAGGTCATGGACCCGATCGCGGACAAGCTGCTGATCGCGGCCGCGCTGATTTCGCTCGTCTCGCTCGACCGGGTGGCCGCGTGGGTCGCGATGGTGATCATCGCGCGCGAGTTCGCGGTCAGCGGGCTGCGCGTGGCGACCGGTGCCCAGGGGATCGTCATCCCCGCCAGTCGGCTCGGCAAGGCGAAGACCATCCTCCAGGTCGCGATGGTGATGGCGCTGATCGCCGTCGACGACACGGGGACCGCGTGGGTGCAGGCACTGGTCTACGCCGCCGTCGTGATGACGGTCGTCTCCGGGGCGGACTACTTCCTGAACGTGCGGAAGAAGATCGAGGAAGCGCGGCAGCGCCGGACAGATCAGAGAAGCGAGGCGGAGCCGAGCGGTTAACGCCGCCCGGAGGGCGGCTGACAATCAGAACGCGGGCAGGATGCCCGCGGAGCTACACCCGTTCGACTTCGTAGGCGATCCGCTCGAGCAGCTCGTCGCGGGTCGTCCCGCGGACGTAGAGCGCCCGGTCGAACGCCGACCCGTACAGGTCGAAGCAGGCGAAGAGGACGTCCACGGTCCCGACCGCCGGCGCGCCGCGATGGAGCGCCATGTCACGTGAGCGCTCGGTGACCTCCTCGGCCCCCGGCACCGTGTTGGGCTTCCTGCGGGCATGGGGCGGCGCCGCCGCGGTGTCGAGCGGGGTTTCGCCGACACCCAGCGCCTGCATGGCGGTGCCGACGAGGCCGTACAGACGAAGGACGCGGACCCAGCGCTCGGCGGCGTCGTACTCGTCGCGCGCATGGAGCACCGAGGTCCCCGCAAGTCCAAGAGTCAGGGCGGCATCCTGTGAGAGGCGCGGGAACATCCCTCATACATTCGGAGGGTCGGCGGGCTTACGCGAGTTTGGGCCCGCCTGCCTAAACGGATGTCCACGGCCGTCCGAAAGAGCGATTTCGTTCTATAGTCCCGCACGGTTAGACGCCCGGGCCATTCTGGCTCCTTAGAAGATGGCTCAGCCCCTCGCGGCAGCCGCCGCGAAAGTGACAACCGACGATGGTCAATAGGGGCGGTCCCCGCGGGGCCCGCTGCAACCGCGTCAGTTAGGAGCGAGGGGTTGACTGCGAAAGACGAAGGCGCACTGCTCGCCGAGCAGCCAGAGCCTGCTTTCACGTCGGACGACCGTGACCCGCCGTTCGCCGAGCTCGACGAGCTCCGCAACCTCGTCTCCGAGGGCAGGGAACGCGGATTCCTCACGTACGAGGAGATCGCCGTGTGCCTCGAGGAGGTGGACGTCACAAAGGAGCAGGTGCAGTCGCTGCACGCGCAGCTCGTCGACAACGGGATCGAGGTCGTGTCCCCGGACGGGAAGCCCGCCGTGTCGGAGCTCGGCAGGGTGGAGGCCGCTGCCGCCGGCCAGAAGGATCCGGCCGCGCCCAAGCGCGCCGAGATCGACCTGACGGTCGAGCCGTCGCTCGACTCCCTCCGGCTGTACCTCCGCTCGATCGGCCGGGTCGACCTGCTGACCGCGGACGAGGAGGTTTTCCTCGCGAAGCGGATCGAGCGTGGCGACATGGCCACCAAGCAGCAGATGGTCGAGGCGAACCTGAGGCTCGTCGTCTCGATCGCGAAGGGGTACCTCGGCCGCGGGCTCACCTTCCTCGACCTGATCCAGGAGGGATCGCTCGGGCTGATCCGCGCGGTCGAGAAGTTCGACTATCGCCGCGGGTACAAGTTCTCGACCTACGCGACCTGGTGGATCCGCCAGGCGGTCACGCGCGCGATCGCCGACAAGGCGCGCACGATTCGCATCCCCGTGCACATGGTCGAGAAGCTCAACAAGGTGGTGCACGTAGAGCGACAGCTCGTGCAGGAGCTGGGCCGCGAACCGACGCCGGAGGAGATCGCCGCCGAGCTCGAGACGACGCCGCGCGAGGTGAAGGACATCCTCCGCATGGCGCAGCTCCCGGTGTCACTCGAGAAGCCGATCGGCGAGGAGGAGGAGTCCGAGCTGGGCGACTTCGTCGAGGACGAGACGGCCGAGTCGCCCTTCGAGCTGGCGTCCGAGAACCTGCGCCGCGAGAACGTGCGGAAGGCCCTCGACGCGCTGCCGCAGCGGGAGCGCGAGGTGATCGAGATGCGCTTCGGCCTGAAGGGCCACGAGGCGCGCACGCTCGAGGAGGTCGGCCGTGCGTTCGGCGTCACCCGCGAGCGGATCCGCCAAATCGAGAACAACACACTGAAGAAGCTCAACGGCCTGCCCGAGGCGCAGGGCCTGCGCGACGCGCTGGTCTGACCTCTCGGAGGCGTTCCGGCGGGCGCGTTCTAGACTGCCGCGAGTCAGCTCGGCGGGATGTCCGAGTGGTTAAAGGAGACCGGCTGTAAACCGGTTGGCTATGCCTACGCAGGTTCGAATCCTGCTCCCGCCATTTGCCACTTCCGCTCGGCCATCAGACCTGGTTCGAGGACCCGGTCAACCAGGCCGACTGGGGCTTCGCCGGTGAGACCGAGACGCTCCTTCTTCTCGGCGCCGCGCTGCTGCTGACGCTCCTCGTACGCGCGGCATCGACCAGGTGGAACGGCGTGGATGTGCCGGTCCTCGCGCGCATGGCGCCCTACATGCCGTTCGCGGTCCGCGTGCACCTCGCGATGTGCCTCCTGGGCCTGCTCGCGCTCGGCGTCTACCTGTCGCCCGCGATGGACCTCCACTGGGACCTGGCCGGGATCCTGCTCGGCGTCGTCATGGCCCTCGTCCTGATCGGGATGGCCACGGGGTACCGCACGAGCGCCGCCGCGCTTCTCCTGATCGCTGCCGGGCCGATCGGCATGCTCGAGTTCGGCGTCAGCCCGGTCCTCCAGCGGATCGACGTCCTCGGCCTCGCGCTCTTCATCTTCTTCGCCGGCCCCGGCCGCTGGTCGGCCGACCTCGACCGCGGCGCCGCATCCGAGCCGGATGACGACCGCATCGCCACGGCCATCTGGTGCCTGCGCGTGTTCGCCGGGATCGCGCTGATCATCGTCGCCTTCCGCGAGAAGCTCGCCTATCCCGAATACGCGGTGCACTTCCTCGCCGAGAATCCGGACCTCGAGCTCTCGGAGCAGCTGGGCCTGGGCTGGTCGACCGAGACGTTCGTGCGCGTCGCCGGATCGATCGAGGTCCTCTTCGGCCTACTCCTCATCTCGGGCGCGATGCCGCAGGTGATCGTGCTGATCGCGGGCATCCCGTTCAACGCGACGCTGTACTTCTTCGGCGAGTCCGAGCTGTTCGGCCACCTGCCCATCTACGGCGCGATGCTGGTCCTCCTGGTGTACGGATCGCACCCGCGCTACCGGCCGATGGTGAAGCGGATTTTGCCCGCTAGGCTGGCGTCCGCAGTGCCCAGTTAGCTCAGTTGGTAGAGCACCTCCATGGTAAGGAGGGGGTCGCCGGTTCGAGTCCGGCACTGGGCTTCAGTCGTAGCGCGTCTTGCGCCAGAGAGGTCTCGGCCCCATAGTGGGTGCCCAAAGGACTTCGGCAATTGCCGAGAATGGAGTCGAGCTTGAGGTCAGCGCGTCGCATCTTGCTGGTAGCCATGTTGAGTGCTGCCGTAGTCGCCGTCGGCGCGATCGCCGCGCCGGATGAGAACTCGATCAAGGACGAGATGTCCACGGGCGGCCCCAACAACCAGTCCGTCGACGCCTATTGCGACCTTCGCTCACTCGAACTCGAGAAGAGAGGGAAGGCGCTGGTCGTGTCAGCGGGCCTCCGGCAATTCGACAAGAAATACGTGTACGTCTTCCTCTACATCAATACGAAGGGGGCGGCGAAGTCGAAGCCCGAGTTCTTCGTCTATCAAGACGAGCCTCTCGAGGATCGCAACGTTGCCGCTGCGGGGGTTTACGAGCCTGGAAGCGCGGGGCGTCCAAAGGCCCAGACCACGTACACGTACAAGGGCAGAGATGTGATTTTCAAGGTTCCGCTCGGGGTCCTCGGCGCCTCGAAGACGATCGGCGTACAGGCTGGTTCGTGCGGGAGAGGCGGCTCCGCCCAGGGCGATATAGCGCCCGGCAAGTACTTCTACGGCGACGAGGAATTCGACCCAGCCACCGACCACCGGTACCTGCCGGTCGACGGCACGGACCGGGTGATCGAGGGTCAGGTGGTCGTGAGCTGCTCAGGAGAGAGGTCATGCCAGCTGCTCCCGCTCAAGGGTGTCAAGGTCGCGGCGGACGGTCCCAAGACCTACCGGCAGACCACGGACACGGACGGCAATTTCGCGTTCGTCGTGAAGAAGGGCGTCTACAAGGTGACCGCAGATGCCGGCGGCGTGCGCATAAAGGACAAGAGCAAACGCGTCGAGCTGCTCAAGCCCGGTACGAAGACCGCCAACTTCGACGCCTGCGGCTTCAAGGGCTCGTCCGGGACAGCGACCGCGAGCGTGTCCAGTGGGTTTTGGGAGGGTCGCGATCGCGCTTGCAGGAACTACATCGGGGCGAAATGGGCCGAGAGCAGGAACCAACTGTTGGTGACCTGGAAGTCGATCGGTGTCTGCCAGACGCCGGGGACACAGGCGCAGTACGGAGAGCCGACGTACCACTTCACGGAGGTGCCCGTGAAGTCTGGTGCCCCCGGGCATAGGCTCGTGGCCACCAAGAGCAAGATCGAGTTTTGGCTTCCCTATCGCGATCCGAATGTGGGTTACGGGGCCGGCGGGACACTGAATGCCGACGGCACCGGCTCCGGCAGGGCGAGTCTGTACGAGAGCATCGGGAACTGCACCTACGGCACAACGGACGGAGTGCCGCTCAGGCGGAAGTGACATCCCCGGTTCGAGTCCGGCACTGGGCTCTGGCCGTGCTCCTGCTCGCGGGCTGTGGCGAGAAGGAGGTGGTCCTCGGGCCGCCGCTCGACCGGGACGCTTCGAGCGACGCCCGCGCCGCGGCCGAGCTCCCGCGCGGCCGCGGCCACATCCTCGCGCGCGTAAAGGAGACCGTGCTCGTGCACGACCGTCCCGGCGGCCGGCCGGTCGCGCGCCTACGCCCCCTGACGCCGTTCGGCGAGCCGCGCACGCTGGGCGTCTTCGCCACGCGCCGCGAGGGGCGTTGGCTTGGGATCCACAGCCCCGTCCTGGCCAACGACCAGCTCGGATGGATCGAGAACGACGCCGCCGCGCTCGACCTGGGCCGCACGCGCGCGTCGCTTCACGTCTCGCTCGACGACACCTCGATCGAACTACGGCGCGGCCGGCACACCGTGAGGCGGATCCCGATCGCGATCGGCCGCGCCGGCACGTCCACGCCGGCGGGCGAGTTCCAGGTCACCGACAAGCTGCCCGGCAGCCGCTTTCCCCGTGCCCCGTATGGCTGCTGCATCCTCGCGCTGTCCGCCGAGCAGCCCAACCTGCCGCCGGACTGGCGCGGCGGCAACCGGATTGCGATCCACGGCACGTCGCGGCCGGACACGATCGGGCAGGCCTCCTCGAACGGATGTCTGCGCGCGAGCGACGCGGATCTTCGGTTTCTCATGCGGGCTGTTCCCGTCGGCGCTCCTGTATTCATCACGGCGTGAGGGTCGGACTCGTACTGGGCGCAGGCGGCGTCATGGGCGGCGCCTGGCTGACGGGCGGGCTCGACGCGCTCGCGCGCGAGACCGGTTGGGATCCGAGCACCGCCGACCGGATCGTCGGAACCTCCGCCGGGGCGCTGATGGGCACGCTGCTCGCGGCCGACATCCCGCCGTGGTTCATGGTCGCCCACTCGGCCGGCGAGGTGTTCGAGGGGCTCGAGGGCCCGGATGGGCGGCCCGCCGCCGACGCCGATCGCTCGGGCGGCGCGCTCTTTCGGTTCGAGCGGCGCGTCCCGCGGCCATGGCCGGGCTCGGTGGCGATGATCCTCCACGGCCTCGGGCGCCCCAACCGCCACACGCCGACCGCGGTCATCTGCGGCCTCCTGCCCGAGGGCATGATCTCGAACGATCCGATCAGGGACACCGTCCGGCGCGCGGTCGCCGGCCCCTGGCCCGACCACTCCAGCCTGTGGGTCGTCGCCTGCGACTACTCGACCGGGCGCCGCGTCGCCTTCGGCCGACCGGACCAGGCCGCAGCCGACATCGCCGACGCCGTCGCCGCCTCCACGGCGATCCCGGGCTTCTATCGCGCGGTGACGATCGGCGATGGGCGGTACGTGGACGGCGGCGTCTGGTCGACCTCGAACCTCGACCTGCTCTGCGAGGACCCGCCGGACCTCGTCATCTGCCTCAACCCGACCTCGTCGCTCCACCCGCCGCAGGCGTGGAACCCCGCCCACCAGATCGCCCACGTCTTCCGGCGGACGAGCGGTCGCGTGCTCGGCAGCGAGGCGAAGCTCCTCCGCGCGGCCGGCGCCGAGGTCGTGCTCGTCCAGCCGACCGACGAGGACCACGCCGTCATGGGCGCCAACCTCATGTCCACGCGGAACCGCAACGCGGTGATCCGGACCGCCACCAGCACGGTCGCCCGCCAGCTGCGCGCGGCGGGTGTCCGGGAGCTGCTGCGCGACCTGCCCGCCGGCGAGCCGTACAAGATCGCGCAGCCGGACGGGCCGCCGCTCACCTGGCCCCAGATCGGCCAGCGCGCGTAAGCTCGCGGGGTCCGGGAAGGCTTTCGGGCGGAGAGGGATGGCCGGACAAACGGAACAGAGCACGACGACCAGCACGAACGGTGCGTCCCCCAACGGCGGCGATCCGCACGCCGCGGCGAACGGTGGGGCGCGTGCGATCCAGCTCGGCGCGCGCGTCGCGCGCGTGATCTCGAACCTCGCCCAGTCGCGCATCCCGAAGGCCGACCTCGACGAGCGCGACACCGACTACATCCGCGAGACGCTCCCCGGCCTGTGGATGCTCGCGAGCTACTACTTCCGCGCCGACGTCCGCGGGCTCGACCGCATCCCGGCCAGCGGGCCGGTGCTGCTCGTGGGGAACCACTCCGGCGGCAACCTGACTCCCGATACCCACGTCTTCACGCTCGCCTTCACCACCTACTTCGGAGTCGAACGGCGCTTCTTCCAGCTCGCGCACAACCTCGTGCTGGCGATGCCGGGGCTGGGCTCCCTACGCAAGTACGGCACGGTCGCCGCCTCACCCCAGAACGCCGAGAAGGCGCTCGACAAGGGCGCGGCGCTCCTCGTCTACCCGGGCGGCGACTACGAGGTGCATCGCCCGTCCTGGGAGTCGGCGAAGGTCGACTTCGGCGGCCGGAAGGGCTTCATCCGGCTGGCGCTGGCGAAGGGCGTGCCGATCGTCCCCGTCGTCTCGATCGGCGGCCAGGAGACCGCACTCTTCCTCTCGCGCGGCGAGCGCCTCGCCAAGCTGTTCATGCTCGACCGGCTGTTCCGCCTGAAGGTGCTGCCGATCTCGATCGCGCTGCCGTGGGGCCTGAACGTCGGCGACATGCTCGGCCACCTGCCACTCCCCGCGAAGATCACGATCCAGGTGCTCGACCCGATCGACCTGCGCGACGAGTTCGGCCCGGAGCCCGACCTGGACGAGGCCTACGAGTCGATCGTCGGCCGCATGCAGGCCACCCTCGACGCGCTCGCCCAGGAGCGGCGCCTTCCGGTGATCGGCTGACATGCGGCTGACCGAGAGCGTCGCGATCGACGCGCCCGCGAGCGAGATCTGGGCGGTCGTCACCGACCCCGATCAGTACACGCGCTTCGCGGAGTCGATCACGCGCTGGGAGCCCGAGGGCGAGAAGGACCGCGGAATGGGCGCGCGCTACACGATGCGGATGGCCGTGGGATCGGCCGAGATCGGCGGGCTGGTCGAGGTGGTGGAGTGGGACGAGTGCTGCGACATGGCGTGGACCAGCGTCACCGGCATCGACCAGCGCGGGCGGTGGCGCCTGCGGACCCAGGAGGACGGCACCACGCGGGTCGAGCTGCGGCTCTCCTATCACGCGCCCGGTGGTGTACTCGGCATGATCTCGGACCGGGTGTCCGCTTACGCGGTGCGGGGCAACCTCAAACGCATACTCGAGAACCTCAAGGCGACGATCGAAGGAGAAGAGATGTCATCGAAGTCGGAGCGCTTCAACCCGGTCGCACTTGCGAGCCAGGCCGCCGAGACGGTGCGGGTCGCGGTCACCTCGGGCATCGCGCGTCCGACGCGCCCCGACCGGATGGCGCGCGCGCTCGTTGCGTACAAGCGCCTCGGGCCGACGCCGGCCGCCGGCTACACGACCAACGCGATCCAGCGCCCGCAGCACCAGGCGATCATCGACGAGCTCGGCACGCTCACCTTCGGCGAGGTGCACGAGCGCACGAATGCGCTGGCGAACGCGTGGCTCGACGCCGGGCTCGGCGAGGGCGACGGCGTCGCGATCATGTGCCGCAACCACCGCGGCTTCATCGAGGCGACGGTCGCGGCCTCGAAGATCGGCGCGCACGCCCTCTACCTGAACACGGCGTTCGCAGGTCCGCAGCTCACCGAGGTCGTGAAGCGCGAGAAGCCGGCCGCGATCGTCTACGACCAGGAGTTCGCCGAGCTGCTCGAGGACGCCGGCAAGCGCCGCAAGCGCTTCGTCGCCTGGGTCGAGGACGACTCGCCGGATGACCCCACGCTCGAGGAGCTGATCGAGTCGGGCGACGCCGCCCGGCCGGTGCCGCCCGAGGAGTACGGCCGCGTCGTGATCCTCACCTCCGGCACCACGGGGACGCCGAAGGGGGCCACGCGCAAGCAGCCGGAGGGGCTCAGCCCGGCGATCGCGCTGCTGTCGCGGATCCCGTTGAAGGCGGGCGAGCGCACGATGATCGCCGCGCCGCTCTTCCACTCGTGGGGCTTCGCCCACTTCACGCTCGGGATGCTCCTGCACTCGACCTACGTGCTCCAGCGCAAGTTCGACCCCGAGGGCACGCTGTCGGCGATCGCCCAGCACGAGTGCACCTCGTGCCCGATGGTGCCGGTGATGCTCCAGCGGGTCCTCGACCTGCCCGAGGAGGTCCGCTCGAAGTACGACACGTCCTCGCTGCGGACCGTGCCGGTGTCGGGCTCCGCGCTGCCCGGCGACCTCGCGATCAAGTTCATGGATGAGTTCGGCGACGTCGTCTACAACCTCTACGGCTCCACCGAGGTCGCGTGGGCCACCATCGCGACGCCGGCTGACCTGCGCGCCGCGCCGGGCACCGCCGGCAAGGCGCCGCTCGGCACGACGCTGCGGATCTACGACGAGAACGGCCGCGAGCTGCCGGGAGGCGAGACCGGCCGGATCTTCGTCGCGAACGACATGCTCTTCGAGGGCTACACCGGTGGCGGCTCGAAGGACATGATCGACGGGCTGATGTCGAGCGGCGACGTGGGCCACATCGACGACCAGGGCCGCCTGTTCGTCGAGGGCCGCGACGACGACATGATCGTCTCGGGCGGGGAGAACGTCTTCCCGCAGGAGGTCGAGGACCTGATCGCGCGCCAGGACGGCGTCGACGAGGTCGCCGTGATCGGCGTCGACGACGAGAAGTTCGGCCAGCGCCTGAAGGCCTACGTCGTGAAGAAGAAGGGCGCGAAGGTCACGGAGGACTCGATCAAGAGCGCGGTCAAGGCGAACCTCGCGCGCTACAAGGTCCCGCGCGACGTCGAGTTCATCGACGAGCTACCCCGCAACGCCACCGGCAAGGTGCTGAAGCGCGAGCTGAAGGAGCAGCACGAGGAGAAGGAGGGCGCGGCGGCCTAGGAGCCGCCCTCGCTCTCGTCGTCAGTGCCGCCCTCGCTCGTGTCCTCGGTGTCGCCCTCGTTCTCGTCCTTCTCGCCGGCGAGCTCAGGTGAGTTCGGGTCGGTCGGGCCGCCCGGGATCGGGTCGCCCTTGTAATCGTCCGGGTTATCGACCTTCTCGCCGTCGACCGAGACCGAACCGTCGTCGTGGTGCCGAACCCCCGACTGCCCGAGCTTCTGCTCCGGCCCCTCCTCGTAGGAGTGCTCGCCCTCGGGACCGCCGAAGGTCTCGTACTTGGCCTTTCCATCGGGCCAGTCCTCGAGCTTCTCGGGCGGATCCTCCTCGAGCTGCTCCATCTCCTCCTTGGCCTCGTCCTGCTCCTCCTCGGCGGCCTGCGCCTTCGCAGCGGCGCCGTCCTCGGTGCGCTCTTCCTCAGACATCCGTCCTCCTCTCGCTTGCGCGACGAGTACCCGGGGTAGGTGCCGTTCATGCCACAGCTGATCCTCGGCCCGGTGCTGCGCTACGTGGACGCGACCGAGGCGACCGTGTGGGTCGAGACCGACGCCGCGTGCGAGGTCGAGATCCTCGGCTCGACCCAGCGCACGTTCCACGTGGCCGGCCACCACTACGCGCTCGTGCACGTGACCGGCCTCGACGAGAACTCCGTTCACCCGTACGAGGTGCACCTCGACGGCGAGCGGCGCTGGCCGGATCCGGGCTCGGAGCTGCCGCCCTCGGTGATCCGGACGACCGGCCACACGGGGCGGCTCAAGATCTGCTTCGGCTCGTGCCGCGTCGCGCTCCCGCATGAGCCGCCGTACACGTGCTCCAAGAACGACGACGAGCGCGGCCGCGAGGTCGACGCCCTCTATGCGCTGGCGCGGCGCATGGTCAACCAGGAGCCGCACGAATGGCCGGACATGCTGCTCATGCTCGGCGACCAGGTCTATGCGGACGAGGTCTCGCTGAAGGCGCTCGAGTGGATCCGGTCGCGCCGCGACACCTCGCAGCCGCCGGGCGAGGAGGTGAAGGACTTCGAGGAGTACACGCGCCTGTACTGGGAGTCGTGGGGGGACCCGTGGATCCGCTGGCTGTTCGCCAACGTGCGCACGCCGATGATCTGGGACGACCACGACGTCCACGACGACTGGAACATCTCGCACGACTGGATCGTCGAGGCCCAGCGCCAGGACTGGTGGGACGAGCGGATCGCCGGCGCCGGCATGAGCTACTGGATCTACCAGCACCTCGGGAACCTGTCGCCGAGCCACCTGGCCGACGACGAGATGTACGCGCGCGTGCGCGCGGCGGACGACGCCGCACCGCTGCTCCACGAGTTCGCGCTTCAGAACGACCGCGAGACCGAGGGGACGCGCTGGAGCTACTGCCGCGACAACGGCGCCGTCCGCCTGATCGTGCTGGACTCGCGCGCGGGCCGGGTGCTCGACCCGGGCGCGCGGACCATGGTCGACGACGAGGAGTGGGAGTGGTTCCTCGACCACGTGACCGGCGACTTCACGCACCTCCTCATCGCGAGCTCGCTTCCGATCCTCCTACCGGGTGGCGAGCATGGGCTCGAGGCATGGAACGAGGCGGTCTGCGAGGGCGCCTGGGGCGAGCGCGCGAAGGGGATGGGGGAGAAGGTCAGGCGCAGTCTCGACCTAGAGCACTGGGCGGCGTTCCGGCGCTCGTTCGAGCCGTTCACCGAGGTGCTGGAAGAGGTGGCCGCGGGGAAGCGGGGGCAGGCGCCGGCCACGATCACGCTCCTGTCGGGCGACGTCCACCACGCCTACCTGGCCGAGGTCGCCTTCCGGAGCTCGGTCGGGGCCGAGAGCGTCGTCCACCAGGCGACGTGCTCGCCCTTCCGGAACGGCCTGAGTGCGGGCGAGCGGCGGATGGTCCGTTTCGCGAGCTCTCGCGCCGGCCAGCTGATCGGTGGTCTGCTCTGCCGCAGCGCACGCGTGCCCCCCGCCCGGATCCGCTGGCAGGTGGCGGAGGGCCCGTGGTTCGACAACCAGGTCGCGACGCTCGAGCTCGACGGCCCGGCGGCTCATTTCCGGCTCGAGAAGACCCGCCCCGAGGACTGGCGCGAGGCGACGCTCCACGACGTGTGCGAGCGCCAACTGCGGTGAGGGCGCGCTGAGCTAGACTGCCCCTCGGCCTCGCTCCCTGCGAGGTCTTTCTTTCGACCGGAGGCACCCGTGGCACGCGGAGACATCCGAATCGCCGTGACTCTCGCCTGCGAGGACTGCAAGCGGCGCAACTACCAGACCAACAAGTCCAAGCGGAACAATCCGGATCGAATCGAGCTGCGCAAGTACTGCCGGTGGTGCAGCAAGCACACGCCGCACAAGGAGACCCGCTAGCCCGCCATGGCCCGCAACCGGCAACGGGCCAAGGAACGGCAGGCGGCACGCCGCGCAGCGCGGCAGGGATCGGTCCCCCCGGGCGACGACCTTCAGGAGGAGGTCGACCTCCAGGTCGGCGCGCCTCCCGACGAGCTGGGCCGCTCGGACGAGCTCCTCGAGTCGCTCGAGGAGTCCGAGCTCGACGACATCGACGAGGCGGCGGACCGCGAGCTCGAGCTCGAGGCGGAGGAGGCCGGGGCCTTCTCGGACGAGCCCGTCGACGAGATCGCCCCCGAGACCGCGACGGGGCCGCGCGGAGTGCGCGGCGGCGACACGGCGGCCGCCGGTGAGCAGCGAAGCGGACTCGGTAAGGTCTGGCACTTCTTCCAGAACGTCTGGGCGGAGCTCCAGCGCGTTCAGTGGCCGGACCGCAAGCAGGTCACCACACTGACGGGCGTCGTTCTGGGGTTTGTACTGATCGCCGGGGGTTACCTCGGCCTACTGGACGCCATCTTCTCGCGCGTCATTGACGAGATCATCTGAGCAATGTTCCGCTGGTACGCCGTCAACACCTACTCAGGCCACGAGAACAAGGTCAAGCACAACCTGGAGCACCGGGTCGTATCGCTGAACCAGAAGCGGAACGTCCGGCAGGTCGTCATCCCGACCGAGGTCGTGTCCGAGATGAAGGACGGCCAGAAGGTCCAGACCGAGAAGCGGACCATGCCGGGTTACGTGCTCGTGAACATGGACCTGAACGAGGACTCCTGGACGCTCGTCAAGAACACGCCGGGCGTCACGGGCTTCGTCGGCCCGCAGAACAAGCCGGTCCCGCTCACCCAGGACGAGATCAACCGCCTGCTGCACCGTGAGACCGCCGAGCGGCCGCGCGCGCGGGCGCAGTTCTCGATCGGCGAGAACGTCAAGGTCGTGTCGGGCCCGCTGTCCGACTTCTCCGGCGAGATCTCCGAGATCAACGAGGACGCGGCGAAGCTGAAGGTCCTCGTGTCAATCTTCGGTCGCGAGACCCCGGTCGAGGTGGGCTTCGACCAGGTAAAAAAGGTCTAGCAACGAGCAACGAGCAACGAGCAACGCGTGGCTAAGAAGGTCTTAACTCTCATCAAGCTCCAGGTCCCCGCGGGTGCCGCCAACCCGGCGCCGCCGGTGGGCCCTGCCCTGGGCCAGCACGGCGTGAACATCATGGAGTTCTGCAAGGCGTTCAACGCCCAGACGCAGGACCAGGCGGGCGGCGGGACGATCATCCCGGTCGAGATCACGGTCTTCGAGGACCGCTCGTTCACCTTCATCACGAAGACGCCGCCGGCCGCCGTGCTCATCAAGCAGGCGATCGGGCTGGACAAGGGGTCCGGCGAGCCGAACCGCAACAAGGTCGGCACGATCACGAAGGCTCAGATCCGCGCGATCGCCGAGCAGAAGCTCGAGGACCTGAACGCCCACGACGTGGACCAGGCTTCGAAGATCATCGCCGGGACCGCTCGGTCCATGGGTGTGGACGTGGTGGGCTGATGAAGCGCGGCAAGACCTACCGGGAGAAGTACGCGACCGTCGATCGCGAGCACGAGTACGAGCCGCACGAGGCGATCCGGCTCGTCAAGAACTTCCAGCGGGCCAAGTTCGCGGAGACGGTCGAGCTGCACATCCGCACGGGCCTGAACGTCCGCCACGCGGACGAGCAGCTGCGCGGCACGCTCGCGCTTCCGCACGGGCTCGGCAAGGAGGTCAAGATCGCCGTCTTCGCCAAGGGCGACAAAGCACGCGAGGCCGAGCAGGCCGGCGCGGACTACGTCGGCGCGGACGAGCTCGCGAAGCGGATCGAGGAGGAGAACTGGACCGATTTCGACGTGGCGATCGCGACGCCGGACATGATGCCCGTGGTCGGCAAGCTCGGCCGGGTCCTCGGCCCGCAGGGCAAGATGCCGAACCCGAAGGTCGGCACGGTCACCATGGACGTGGCGAAGGCGGTCGAGGAATCGAAGGCCGGCAAGGTCGAGTACCGCACGGACCGCTCGGCGATCCTCCACCTGACCCTCGGCAAGACGGACTTCCCCGCGGAGGCGCTGCTCGAGAACTACGCGGCCGTGATCGACGAGATCGTCCGCGCGAAGCCGGCGGCCGCCAAGGGCCGCTATCTGCGGACGATCACGCTGACCACGACGATGGGCCCGGGGGTCCGGGTCGACCCGTCGCGCACGCGCGACATCACCGCTGCCCAGATAGCGGAATCCGAGGCGGAAGCGGCTGCTGTAGCCTGATCCGCCGACGTCACCCGAGACCGCCGGCAAGTTAAGTCCGGCGCAGGAGACCGAATTGAACCGAGAGCAAAAAGCTGAGCGCGTCGCCGAGATCGCGACCGCAATCAAGGAATCGGAGGCGGTCTTCGCCGTCGACTACCGCGGCATCTCCGTGCCGCAGGCCGCCGAGCTCCGGTCGAAGCTGATCGAGGCCGGGGCCCGCTTCAGCGTCGTCAAGAACACGTTGACCGAGCGCGCGGCCGACGAGGCCGGAGCCGACACCCTCAAGGAGCTGCTCGAGGGCCCGACGGCATTCACGTTTGTGTCCGCCGAGGGCGACGTGGCGATGGCCGCCAAGGCGCTGTCGCAGTTCCGCCGCGCGAACGAGGTGCTCGAGTTCAAGGGCGGCGTGATGAGCGGCGAGGCGCTCACGATCGAGCAGATCGAGTCGCTCGCCCGGCTGCCCGCGATCGACGTGCTCCACGGCCAGATGGTCGGGGTGTTGGCGTCGCCGATCACGGGCCTCGTGCGCGGCCTCAACCAGCTGATCGCGGGTCTCGCGATCGCGCTCGGCCAGATCCAGGCCGAGGGCAAGGTCGGCGGGGACGAGGAGCCGCCGCCGCCGGAGGACGGTCCGGATGCCGGCGAGGACGCCGAGACACCCGCTGAGGAGGCACCGGGCGATCCGGTTGCCGAGGGCGAGACCGCCGAGGAAGAGGGCGAGACCGCCGAGGAAGAGGCACCTGCAGAACCCGAAACCGAAACTGAAACTGAGGAAGCGCCCTCCGAGGGCGAGGAAAAGGAGGGCTAGATGGCCACCAGCACACAGGAGTGGATCGACGAGCTGAAGGGCATTTCCGTGCTCGAGCTATCCGAGCGCATCAAGGCGCTCGAGGAGGAGTTCGGCGTCTCGGCGACCGCTGTCGCCGCGGCCGCGCCGGCCGCTGCGGGCGGCGGAGCTGCCGCTGACGGCGACGGCGAGGAGGAGTCCACCACGGTCGACGTGGTCCTCACCGCGGCGGGCGACAAGAAGATCCAGGTGATCAAGGTCGTCCGCGCCGCGACTGGTCTGGGCCTGAAGGAGGCCAAGGCCGTCGTCGACGAGGCCCCGAAGGCCGTCAAGGAGGGCATCGAGCGCGACGAGGCCGAGAAGCTCAAGGGCGAGCTCGAGGAGGCCGGCGGCAGCGTCGAGCTGAAGTAGCCCGACGTTCCATACGGCATTGGAAAGGGCCCCGAACCGGGGCCCTTTTCAGTTCAGGTGACCGCTGGTGGGAGGCCGTGACACCAGCGTGAGAGCAGGAGTCGAGGACTCGATCGCTGCGCGTACCGCCGCCGAGCGTCTCCGCTTCGAGAGCCGACGTGGCACCCGGCAAGCCCGTCCCTCCTGAGCCGCGGCCGCCTGGCAGAGGGCCACCGCGAAAAGAGCGGTCGATACCCAAATCACGACAACCGCGGAAGCGATCAGGAGCACCATGGGAAGTAGAACTCACCTTACGGACGGAAGTTGGGGATTCCACCAGCCCGAACGAAAAGTGCGACCCAGATGGCGCAACATGCACTAGTTTTTGGTTTGTAGGGGTGCGTAACGGGGACGACCCGAGGAGTCAGGGGCAGAGATGGACGAATGTTCAGGTGCGGTTCGCGAGTACCGCCGTCATTCTGACTTCAGCGCACGGTTGGTAGAACGGACTCGCGAAAGGATGCGCAAGAGGAATGGATCTCGCACGGAGTGAAAGGTCGATGAGTACGCATTTGGATGGGGCGCTGCTGCCGCGGGAAGGCCGCGCGCCCGTAGATCCGCGGACCCTTCGCGTGGTCGAGCGCCGCTCGGCCCCGGAGCGGCTGCGGCGCAGGGGCGGCCTCATCCGCAGGTCCCTCCTGATCGGCGACGTGCTTGCGCTCGCGCTGACGTTCGTCCTCGTCGAAACCTGGATGCCGAACACCTTCGCCGACGCCGGCGGCGCGTCGTGGCTCGCATACCTCGGCGCTGCCGCCATGATGCTGGTGCTGCTCGCTTCGCGCGACCTGTACGGGCGCGACGAGACGCGTGCCGACCACACGACGATCGACGACTTGCCGGCGATCTTCAATGCGGTCACCGCCGGCGCCTTCATCTCGCTCGCCGTGCTCGTGCTCACGGGCGCCGCGTCGCCCGAGCTCGCCATCGCCGCCTGGGCGATCGCGCTTGTCACGATCCCACTCGCGCGTTCGGGCGCCAGGGTCATCGCGCGCCGGCGCCCCGACTATGTCCAGAACACCGTGATCATCGGCGGCGGCGTGATCGGGCAGCTGATGGCGCGAAAGCTCCTGACCCACCCCGAGTACGGGATGCGGCTCGTGGGGCTGATCGATGATGACCCGCGGCCGCTCGACGATGACCTCGACCGAGTTCCCGTTCTGGGCGGGCCGGCACAAACCGCACGCATCATTCGCGACCACGAGGTCGAGCGGGCGATCGTCGCGTTCTCGAGTCAGAGCCACCACGACGAGCTGGAGCTCATCCGGCAGCTGCGCGACCTGGAGCTCCAAGTCGACATCGTGCCTCGCCTGTTCGAGATCGTCGGTCCGAGTGCCGGAATCAACGTGTTCGAGGGAATGTCCGTGGTGGCCTTGCCCCCGCGTCGAATTTCGCGCTCCCGTCTGTTCGTCAAGCGCGCTGTCGACATAGCGGTCGCCGGATTCACGCTCATCGCGCTGCTCCCGATCGCCATCGCCATCGCGGTCGCGGTCGTGCTGACCGACGGCCGCCCGCTGCTCTACCGGGGCGAGCGGATCGGGCCCCGCGGGCGGCGCTTCATGCAGCTCAAGTTCCGGACGATGTCCACCAAGTGGACGGCCGAGCGCTTCGAGAACTGGCTCGAGGAGCACCCGCTCCAGGCCGCAGAATTCGACCGCACGCAGAAGCTCGGGGATGACCCGCGCACCACGCGCGTCGGCCGCTTCCTGCGGAAGACCTCGCTCGATGAGCTTCCGCAGCTTCTCAACGTCCTTCTGGGCGACCTGTCGCTCGTCGGCCCGCGGCCGATCACGGAGAAAGAGCAGCGGGAGCGGTACCTGCACCGCGTTTTCGATCCCAACTCGTCGGAAGCCCTCATCCTGGGTTATTGGGACGTCGAGGGGCTCCGGCCCGGCATGACGGGCTACTGGCAGATCAGTGGCCGCTCGACGATGAGCTTCGAGGAGCGGATCCGGATCGACACCGCGTACCTGACGAACTGGTCGCTCGCGTTGGACATCTCGATCCTCGCCAGGACTGCCCGGGCGCTGTTCGCAACGCGCGGCGCTTACTGAGTCGATCTACCCCTGCCGTCCGAGGCGGCGTCGCGGCACCTTGCGCTTGCGGCGCGGCTCGGGGCTCAGCTCCACGGCCTGATAGGCGGTGAGCCAATCCGGGCTCACCCGAGCATCGCTGATCTTGAGCCACAGCGGCGACCGCCTGGTCATCGCCCGCAGCGCCCTGAGCGCGAACATCGGATGCAGCCGTGTCACCGCGACCGAGAAGTGGAACTGCGCGGCCGCCCGCGGGTAGCCGTGCCGGACCAGTTCACCCGCGATCCAACGTGAGAACTCGTGGCGGTCCACATCCCAACCACGCTCGCGCGCGCGAGGGGCGTGGCGCGCGAAGAGCGCGTTGTACTCGCGCTGCACTCCTGACGGGTCGCGGACCACCATGTTGTGCTCGTACTCGGTGTATGCGACCAGCGCATCACCGACGGCAGAGAACCGGTCGGTGCGGTCGCCGACTCGCAGCCAGAGATCCCAGTCCGCGAGGGCCGAGAAAGCGGGGTCGAAGCCCCCGACCTCGTCGAACCGCTCGCGGCGAACCATCACCGACGACGGGCCGCCCAGCGCGTTCACGAGGTAGAGGTTGCGGTGGACGACCACGGGGTCCTGCGCCAGTGCCACACCGCTCGGTATTCGATCGGAGTCGATCAGGATGTTCGAGCAGTAGGCAATCTCGCCGCCGTCGGCGTCGGCCACATCCAGCTGCCGGCGGAGGCGGTCGGGCGCCCATAGGTCGTCGTCGTCGAGAAACGCGATCCACTCTCCCTGGGCGACCTCGGCAGCAGTGTTCCGCGCGAGCGCGACGCCGCGCGCCGGCTCATTCCGGATGACCTGAAGGCGCGGATCGTCGAACTCGGCCAGCACCCGCGGAGTGTCGTCAGTCGACGCTTCGTCGACGACGATCACCTCGAACTCGCAGTCGCGCTGGTTGAAGACGGTGTTCAGGGCGTCCCGCACCAGGCTCGACCGGTTGCGCGTCGGAAGGACAACGGACACGGTAGGCGCGCTCACACGCCCTCCAATGGTCCCGGCCTATCGATCGTCCAGCTCACCTCGGGCTGGACGAGCCGCGCTCGCCGCAGGCTCTCCGCCTTGTCGTCGATGCGCGGCTCGATCTGGAAGTGGAGCACCTCGCGTTCGAATTGCGTCACCCCGTAGCTCGTCCCGAACCACAGGATCGCCGCGTAGCTGCCGGGGGTGAACAGCGGCGGGACCGTGACGCTCACTGTGGTGAGGCCGGGTTCGAACGACAGGATCGAGTCTTCCGTGTCGGTCCATCCCTCGTGGAGCAGGCGGGTGCCGTCGTCACCGACGAGGAAGACGGCGAGGTTGTAGCCGCGCGCCGGGCGGCGCGCCTCCAGCGTGACCTCGAAGCGGAGTGGCTCGCCGCGCACCGGGGCCTGGCCGTCGGGCCCGGCGACGCCGACCCGGATGGGCCCCACGTCGACGTCCGGCGCCAGCTCGAGCTCCGCCTCGGCGCCGGTGGCGCCTCCCTTGCGCAGGTACGCGCCGAGCACCTCCTGCGTCGGCCCGTCCGCGATCACGCGCCCGTGGTCGAGCCACATGACGCGGGAGCAGAGGCGAGCCATCATGCCGCTGTCGTGCGTGACGAACAGGACGGTGCGGCCGCTGTCGTGCATCTCCGACATTCGTCCGAGACACCGCTGCTGAAACTCGTAGTCGCCGACCGCGAGGACCTCGTCGACGACGATGATCTCGGGCTGGATCTCGGCAGCGATCGCAAACGCCAGCCGCAGCCACATGCCGGACGAGTACCGCTTCAGCGGCGTGTCGAGAAACCGCTCGACCTCCGCGAATTCGACGATCGCGTCCATCCTCGCCCGAACCTCGGTGCGGGACAGCCCGAGGATCGCCCCATTCAGGAAGATGTTCTCCCTGCCGGTCAGCTCGTAATGGAACCCAGTGCCCACCTCGAGCATCGCCCCCACGCGGCCGCGCGTCCGGGACACCCCCGTCGTGGGCTCGGTGATCCGGGCCAGGATCTTCAGCAGCGTGCTCTTGCCCGCTCCGTTCGATCCGACGATTCCCAGCGTCTCGCCCTCTTCGACCGTGAGATCGACGTCGCGCAGCGCCCAGAGCTCGTCTTGGTCGCGCGTCGGGCCACGACGCAGAACTGCCGGAAGAGCCTCGCGGAGGGTGACCACGCTCTGACCGAGCCGGTAGCGCTTGCCCACTCCCTGGACCTCGATCGCGCGCACGGTCAGATCACGTCCGCGAAACGACGTTCGGTTCGGCCGAACACGATCAGCCCGCCGATACAGAGCGCGATCGCCGGCCCGATGGCGATCAGGCTCTCGACGCCGGGCGGATCCACTCCGGTCACCGACCAGCGGAAGGTCTCGACCAGCCCGGCCATCGGGTTCACGTAGTAGAGCCAACCGGCGGCGCCCTCGGCGAGGGTGCTCGAGTACGCGACCGGGCTGAGGAAGAGCCAGAGTTGCATGACGAAGGGGATCGCGTTCCCGACGTCCCGGTAGCGGACGTTGATGGCTGCCAGCAGCGTCCCGGTCCCCAGCGTGAATACGAGCGTGACAAGGATTACCGCCGGGGCTACGAGCACCTCGATACCGGGTCCGACGCCTGTCACCGCCATGAGCACGGCCAGCAGGACCAGGCCGATCGCAAGGTCGACCAGTCCCGGCAGCACGGCCGACACGCATAACAGCAGCCTGGGGAAGTAGACCTTCGTGAGGATCGACTCGTTCTCGACGAGCGCGCCGGCGGCACGCATCGTTCCGGCGGAGAAGAGCGTCCACACGACCATGCCCGAGAGCACGAAGACCCCGTACGGGACGCCCTCCGAGGTGAGCCCCGCGAGCCGGTTGAACACGAATGTGAATGCGGCCGTGGTCGCCAGCGGCTGAAGAACGGCCCACCCGATTCCGAGGAAGGTCTGCTTGTAGCGGACCTGTATGTCGCGAACCGCGAGGACGATCGCAAGCTCGCGGTACTGGACCAACTCCCGAATGTTCGGGAGGACCAGCCGTCCGGCGGTGGACCGGTTCTCGATCCAGGAAGGAGACGCGCCCCCTGTGGCGGGCTCGGGCGTGGGGGACGACATCGGGCCGGATGCTAGCCGCGCCAGAGTGCTTCGATGTGCGCATGGGAAATGGCTCGCGGCCCGCCAACGCAGTCGCCGACCTGGCTGCGCGGGTTTTCGGGACGGTGATGCTCGGTCTCTTACGGCTGAGCTCGATGAAGGCCGGGGTCTCGTTCTACTGGCACGGCATCGGCGATCCGCAGGACGATCCGCGCACGTCGCTTGCGCCCCAGATGGGCACGGACCTGTTCCGCGACCAGATCCGTTACCTGAGCCGCCACTACGACCTCGTGCCGGCGTCGGATTTGCCGCTTGCGGCCACGCGGCGCCGGCGGTTCGCGCGGTTTCCCCTGGCGCTGACGTTCGACGACGATCTCGCCGCTCATCGCGAATCAGCGCAGCCGATACTCGACGAAGCCGGGGCGGTCGCGACCTTCTTCCTGTGCGGGGCGACCCTGCACGGCCCGCGCGCCTTCTGGTGGCAGAGGTTGAGCGGCGCCCCCACCGCGCAAGAGACGGCCGTCCGGGTCAAGGCGATGACACGTGGCGAGCGCCGAGCCTTCGAAGAGCAACTGGAGCGCGAGGCGGGCGCCCCATCGCCCGACGACGGCCTACGCGCCTCCGAGGTCGGCGCGCTCGCCGCGGCCGGTCATGAGATCGGGTTTCACACACTGCGCCACGACCCGCTCCCGTCACTCGACGACGAGGAGCTCGCGAACGCCCTGGCCGAGGGACGCGAGGCGCTCGCGGCCGCGGCTGGACGCGCGCTGCGGACGGTCGCGTATCCGCACGGCGACTACGACAGCCGAACGCCGGCCGCCGCGCGCGAGGCCGGATTCGAGCTTGGCTTCTCGACGGCGCAGCGGGCGCTCCGGGCCGGCGACGATCCCCACGAGCTCGGTCGGCTCGAGGCGCCGTTTGACTCGGTCGGCCACCTCGCATTCAGAGCCGCGCGCGCCCTGGCCGCGCGCGCTCGTTCGTAGCCAAGGTCCGAGAAGTAGCTTTCCGTCCAGGGTTTCGCCGCCGAACTGACATAGCGGGCGGGCGCGTCCGATGGGTAGGGCATGAGCCACGGATGGCTTCGCCGGACGACGTTCGCTCTCGTCATGCTGCTCGTGTGCGCCGCGGCGCCATGGCTGGCCGCGCCCGCGCGCGCGGCCGTCGCTGCCGATTACTACGGCATGAACGCGCAGTTCCTGTTCAAGGCACCGCCCGAGACCTGGGAGCGTCACATGGCGGCAGTGGCCGCCACCGGTGTTGGCGTCGTTCGGATCGACGCCCAATGGGGCAAGGTCGAGCCGAAGGCTCCCGTCGACGGAACCCGCACCTATTACTGGGATCGACCTGACGCGATCGTGACCGCGCTCGCCCGCAACGGTCTGCGCTGGTACCCGACCATCGCCTACGGGACCACCTGGGCGGGGACCGTCGCGGGCGACCTCGCCTGGATGTCCGCGCCGCGCGACCCCGCCGACTATGCCGCGTTCGTGCAGGCCTTCGCCGCACGCTACGGGAGTACAGGCACCTTCTGGACGCAGCATCCCGACTTGCCGCGCCTGCCCGTCACGAGCTACGAAATCTGGAACGAGCCGAACGTGGAGAAGTTCTTTCCCGGCCAGGCCACAGCACCGGAGCGCTATGCCGACCTCTTCGTGGCCGCAGCCGCGGCGGTCCGCCGCGCAGATCCCGCGGGACGGCCCGTGATCGGCGGCCTGAGCTCGGTCAACGTCGGCGAGTTCATAAGGCGGATGGCGGCACGGCAGCCGGCGCTGTGGTCCCACGTCAGCGCGGTGGCGTACCACCCTTATGGCGGGAGCGCGGCCACGAGCTTCGACCGCATCAACACGCTGCGCGGTGCGCTCCGCCTCCTCGGGGTGGGGCAGCTGCCGATCGAGGTCACCGAGACCGGGTGGGCCGTGCCTCCCACGACCGAGGCCCATCGTGCCGCCCAGATGCGTGCGCTCGCCGAGGGGCTGCCGGGTTCGGGCTGCGGCGTCACGCGCTTCATCCCGTATACGTGGGTCACGACCGAGATCGCGGCCGAGGATCCCGAGCAGTGGTTCGGAATCGCGAACCTCGACGGGTCGCTAAAGCCCTCGGGGGAGGCCTACCGCTCCGCCGTCCTGGCGATGCGCGGCGGCAATTCACCCGCCGGCGGCTACCGCTGCGCCGCTGACCCGTCGGCGCCGGTGACCGAGACGCCGGTCGCCGAGGATCCTGTGGGGAAGCCACCCCGAAAGCCAAAGCGCACGCTCAAGCGCGTGGATGACCGCGGTGGCAGGGTGTCCGAGCCCACCAAAAGACTCAGAGTCCGGGTCCGCCCCGGCAAGGTTCGGCCGCGCCGGCTACCCGTACGCGTGCGTTGCAGCTCGCGCTGCCGGGTCGTGATCCGAGTGACCGCGCCGAAGCGCGGAGCGCGCCGTTCCCGCAACCGGGAGATCGTTTTGCGCCGCAAGCGGGCGCGGGTCAGTCACTCCCGCACGGTTCGAGTGCGGCTGTACCGTGGCCGCCTCGCGCGCGCCGGGTCCCGTGACCTCGGGCCGCGTCGCCTCCGCGTCCGAGCACACGTCGTCGGCATGGCGGGGCAGCGCACGGAGTTGCAGCGGCGCGTGGCGGTCGGCCGCAAGGTGCGGCGGGCCTGGGCGCGCCCGCGCTGACGCGAACGCCCGCCCGCTACTTCGCTTTCGTGAAGCTGGTGTAGGCGCGCCAAGCGGGCTTCGGGCGCCCGTCGGCGAAGAAGAGCCCGGTGTGGAGGCCCCACCAGTTCGGCTCGTCCTCCCGAGCGGCGCGATCGCGGAGGCTGAACCAAATGACATTGGTGATCCGGTAGCGCTCGCGGTGCTTCTTCAGTTTGCGGAAGGTCACCCGGAGCCGCCGCGCCTGACCCTTGAGCGTCGTGCGGAACGGGTGCGTCCGCCTGCTCTCGTCACCACCCGTCGCCCACCCGATCTCGCTGATCATGATCTTGGCGCGCCGATCGCCGTGTTTGCGCATCGTCCGGCGTGCCCGCTTGAGCGCTCCGAAGACGCCGCGGTGATCGTGTGCGTACGTATTGAGCGCGACGACGTCGAAGTGCTTCTTCGCGCCGCGCACTCTGTAGATCTGCCGCAGGAACTTTGTTGCAGGAATCCCGGTCTTGGTTTCCGGTAGCCCCGCCAGGACCACCCGGGCCTTCGGGTCCGCCTTCCTTATTCGCTTCGCCGCAAGCCGGAGAAACGATACGTACTGCTTGGCGTTGGGCCGGTTCAGCCACCACGCCGGGAAATTCGGCTCGTTCCAGACCTGCCACGAGGTGATCGGCTTGTATGGCAGATGAGGGTTCCGCTTCCAGAATCTCCCGCGTCGCCCATACCGCCGGACGACGTCTTCGACGTATCGCGCATAGCCTCGGCGCCCCTTACGGGTCGTCGGCGGATGGAGCGGATTCTTCGACGCGAACCAGGGCGTCCCGACGAGGACGGGTAGAAGCTTGACGCGCGCGAGGGCTGCCCGCGCGACCATGTCGTCGCCGTACCCCCAGGTCCGTTTCCCGCGGCGCGGCTCATGCTGCCCCCAGCCCAGAGTCATTCGAACCATCCCGACCCCCTGGCGACTGAGCCGCTTGAACTGCTTGGGTGAGGGGGGCACCCATCCCTGGACGCCGAAGAACGACTGCTTGGCCTGCGCGGGCGGGGGTGCGACCGGAGTCAATGCGACGGCGAACACACAGCAGAGAATCGCCGCGACACCAACCGCCCGGGTCGGGCGGCTACTCGGCATGCGACCTGACGCGCGGCAGAAGCAGCAGCGCGCCTAGCGCGAGTGCCAGGGCCGCGAGGATCAGCGGCGCCACGGTGGATTTGGCCACCGCCGACACCGGGCTCCCGGTGTCGTCGTCGAAAACGGGAGCGAAGACGTTCCCCGAGCCCCGGCCTATGCGTGGACCAGACGCGTCGCTCTCGGAGCGGGCGGGTGCGCCCAGCGCGACCGAGGTCGCGACGCGCTGAAGCGCGTCCCCGTTCGGGGTCGACGCGAGCTGTCGTCGGATGGCGCGGGAGAGCGGCGCTGCCTTCTCATCGGTCTCGAACCCCACGGGCCGTTTCCCGCCAGGCTCCGGCAGGCTCGCGACGTACTGGTCCAGTGCTGAGTTGTTCTCGGGAAGCGGCTGTGCAAGCGCGCTGGAGGCCGCCGTCCCCGTGACGAGTGCGAGGACTATCGTCGCGCTGATCGTATGAGCGTTTCGCATAGGAAACTCCGAGGAGTCGGGGTGGCGGTGATCGCGGGCGCGTGTCTTGCGATCGCGTTGCTGGATGGCGGCTACGGCGAACAGGCACGCGCGGCGACGGCCGTCCTCGTCTGGTCCGCTTTCATGATAGGCGCGATCGGCCGGCTCCGCGAGCCAGTGGCGGTTTCGCGCCCGGCGCTAATCGCCGGCGGCGCACTCCTCGGCCTCGGTGTGTTCACGCTGCTCTCGTCCGGGTGGGCGAGCGACGACGGTTCGGTCTTCACGGAGACGGTGCGCGTGGCGGCATACCTCGGCCTGTTCGCGCTCGTGGTGATCACGTCGCGGCCTGGTGGACGTATATGGCTTTCTGGCCTGACACTCGGGCTGACTGCGGTGGCGCTCTTCGCGCTCGGGAGCAGGCTCGTGCCGTCTCTATTTCCAGATCAATCGGACCTCGGGCTGCTCGCAGCCACCAGTCCACGGCTGAGCTATCCCGTCAACTACTGGAACGGCCTCGGCGCCGTGCTGGCACTCACGGTCGTCTTGCTGGCGCATTTCGGGGCCGAGGCCCAGGCTCGCGCCACCCGCGCACTCGCAGTTTCCGCCATCCCGATCGCCGGACTTGCGCTTTTCCTGACGGCTTCGCGCGGCGGGTTCGGCGCGCTCGCGGCCGGGTTGCTCGCACTTGCCGCGGTCGGGCCGAGGCGCGTTCCGCTGGTCGGAGGGATCGCGCTCGCTGGCGCGGCCACCGTGGCCCTTGCCCTGTTCGCCGACGGTCGGCAGGCGTTTATGGACGGTGACGTGGACGCGTCGACGAGCGGTGAGGAACGGGTCGAGATGATCGTGGCCACGGCCCTGATGGTCATGCTGACCGCTGCCGTTCGGTTCGTCGCCGATCGCTGGGTCATGCCGTTACGAGTGCCGCGGACTGCCGGAATCGTCGCCTGGGTCGGAGTTGCGGTCGTGGTGCTCGGTGCGCTGGTCGCGGGGCTCCCTCAGGACCGCTGGAGCGAGTTCAAGGAGCCGCTGCCCGACCGGCCGGTGCAGGTCGAGACGGGCTTCGTCGTGAGCCACCTCGGCAGCGGCGGCGGGAGTGGTCGCTACCAACTCTGGGAAAACGCCTGGACCGCCTTCGAGGCCGAGCCGCTACGCGGAATCGGCGCCGGCGCGTTCGAGCAATGGTGGACGGAGACCGGTCCGCGCTATCAACCCGTGCGGGACGCGCACTCGCTGTACATGGAGACGTTGGCGCAGCTCGGAATCGTGGGCGCACTTCTGTTGCTCGCGTTCCTGCTGGTACCACTGGCCGCCGGCCTGCGGATGGGCAGTCGTCTCTCCGCTGCGGGACGCGCGGCGGGGGCGATCGTCGTGGCCGGCATGGTCTCGGCAAGCGTGGATTGGACCTGGGAGCTGCCCGCGGCTTTCGCGCCCGTCATCGTCGCGCTCGGCATCCTGAGTGTGGAGGCCAGCAAAAGTCGCGAGGCCCGGGGCGCGACCGCGGCTCGCCTTGGAGTCGCGATGACGCTCGGAATCGCCTGTATGGGGATCGGCCTCGTCTCCTACGTGGCCGAGGACCACCTGTCCGACAGCCGCGAGGCGTTCCGCGCCGGGAATCTCGAGCATGCGGTCGACGAGGCCCGCGGCGCGCGCTCGGCGACGCCTTGGGCCGCTGCACCGCGGCTACAGCTGGCCCTGCTCGAGGAGCGACGCGACCTCGCCGCCGCATTGGGGCACGTCGAGCAAGCGATCTCGCGCGCACCTGACGACTGGCGGATCTGGCTGGTTGCAGCGCGGCTCAGGACCCGCGCCGGTGATGTCGATGGTGCACGCCAGGCTCTCGCGACAGCCCGGCGGCTCAATCCGCGCGCAGAATTCCTTCCCCGCTAGTGCTGTTGCGGAGGCGCGAGGATGGATTCGACCGCGCCAAGCAGCCGATCGACGTGCTTGTCGAGTGCGAAATGCCGTCGCACCACTTCATGGAGGCGCAGGGCGAGCTGATCGCGCTCCTGCGGCGCGTCGAGCAGAGTGCGCAGCGAGGCAGCGAAATCTGCGGGCTCCGCGGTTCGCGGGAGTAGACACCTCTTGCTGAGCTCGGGGTCGAGTGACAGGACCTCGCCGATACCTCCGGTGTCCCGGGCGATCGTGCAGATGCCACGCGCGCCCGCCTCCAGGACGACGAGCGGCATCGCCTCGCGACGGGACGCCACCACCAGCACGTCGATCTCATCCAGGGCGGCATCGCGATCCGACCAGCCGTGATACTCGATCAGCGGGTGTTGGGCGGCTGCGCTCGTCACGGTCTCCGCGAGCGGGCCGTCCCCGTAGATCAGGGCGCGCGTCCCGGCCAGGCGAGCGATCTCGATGAAGAGGTCGGGCGCCTTCTCGTGCGAGAGGCGTCCCAGATACCCAATCGTCGGCTCGGACCGCTGCGGGCGGGCGGTGGGCTCGGGCACATCGACGCCGCTTCCGACGTTTGTGATCGGACGGCGCAGCCTCAAAGCTGACTTGACCTCGTCGGCCACGACGCCCGATACCGCGACGATCCCATCGGCCCGGCGGTAAGCGAGCGCCACGGCTGCTCGCCAGGCGATCCGTCTCAGGAAGGGCATCTCGCCGGCTCGTGGCCACGGATTGCCGTGCACCATCGCAACCCACGGCAATCCTGTTTCACGGCGTAGATGCGCGCAGGCGACGTCGGATTGAGGCAGGACGGAGAGCAATACATCAGGCCGCCACTCCTCGATCGCGGTGCGCAGCTCGCTCTGGAGATGGCGCCGGCGCGCCTGCATGGACTCTCCCTCCGCGACGGCTCGGCTCCAGTCGGCCGGCGGCGGCTCGACCGGGACCCGGGCGGTCCAGAGCAGACCGGTCGTCCACCCGCGGTCGCGGATGCGCGGCAGGACTCGCTCCAGGTACGAGTAGACCCCGCCCGCAGAGACCATCGGCGAGGCGACCACGAGGATCCGGGGCGGCTGCCCGGAGCGTTGCTTCGGGGTCATCGGGGTGAGGTTGCGCCGGTACCGGCGGGGCGTTTCGGACGAATCTCGCCCCGGGTCCCGTCGCCGCGAAGTCCCAGACCCACGATGACCCCGAGGATGACCGACGGATTCACGAGGCTCCAGTAGCCGCCGGCGAGCATCGCCACGAGCGCCGCTACCACGGATCCCACCGCCGCCGCCGCGGCCAGCTGGCCGCGACCGGCCCATGCGAAGAGGTCACGCAGCCAGGTGACGAACATCCCCATGAAGAGGAGCACTCCGACCAGCCCGAACTGCACCGCGATGAGCAGGTAGCCGTTGTCGGGCACAACCGGCCCGAACGGGGCCTCCGAGGAGCGCGCCTGGGACAGCGGACCTGATGCTCCCGGGCCGCCGCCCACCGGGTGCTCGCTGATGATCTCCAGGGTCTGCGGCCAGACCTCGGCAGATCGCGCCTGGAATGACGCGTCCTCGCCAGGGCTGAAGATCGAGACGACCCGCGTGGACAGCGTCGTTGCCTTGTCTTCGGGTAGGAGTCGGCCCGGGAGTACGACCGTTAGCGCGAGTAGCAGGGTGACGAGGAGCCCAACGAAGCCGACGAGGCGCTCCGGGCGACCCTGCCTCACGGTGACGAGCACCGCCGCGAGAATCGCGCCGACGATCCCCCCAACCAGTGTGGTTCTCAGCAGCGATCCGAAAAGGACCGCCAGGGACAAGAGCAACAGAACGCCCAGGGCGACCCGGAATGCGCGGCGTTCGCTGGCGAGGAAGAGCACCGTCACAGATGGGACAGCCACGGCCGCGAGGAACCCGAAGTCCTGGTTGGACTGCGTGGCGCCCAACAGGCGGATCTGATCGTCGACCAGATACGTAGCCCGCTGTGACTCGAGCCAAGCAACCTCGGCGGCGGTGAAGTCGCCGAACCACTGCCGGGTGGCGAGCGCGACGTTTATCGCCCAGCCGAGGGCGAGGAGCCAAATGAGAAACTGCCGATCCCGCGGCGTGAGCTCGGCTTCCTTGACGACCAACAGCGCGACCAGCGGAAGCACGACCTGACGGAGGCCGAACGTGCCGTAGTTCAGTGAAGGCACGAGCGGGTTGACGATGGAAATCGTTGCCAGGCCGAGGAACAGCCACGTCGCGATATGGCTTCGGGGCGACCGTGGCTGGGGCCGGAGCGCCACGCATGCGGCCACGGCGACCAGCACGACGTCGAGCACCGCCGCGAAGGCCTCCGGAAGGAGCCCGATCACATAGAACTGGCCCGTGACGAGATGTCCGAAGATGACGAACCCGAGGCCGGCCGCGGGCACCGAGATATCGATCAGGCCAATCGCCATCACGACGCACCCGATCCCGACGCCGAGCACGGCAAGCAAGGGGTTGAACGCGATCAGGAGCCCGAGCACGCCGGCGAGGGCGACCGCCAGGGGCGGCTCCCACCGGAGCGGAAATCTCCCCAGCGAGGCGCTCACGTCGCGGCACGTACAGCCTGGGGAGGCTCGAACGGGCTCGGGGGCCGCGACTCGACGACCGTTTCCAGGACCGCGGCGCCGATCTCCTCGCACAGTTCCTGCGCGGGGCGGCATCCATCGAGTCGCCGCGCCCCCAGCCGTTCGTGCTCATCTCGGTAGAGCTGTGCGCGGACATTGTTCTGCGCGACGCTGTAGTCGTCCCGGCGAGCGGTGGCGACCTCGCCCGGGACATCCAGGAACCAGCTCATGTCGGGCTTTGGCGACAGCAGCCGGATGACCGCCTCGTGCAATTTCAGCCAGCGGATCTCGGGGTACCGGTAGCGCAGGTTGACCACCGAGTCGAGGATGTAGCGGTCGCAGATGACCACCTTCCCCCGGGCGTAGCTCGGGGTGACGGCGCGTCCCTGGGACCAGCCGTTCGCGATCGCGACGACGAAGGCCCACATCCACGTGATCGCCTTGCTCCGGCTACGGATCGCACGGACGGGATCATCGCCCGACTGCGCGTCGGCGCTCGCGGGCGGTTCCGCGGGGCTCGCCCCGGGCGAGGGGCCGCCCGCGACGCGCTTCACGGTTCTCGTGAAGGCCTTCAGCAGCGGCGGATGAGACGTCAGTGAGGTCCACCGCGTGACCGTGTCGAAGCCGATCGCTTGAAGCGCCCGCTCCAGCGCCTCTGCCTGGGTGGACTTGCCGGAGCCGTCGAGCCCGGAGAAGGCAATCACGTGGCCGCGCCGCGGCACCGGCAGACCGCGCCGCCCGGCGGCGACGAGTGCGGCCCCGCCGCCCACTCCCCGCGCGCGGGCCAGCTCGCCGAGCGCCGCCACCCGGCGGCTTCGCGGCAGTGCCGAGCGATCGAGCGACGAGCGAAGTGCCTCGAGTGCTGCGTGGGCTCCCCATCCCGGCGCCTCGCGTTCGGCGGTCTCCCAAGCCGACGCGTCGCGTTCCGCGAGCGCCCGTACCCTCGCGCGCCGCTCATCCGTGATGGCCGCCCCGGTGACGGCCAGCTTGCGTGCCGTGATCAGTAGGGCGTGGTGAGGAGCCGGAGCGGCGATGTGCTCGTACTCCTCGAGCGGCTCGCCGCCGCTGAAGAGAGCGTCCGCAGCGGCCTCCCCGAGGCCCCACATCTCCGGTTCGATCAGCTCGACCACGTCCACTCGGCAGTCACGGAAGCGAGTGAGCCGGTGTCCGTGCTTCCTGAAACCGAGGTCGAGGAGAGCAGCGGAGGCCAGGGCCGCATCCGACGGGCGCACGATCAGGTCGATGTCCCGACCCTCGGGCGGGGGTCGGCCGAACAGAACCGCCCGGCTCTCGAGAGCATCATCGAGGGCTCGGAGCAGTGCTAGCGTTACTTCGGCGATCGCGGGGCTGCTTTGCATAGGGTGCGCCGGCATCCTCGACCCGCGCAGGGGCGGCGGATGCTACTGCCACGCCTGCGACACCATCTACGAGGGCGAGAGCGGCTGGTATCGCATCGGGCCCGATACCTCGTCGTCGCCGCTCCACGCCCGCGCCGCGAGCGTGCTCGGGCGGCTCGAACCGGGGGAGGGCACTGAGCTGGCGCTCGCGCGCCTCCTGGTCGAGCAGGGGCATGCGAAGACGGTGGACGCCTTCGAGGGCAAGGCGGATGTCGTTCGGGCGATTGCGCCACGGGACGCTGTGGCGCTCGACGTCCCCGACGCTCTCGGCACGTCGACGATCGCGCTCGCCCGCGGAGCCGCCCACGTCGTCGCTGTGTGCGAATCCGAGGCTCACGCCGGGGTGCTCGTCGGGCGGTCACGCGCTGAGGGCTTGGACAACGTGACGTGCGTGGTCGGCGTGCCGCCCGGTTGGGATGAGCCGGTGTTCGACATCGCATCGGCGATGCCGGCCGGGACGCTCGCCGAGATCGTGAGCACCCGGGCCGCGAGCGCGGTTCGGCCGGGAGGTGTGCTGATCAGGCGACCCGGCCGCGGTGCGAGGTCGCGCCGGCGCGGATCCCCGGCGCAGATCGTGCACGCGCTGCCCTCGTCCGCCGATCCGCGGATCGCGGCCGGGAGGCGCGACCTCGCCGCCGCCGTGGATCTCTACGCGCGCCACGTGCTCCAGGCTCGCTCGTCTCTCCGCCGGATCGTCGGACGCGGGCTCCGGGCCATGCCCGGGTGGCTCCTGCCGGCGATCGTTCCTGCGCATGCCGAGGTGGTCGGTGGCCGGCCGCGGACCTTGATCATGGGCAGCCCGGATCGCGAGGGCTCGCTCAAGACCATCGACTGGGATAACGGCGTCCTGCGGTCGGTGCCGCGGATGGGTGGGCGGGAACAGGCGGTTCCGCTCGAGGACGGTTGGATCGCGCGGACATGGATCGAGTGGCCCGTGTCCCGACGCGGCCGCGCCCGCCGTCGGGCCGCGCTTCTGTCGGCCCTCACGAGCTTTCTCGAGGACGCCGCGCGTGGCCGCGCGAGCGCGGAGCAGCGCAGTCGGTGGCAATTGGAGGCAGCGCAGGGTCTCGCGATTCTCGCGGGAGGCCTCTCGCGCGCGACGGCTGACACGCTCGGCCAGATCGTTCGCGACGCGGGTGAGCTGTCGGACCTCCTCGTGGTGGAGGAGCACGGCGACCTCTTCCTGAAGAACGTCATCGTGGCCGAGGGCGAGCGGGTCGTGCCGATCGATGCTGTCGAGCCGCGGGTCGAGGCCATCGCCGGCCGTGATGCGGTGTGCGTCGTAATGGACGCGTTGTCCCTCGGCGCCGGGACCCCGAGCTGCCATATGGGCACGGGCCTGGCGGAGTTGGCGGCGGCCCGCGGTGGCGAGGCCGAGCTGTTCGGCAACCTGCTGCGTACGGGGCTCGGGACGTCCACCGCCGACCACGCGGCGCGGATCGCGCTGCTCGGCGTACTGCGCCAAGCGGCGGGGCGCGGACCGGTGCTCGGCACGGCGGAGTTTCTGGAGGCGGCGGTAGCGGGTCAGCTCGCGCGCTCGCTGGAGCGGGTGGGATTCTCGGCTGAATCGGACGGAGGGGCGTCCGCGGACACTGAGTCGCGTGCCGGCGAGCGGATGATCTCAGGGAGCGCGACCAGCCCCGCCGACGTGTAGCCGATTACCGACGCCCAGGCAGCTCCGTTTGCCCCATGGCTCGGGATCAACAGGAAGTCGAAGCTCACCGTGACGACGACCGCGACCATGTTGTACAGCGAGCCCCGGCCCGGACGGCCCGCCCCGGCGAGCGCATTCGACACGAGCCTCGCCACGATCATGCCCGGCGTCCCGAGCAGCAGGATCTGGGTGAGCGTGGCGGCGTCCTCGTAGGAGCTGCCCACGGCGCCATTCACGAGCGGGGCCACGATCGCCGCCAGCACGCCGGCGGCCACGCATGCGATCCCGACGCTAACCCCGATCTGCTTGCGAATCGCCCGCCGGTCGCGATCGCTGGCCGTGTCGACCAGGACTACGACGCCGACGGCCCGGCCGACCAGGAGGACGGTCTCGGACAGCGCCGCGGCGATCGAGTACACGCCCACTCCCGCCGTTGTCCCCAGGGCGCCGAGCAGCCACTGGTCGAAACGCAGCGCGACGAGATTGGTGACCTGCGTGGCCGATCCGCGGACGGAGTACCAACCCCATTCACGAAGCTCCGGCCTCGTAGGCCATTCGATTCCGTACCGCCTGAGGACGTACCCGAGCGAAACCGCTGCGAGGACGACGTGCGGCACGATCCACCAGACGTACGCTTCGTGAGTCGTCACCGAGCCGGTTGCCTGGGCGCCGGCGACCGCCGCGGCCGCGAACATCACGGGCACCGTGCGTAGCCCTCCCCCCACGTAGTAGCGGCTCATCCCGTAGGCGACCCAGCTCAGGAAGATCACCCAGCTGACGGTCGTGTTGCCGGCCAGAAGAACCCAGAGGCTCGGCCGATCGACGTCCGTCAGCTCGAAGATGGCCGGCGCGATCGCCGTGAGGATCACCCCCGCTGCCACTGCGCCGGCAAGCGAGAGCCCGACCACGGCGCGTCTGCGTTCGGGACGGCGCGCGGCGTAATAGAGCGCCGCGGCGGGCAACCCCAGGGTCACCAGGTAGACGCCGAGCTGCGGCAGCAGGGTGAGGAGCACGAATTCGCCCCGCTCCGCCGGGGGCATCGCGCGGGCGATGGCGACCAGCAGAAGGACGCTGGCGGCGGCCTGTCCCGCCTGGCCGGCGAACGCGGCCAGGGCGCGACCGAAGAAGCCGCGCATCAGCCTTCTGAGCGCGATCCGATGCGCCGGGCCGGCACACCTCCGACGATCTCGCGCTCGCCCACGTCTGCCGTGACGACCGACCCGGCGGCGACGATCGAGCCGCTCCCCACGTTGACGCCGGGCAGGAGAACCACGTTTGCGCCGATCCAGACGTCGTCTCCGATGCTGACCGGCGCGTAGTCGAGCCCCTGGTCCCGCATCGGCACGTCCAGCCGCTCGAAGCGGTGGGAGCTGGTGAGCACGACGGCCCGGATTCCGACCATCGTGGCCTCCCCGATGCGGAGCCCGCCGCGCGCGTCGAGGATGGCACCGGGCGAGATCGAGCCCCGGTCGGCGAGCTCGAGGCGCTCGGGCGCGACCATGTGGACGCCGGCGCCGATGAAGCAGTCGTGTCCGATAACCGCTCCTCGACGGCGCAGGTGCCGCTCTCTGAACCCGGACCCGATGTGGGTCGGAATCCGCGCGAGGAGCTGCTGGTAGTAGAGCTCGCGCATTCGAGCGGTACGCCCGCTCACGGCTGGCGGTGGCAGCGGCGCTGGCGCATCGGTGGGCGTCGACCTATTCACGGCGGGTAGTTTGGCGTACACGCGGTGCTTCACTCGGGTGCCTCCGTGCAAGAATCGGCCAGTGCCATTGCGAATGGTCGTCCTCGACCACGTTGTGGAGCGCGGGGGCGGCCAGCTCGCTATGGCGCGGCTCGCCGACGCTCTGAAACCTGACGTCGAATCCACGTTCGTGCTTCCCGGGCACGGCCCGTTTCAGGAGCGGCTCGAGTCCGCGGGCCACTGCGTGGAGATCGTCCCGCTTGCTGACGTCGAGCGGATTCGGATCGACAACGTCCGCCCTCTGGCAGACATCACGAGTCGCGGCCCGCACCTGTTTCGCGCTGCACTGAGGATCGCCGACCTGACACGCGAGCGAGGCGCGCAGCTCGTCTACTCGAATTCGCTCAAGTCCCATATCTATGGAGCGCTCGTCGCCCGCCTGGCGCGGGTGCCGCACGTCGTGCACGTGCGGGACATCCTGCAGCCGCCGTACCTGCCGATCAGGCTCCGTCGTAGCCTGCAACTCTTCTTCGGGGTGCTCCGGCCCACGGCCGTGGTGGCGAACTCGGCGGCCACTGCGCGGTCGGCGCCCATTCCCGGAAACCCCGTCGTCATCCCAAGCGGCATAACACGGTGCCCCGAGATTTCCCCCGCCCCGCAAGCGTCGGCTCCAACCTTCGCGATGCTCGGTCGGATCGAGCGCTGGAAGGGGCAGGACGTCGCGCTCTCGGCCCTCGCCCGCATACGCCGCCAACTGCCGGAAGCCCGTCTCCTGATCGGCGGGAGCGTCGAGGTGGGGGAGCAGGCCTACGCGGAGGAGCTGGTCGACCTCGCCGACAGGCTTGGCCTACAGGAGGCCGTCGAGTTCACGGGCTTCGTCGATGACCCGTATGCGTTCTTCGCTCGCGGACATGTCGCACTGCACACATCCGTCTTGCCCGAGCCGTTCGGGCAGGTGGTCGTGGAAGCCATGGCAACCGGGCGGCCGGTGGTGGCGACGGCCGCGGGAGGCCCCCTGGACATCCTCGAACGCGGTCGCAACGGGATCCTGGTGCCGCCGAACGACCCGTGGGCGACGGCGAACGCGGCGGTCGCGCTCATGAGCGATCCGGCCCTGTACAAGCGGATGGCGGACGCGGCGGTACGGGCTGCGTCGGGCTACGGGATCGAGCGGACGGCGACTCGGACGGTCGAGCTGCTCCGCCAGGTCGTCTGACCGTGCGCCTGGCCATCGCCCACGAATGGCTCGCTTCGCGGGCAGGAAGCGAGAAGACCTTCGAGGCCATGGCGGGGGCGTTTCCCGACGCCGACCTCTACGCGCTGACGCGCGAGGAGGACGTCGACTTCGACTTCGGGCGGCGACCGGTGACCACGACGTTCCTCGACCGCTTTGCGTTCACGCGGCATCGCCGCGAGCTGACGCTCCCCCTCATGCCGCTCGCGTGGAGGCTCATCGACGTGCGCGCGCCTTACGACAAGGTCATCACGTCCAGCCACGCCTGCGTGAAGGCATTCCCACCCGGGAAGGCCGCCGAGCACTACTGCTACTGCTACGCGCCCATGCGCTACGCGTGGGATCCGGACATCGACACGCGCACCGCACGGTCGCAGGCGGTGCTTCGCCCCGCGCTCTCCCTCATGCGCAGATGGGATCTGCGCAGCGCCGACCACGTCGACCACTTCGCTGGGATCTCCACCGCGGTCGCCGAGCGCATCACCGCCTTCTACGGTCGCGAGGCTCGGGTCATCCATCCCCCGGTCGACACGGAGTGGTACACGCCCGGCGACAAGCCGGTGCGTGAGCGCGCGCTCGCGATCTCGCGGTTCATCCCGTACAAGCGGATCGACCTGGCGATCGAAGCATGCGCGAGAGCCGGGGTGCCGCTGACGGTGGCCGGCTGGGGGCCCCGCGAGGGCGAGCTCCGGTCGCTCGCCTCGGCGCTCGGTGCCGACGTGCGCTTCGAGATCAAGCCGTCGGACGACCGGCTGCGGGAGCTGTACCGCTCGAGTCTCGCCGTGGTCTTCCCGGCAAACGAGGACTTCGGGATCGTCCCCGTGGAGGCGCAGGCCTGCGGCACGCCCGTCGTTGCGCTCGACGTCGGCGGCTCACGCGACACCGTGCTTCATGGCGAGACCGGCTACCGCGTCCCCTCGCCCGACCGCGATCTCCTGGCGGAGGCCGTCCGTGAGGTGGCCAAGGGCGAGATCAGCGAGGCAACGTGCCGACGTAACGCGGAAAGGTTCTCGGTCGCGCGCTTCAAGCGCGAGCTGCGCGAGTGGCTCGAGCCTGGAGCGCCCGGCGACGGCGGCTAGACTGCCCCACTCGCGTGCAGGGCTCCCGAGACGAACCGTACGTACTCACGCTCCTACGCGCCGTAGGACGACGCTGGTATCTCGTCTTGGCCTGCGCGCTGATCGCGCCGGCGGTCGCGTGGGCCATCACCCTCACGCAGGAGGAGAAGTACTCGGCTTCGTCTTCGCTCCTGTTCCGTGAGTCCTACCTGAGCAACACGCTGTTTGGCCAGTCTGTGTTCGCCCCGGCGCTCGATCCGGCGCGGGCGGGCCAGACCAACCTGGAGCTGGTCGCGCTGGCGGCGGTCAGCCGCCGCACGGCGGAGGCGCTGGACGAGGGCCTGACGGCCGGCGACATCCAGAGCCGGATCGGCGTCGACGCCGGAACGGATGCAGATCTCGTGGACATCACGGCGACGGACGAGGACGCCGAGCGCGCCGCACGAATCGCGAATGCGTACGCGAGCGAGTTCGTCGAGTTCCGCCGCGAGGCCGACCGGCGCCAGGTCGTGGAGGCTCAGGCCCTGATCGAGCGCCAGATCTCGGCACTGCCGACCGAAGTGGCCGGCAGGGGCAACGCGCTGCGGCGGCGGGCGGAGGAGCTCGGCGTACTGGCGGCTCTTCAGACCGGAAACGCAGAGCTCGTCCAGGAGGCCGTGCCGCCCGATGCGCCGTCGTCGCCGCGGCCCAAACGCAACATCGCGCTCGGCTTCGTGCTGGGGCTGATCCTCGGGTGCGGTCTCGCGATCTTCCTGGATCGTGTCGATCGCCGGATGCGCACTCCCGACGACATCACGGACCTGCTCGAGCTGCCGCTGCTCGGCGCGATCCCGCGGAGTCGCTCCCTGCGGCGGGGGGCCGCCTCGAGCGCGGTGGAACGCGAGGGGGTCGCGTTCCAGATGCTGCGCACGAACCTGCGCTATTTCAACGTCGACCGCCAGCTCGAATCCGTGATGGTGACGTCGGCGGCGGCGGGCGACGGCAAGACCACCGTCGCGTGGTTCCTCGCGGTCATCGACGCGATGGCGGGGCACCGCGTGCTGCTGATCGAGGCCGACCTGCGCAACCCGGCGCTGCGTCACCTCGTCGGCACAGGCCCTACCCGCGGGCTGGCGGAGGTACTCGTGCACGAGTTGGACTTCGAGGAGGCGGTCCAGACGGTCTCGGTCCGAGAGTCCGGCGACTCGGACAGCCCGGACCACACGGTCGACGTGCTCTTCGCCGGCTGGACGCCGCCGAACCCGGCCCAGCTGATCGAGTCGGACGGCATGCAGTCACTGCTCCGGAAGGCCGAGAAGGAATACGACCTCGTGATCGTGGACACCCCGCCGCTCCCAGTGGTCTCGGATGCGATCCCGCTCGTGAACCAGGTCAGCGGAGTGGTGGTCGTGGCGCGGCTTCTCAAGAACACCCGCAACGCCCTCGAGACGCTGAGGGGACAGCTGGTCAATCTCGGAGCGCCCACGCTCGGCGTCGTGATCAACGATGTGGCTTCGCGCGGCGACGCCGACGCATACGGCTACGGGATGGATCCCGAGACCGCTAGAGAAGAGCGCGATAGATCCGAACGTATCGCCGCGCAGACTCAAGCGGATCAAACTTCTTGATCTGAGCGGCGCCGCGCTCGCGCAGGCGGGCGCGGAGGTCGTTGTCGGCCTCCATCCGCAGGAGCGCGTCGGCCCAGCCCTCGACGTCGTCGGGATCGACTCGGAGCGCCGCGTCTCCGGCGGTCTCGTCCAACGCGCTGCCGGATGAGCAGATCACCGGCACGCCCCGTGCCATGGCCTCGAGTGGCGTGAACCCGAATCCCTCGGCGCGCGACGGCAGCGCGACGAACGCGGCGGATCTGTACAGCCGCTCGCGCTCCCCGTCGCTCACGAAGCCCGCAAACTCCACTTCCGGGCCCGCGGCCGCCAAGGTCCGCGCGATGCGATGGCCGGCGTAGAGCGGGCCGCCGGCGATCTTCCAGCGCAACTGCAGCCCGCGGCTGCGTGCGAGCTTGAACGCTTCGAGGAGCGTCAAGTGGTTCTTCCGCGGCTCGATCGTCGAGACGGTTAGGAAGAACTCATCCTGCCCGCCGCTCGCGCGGCCCTCGAAGTCGGCGTCGACTCCGGGGTGCACGACGTGAACCCGTTCCGCCTCCACCTCCGGGAACAGACGGAGCAGGCACGCGCGGGTGTACTCGGAGACGCACGCGATCGCGGCGGGCCCTTTCGCCAGCGCGAGACGGAGCATCCCCCGCTTGTACTCGGCGACCCCCGAGCCGTACCACTCCGGATGCGTCACGAAGAAGAGGTCGTGAATCGTGATCAGGAAGGGCCGTCCGCTGATGATGGGCGCTCGGTGGTCGGTCAGGTGGATCAGGTCGGCCCGGCGGGCGGCACGCGCGATCACGGCCTGCTCGTGGAAGAACCGCGCGAGCCTGTTCACGGGGGGCGCGTCGGTCATCACATGCGTGACCGACGAATGCGTGCTGCAGGGCGGTCCCCCTCCGACGGTGACGAGCCGGTCGCCGTCGGGTAGCGCAGTCGGCAGCCACCGGCAGATCTCGGCGGTCACGCGGCCGATGCCGGCGTCGGCGATGCGATCTATAGGGAGCAGGACCCTCATGGCACCTCGGCGAAGCTTTCCAGCCAGCGCGGCCGCTCGAGCGGGTCAGTGTGGCGCCGCCGGGCGACCCGCCCCCAGGTTGTCTCGCCCAGCAGGGCGCCGAGGGCGCGAAAGAGGTTGCCCGCGCTGCGGTGCCTGACCGCTCCTCGCAGGTACACGCGCGCGGCTTGGCGTCGCCGGCCCGCGCGCCTGTGCCCCGACGCGATCCAGCGCTCGAATCGCAGACGGTCGAACGACAGGCCACGAGCCGCCGCTTCCCCGGCATGCTTGTCGAACAGGTAATCCGCCTCGCGTGTCAACAGGTCCGGCACCTTGACGAGCATGCTGCCCGGGTGGCGGACATAGGCCACGTGTGACTCCTGACAGGCCGCGGGCAGGCCCTCCGCCGCCAGTCTGATCCAGAGGTCCCAGTCGGCCAGATGGAACAGGTGCTCATCGAAGCCGCCGGTCGCTCGGATCGTGTCGGTCCTGACACACACGTTCGACGCGCCTGCCGGTATCGCGGACGTCGGCTCGGAGATCAGCAGGTCGGGCAGTGCGGGCGGGTCGGGCGCGGCCAGGTGCTCGAGCGGTCGAAGCGCCGCGTCCACCAGGACGACGGCGCTGTACACCCAGTCGGCGCCGGTCCGCTCCGCCTCTTCGAGCTGCTCCTTCAGCTTGAGCGGTGACCAGAGGTCGTCGTCGTCGAGGAGCGCCACCCACGGCCCGGCCGCCGCGCGTATGCCGGCGTTGCGGGCGTGGGATACCCCGAGCGGTCTCGCGTGCCGAACGATCGTCACCCTCGGGTCACCTCCGAACGCGTCCTCGCCAGCCGGTTGTGCGGAGCCGTCGTCGACGACGACCGCCTCGACTTCAACCGATTCCTGCGCGAGCGCGCTCGCGACCGTCCGGGGCACCACGTCCCAGCGGTCGCGGGTCGGGATTACCACGGTCACGTCGGGCCGGTCAGCCATGCGGCGGGCGGCGGGCGGCGACCAGGAGGTTGGGCGGCAGGGTGTGGGGCCCGCCGGTGAGCCTGCGCTCGAGTCGGTCCATCTGGACTGCCAGCGCATTCAGCACGAGGTAGACCGCGGCGAATACCCCACGCAGAGCTGGCGGGCTACCGCGACGCGCGCTGCTCTCCTCCACGAGGTTGACCAGGCTTCCGGTGAGGAGAGCCCAGGAAACGGCCCGGCCGCCATTCTCGACCACGCGGATCACCTCCCAGTCGGCGAACAGGGCCCGCAGGCTGGGTCCGGTGAACCGGTGCTCCAGGACGGTTCGGTCGTACTGCCACACGAGCGGGACCGTGACCAGGGCGTGCCCGCCGGGCCGCAGCACGCGCGCGAGCTCCGCGGTGGCCGCGACCGGGTCCGGTGCGTAGTGGAAGGCCTCGTAGCAGACGACCAGATCGAATCGCCCATCCTCGAACGGGAGGAAGTCCGACGAGACGACGTCCGGGTGGCCGTACCGGTTGTCGATGTCCATGCGCGTCACCTGCGGCGAGCCCGGCAGAAGGTCGTCGTACGGGGACGTTCCGCAATAGACGTCGAGCACCTCGGCCGCGGGACCGATCTCGGCGAGCGCGGCGCGGATATGCGCGACGAGGTACCGAAGGTGGAGGTAATCCGGCTGTGTCGGCGCCGGCCGATGGCGCGTCCTGCGGATCCGGTCGAGGACGTGATGCGGAAGCGGTTCCTCGGCGGCCACTGCGATCACTTCTACCACTCGCGCCGGAGCCCGGTCGCGAGCCCCGACGGGAGCCCACGGGCGAGGCCAGACCTGGGATCGGGCACCTCGGACCCGCGCCTGAGTGCGCGCGCCGCTGCATAGCGGGCGAGGGCGTATGCGTCGTGGGCGAGAAACCGCAGCACGCTGAGGTCACGGCCGCGCAGGTGCTTCGCGTAGAAGATTCCCTGCCAGTACCAGTAGCGGCGGTAGAGGGTTCGCAGCTCGGTCGGCGCTCGCCAGTCGCGGTGGTGAACCACCAGTGCCGGCTCGTAGCGCAGCCGCCGGCCCGCGCGCAGCCAGCGGTAGGAGAGGTCGTTGTCCTCGGCCGCGAAGACGAACCGCTCGTCGAACGCCCCGAAGTCGAGCACCGGCTCGCGGTGGAAGCCCATGTTGTTCGGGTAGAGCGCGCCGCACGTGTGCTCGCCGGTGAAGTCGTGCGGCTCGGGATCCTCCTTCGTGGAGGGGACCGTGCCCGGGTCTCCGTCGCCGATGACCTTCCCGGTCACGATCAGGTCGGGTGACTCGCGGAGGAGCCGGTGGGCCTGCAGGACCCAATCACGCTGCACCGTGCAGTCGTCGTGGGTGACGAGCACGATCGGGTGGCGCGCGGCTCGGATCCCGCAGTTCGTGGTGGCCGGCGTCCCCGTCCCGGAGCACGGAGCGCGCCGCACGCCGTCCGCGGCGAGTCCCTGCACCAGCGGCTCCACCTCGGCACCGTCACTCTGGTCGGCCACCACGATCTCGGCGGCCCGAGGCGCGCAGGCGACCACCGATGCGAGGCAGGTCCGCAGCAGTTCGGCACGGCCGATCGTGGGGACGACGACCGAGACGTCGAGGGTGTCAGGCGGCTGCACGCGCGCGAGTATCCCTGTAAAGATCGCTCGGTGCGCGTGCTGGTCGTGACGTACTCGCCGGTCGTCGGCGGGGCGGAGCTGATCCTGCTCGACTTCGCCCGTGGGGTCGACGGGGAGGTCGTGCTGGCCAACCCCTCCGGCCCGCTGGTCGACCGTGCCGTCGAAGCGGGCCTTGGCGTCCACCCGCTCACCCATCGCCGGCGCCAGTTGCGCGCGACGCTCCGCGACCGCGTGGCCGGACCATTTCGCCTCGCCGGCCACGCGCGCGAGATCCGTTCCGCCGTTCGCGCGGTGGCGCCGGACGTCGTGGTCGGCTGGGGGCTCCGGTCGGCGCTGGCGGGACGGGCCGCCACATGGGGGGACGGGGCCAGGTTCATCTTCCAGCACAACGACCTCCTTCCCGGGCCCGCGATCGGTGTCCTGGCGCGCGCCATGAGCCGTCGCGCCGACGCCGTGTCCGTGCTCTCGCGGACGATCGCCGACGACCTCGACCCCTCCGGGCGGTTGGGCACTCGCCTCCAAGTGGTGCGCCCCGGCGTGGATCTGGACCGATTTGCGGCGACGTCACCACCGCCTAGCGAGCCGCGGGCCCTGCTCCTGGGCGCCATCGCGTCGTGGAAACGCCCCGACCTTGCCCTGGAGATCGTCGCCCGGGCGGCGGACCGGGTGCCCGACATCCGGCTCGTGGTCGCCGGGCAGCCGATCGACGCCGAGGGGGAGGACCTCCTCCGCCGGCTTCGGAAGCGGGCGGACGAGCCCGACCTGGCCGGGCGGGTCGAGTTCCGCGGATGGACCGACGACACGGCCCGTGCGCTCCAGGAGGCGACCTGCCTGCTCCACTGCTCGGACCGCGAGCCCCTCGGACTCGTGTTGATGGAGGCGCTGGCAAGCGGGCGCCCGGTCGTGGCCCCGGCGGCCGGCGGCCCGAAGGAACTGATTGACGAGCGCGTGGGCCGCCTGTATCCGCCGGGGGATGCGGCGGCTGGTGCCGACGCGCTCGCCGCCGTCGTGGGCACGCCGGGCCTGGCCGAGAGCCTCGGGCGGGCCGCCCGCGAGCGCGCCGCCGGCGAATTTGGCCAGATGGACGCGCGCCGGCGCTTCGGTCAGCTCGTGCAGGAGGTTGCGACCTTCGCTACGCTGTCCCAAGGCCGATAGCCGTAGCCGCTCCTGGAAAGCGCGCCGCCACATATCCGGCGCCTCGGGGCGGGGTCCGTAAGGCCTTTTTCAAGCCCCTTCCCAGCGGGAGGGGCGAAGCTTGCTCTGTGGTAAGGTTGTGGGTCGCTTGCGCTTGCGCACCGCCTGCTGCCCCCCGTCCGACCGAAGAAGGAGTCCCTCTCTTGGCTCGTAGCCTCGCTCGTCAGCGCCGCTCTTTCGCGCGGCTCGAAAACCCCATCGAGCTGCCGAACCTGATCGACATCCAGCGCAAGTCATTCGCCTGGCTTGTGGACACCGAGAAGGGCGGGCTGCGCGAGACGATCGACGACGTCTCGCCGATCGAGGACTACACGGGCAATCTGGCGGTCGTCTTCGAGGACATCAGCTTCGATGACCCGGTCGCGCCGATCACGGAGTGCCGCGAGAAGGACCTCACCTACGCGCGCCCGCTGACGGTCAAGGTCGCATTCCAGAACCGGGAGACCGGCGAGATTCGCGAGCAGTCGGTCTTCATGGGCGACTTCCCGTGGATGACCGAGTGGGGCACGTTCATCATCAACGGGACCGAGCGCGTCGTGGTCACGCAGCTCGTCCGCTCGCCGGGTGCGTACGTGATGGAGCCGAAGGACCGCGAGAAGCAGGTCTTCACGGCGAACCTCATGCCGGCCCGTGGCAGCTGGCTCGAGCTCGAGATCGACAAGAAGGGCAAGGTCTTCGTCCGGATCGACCGCAAGCGCAAGCTGCCGGTCACGGTTCTCCTGCGCGCGATGGGCTACGCCGAGGACCAGCAGATCCTCGACCTCTTCGAGAACTCGCTCTACATCCGCAACACGATCGAGGCCGACGCCGAGGTCACGAAGTCGGAGGAGGGCGCGCTGGTCGAGCTCTTCAAGAAGCAGCGCCCGGGCGAGCCGCCCTCGATCGACAACGCGCGCAACCTGCTGAACCAGCTCTTCTTCGACCCGAAGCGCTACGACCTCACGCGCGTCGGCCGCTACAAGCTGAACTCACGGCTGCACCTGGACGAGTCGCTCGACACCAGGACGCTCACCCATAACGACATCATCCAGCTCGTCCGCGAGCTCGTCTCGCTGCCGAAGGACCTCGGCATTCCGGAGACGGGCGAGGACGAGAACGGCGAGCCGCTCAAGGACTACGCCGCCGAGGCCATCCTGATGCCGCGCGAGCCGATCGCCGAGCGCCTCGACGAGTACGAGCACTTCGGCAACCGCCGTCTCCGCACCGTCGGCGAGCTGATCCAGGAGGCCTTCCGGATCGGCCTCTACCGCATGGAGCGCGTCGTCCGCGAGCGCCTCACCACCGAGGACTCGGACACGATCACGCCGCAGACGATCATCAACATCCGGCCGGTCGTCGCCGCGCAGAAGGAGTTCTTCGGCTCCAGCCAGCTGTCGCAGTTCATGGACCAGACGAACTCGCTGTCCGGCCTGACGCACCGCCGCCGCCTGTCGGCGCTCGGCGCCGGCGGCCTCACGCGTGAGCGAGCCCCCATCGAGGTGCGCGACGTTCACCCCACCCACTACGGGCGCATGTGCCCGATCGAGACGCCTGAGGGCCCGAACATCGGCCTCATCGGCTCGCTCTCCTCGTTCGCGGAGATCTCCGAGCACGGCTTCGTGACGACTCCGTACCGCCTCGTGGAGGACGCCGTGGTCACGAACAAGATCGTCCACCTGGACGCCAACCAGGAGGAGGAGAAGGTCATCGCGCAGGCGAACGCGCAGATGGACCCGAAGACGAACAAGCTCCGCGGTCCGCTCGTCGAGTGCCGCGCGCGCGAGGGTGACTACACGCTCGCCCCGCCGAAGGACGTCGACCTGATGGACTGCTCTCCGGACCAGATCTGGTCCGTCGCCACCGCGCTGATCCCATTCCTCGAGCACGACGACGCCAACCGCGCGCTGATGGGCTCGAACATGCAGCGCCAGGCCGTCCCGCTGCTCAAGAGCGAGGCTCCGCTGATCGGCACCGGCATGGAGCGGCGCGCAGCCATGGACACGGGCGACGTCGTCGTCGCGAAGACCGACGGCACCGTCTCCTACGTCGACGCCGAGCGCGTCGTGGTGGACATCTCGGCCTCGAAGAAGGACGAGTACCACCTCTACAAGTACATGCGCTCGAACCAGGGCACGATCATCCACCAGAAGCCGCGCGTGAAGGTGGGCGACAAGGTCAAGCAGGGCGACCTGCTCTCAGACGGCTCCTCGACGAGCCAGGGTGAGCTCGCGCTCGGCAAGAACTGCCTCGTCGCGTTCATGTCCTGGGAGGGCTACAACTTCGAGGACGCGATCATCCTCTCGGAGCGGCTCTTCAAGGACGACGAGCTGACCTCGATCCACATCGAGGAGTACGAGATCGACGCCCGCACGACGAAGCTGGGCGACGAGGAGATCACGCGCGACATCCCGAACCGCTCTGAGGAGTCGCTGCGCAACCTCGACGACCGCGGCATCGTGCGCATCGGCGCCGAGGTCGCCTCGGGCGACCTGCTGGTCGGCAAGGTCACGCCGAAGGGCGAGACCGAGCTGACCGCAGAGGAGAAGCTGATCCGGGCGATCTTCAAGGAGAAGGCGCGCGAGGTCCGCGACACCTCGCTGAAGGTGCCCCACGGCGAGGGCGGCGTCGTGATCGACGTCATGACCTTCTCGCGCGAGCAGGGCGACGACCTGCCGCCGGGCGTGAACGACCTGGTGCGCGTGTTCGTCGCCACGAAGCGCAAGATCGCCGAGGGCGACAAGCTCGCCGGCCGCCACGGCAACAAGGGCGTCATCTCGAAGATCGTCCCGGTCGAGGACATGCCGCACCTCGCGGACGGCACGCCCGTCGACGTGATCCTCAACCCGCTCGGCGTGCCGAGCCGAATGAACGTCGGGCAGATCCTGGAGACGCACCTCGGGTGGGTCGCCGGTGAGGGCTGGTACGACGACGGCTCGGAGGCCTACAAGCAGGTCGAGCAGAACGGCGGTCGCGTGTACGTGGCCACGCCGGTCTTCGACGGCGCGACCATCGATCAGGTGGACGAGGCGCTCGTGCGCTGGCAGGACCAGCACGGAAACGAGCGCGGCATCGACATCGGCATCGACAAGAAGGAGCGCGAGGGCCGCCGCGCGAGCGGCAAGGTCCAGCTCTACAACGGGCGCACCGGCGAGCCGTACGAGGACAAGGTCACCGTCGGCTACATGTACATCCTGAAGCTGCTCCACCTCGTGGACGACAAGATCCACGCGCGGAGCACGGGCCCGTACTCGCTCGTCACCCAGCAGCCGCTGGGCGGCAAGGCGCAGTTCGGTGGCCAGCGCTTCGGCGAGATGGAGGTGTGGGCGCTCGAGGCGTACGGCGCCGCGTACACGCTGCAGGAGATGCTCACGATCAAGTCCGACGACACGGTCGGGCGCGTCAAGGCCTACGAGGCGATCGTCAAGGGCGAGAACATCGCCGAGCCGTCGATCCCCGAGTCCTTCAAGGTGCTGCTGAAGGAGATGCAGTCGCTGGCGCTCGACGTGAACGTCAAGTCGGAGGAGGGCGCCGGCGTCGAGATCCGCGACGACGACGACGACCTGCTGCGCGCGGCCGAGGAGCTCGGCATCGACCTCTCAGGGGTGCGCGCCCAGCAGCCGGACGCCGCCGACGAGAAAGAGGAGAAGGTCGAGGCCGAGGGCGAGGGCGGACAAACAGGAGACGAAGCCGAGACCGAAGGGGCGGAGGCCTAGATGATCGACATCAATAATTTCGACGCAATCTCGATTGGCCTCGCTTCGTCGAAGCAGATCCGGTCGTGGAGCTCCGGCGAGGTCACGAAGCCGGAGACGATCAACTACCGCACGCTGAAGCCCGAGAAGGACGGGCTCTTCTGCGAGCGCATCTTCGGCCCCACCAAGGACTGGGAGTGCTACTGCGGGAAGTACAAGCGCGTCCGGTACAAGGGCATCGTCTGCGAGCGCTGCGGCGTCGAGGTCACGCGCTCGAAGGTCCGCCGCGAGCGGATGGGCCACGTGGACCTGGCCGCGCCGGTTTCGCACATCTGGTTCTTCAAGGGCGTTCCGTCACGCATCGGCTACCTGCTCGACATGGCGCCGAAGGAGCTCGAGAAGGTTCTCTACTTCGCCGCGTCGATCATCACCTGGGTCGACGACGAGGCGCGCGACAAGGACGTGCCGAAGCTCGAGAAGGAGGTCCAGAAGGTCCTCGACTCCTACACGGCCGAGCGCGAGGAGCGCGTCCTCGAGCTGAACGAGTCGCTCGAGCGGCGCATCGAGTACCTGAAGAGCGGCAAGCAGACCGGCTTCAACGACGACGACCACCTCTGGGCGGACTCGCTCGACGTCAACGTCAAGAAGCTGAACGAGGACGACCGGGCGAAGATGGAGAAGGAGCTCAAGAAGACCTTCGACTCCGACATCTCGGACACGGAGGCCTACATCGAGGACGCCGCCGAGCGGATGCGCCAGGTGTGGGACATCTTCCGCGAGATGAAGCCGAAGGAGGTCATCCCCGACGAGACCGTCTTCCGCGAGCTGAAGGACCGCTTCGGCTCGCCGTACGGCTTCGGCGAGTACTTCCGCGGCGGAATGGGCGCGGAGTCGGTCCGCGACCTGCTCCAGCAGGTCGACCTCGAGGCCGAGCGCGAGGAGCTCGAGGACCAGGTCAAGACGGCCAAGGGCCAGAAGCAGTCGCGCGCCGTCAAGCGGCTGAAGGTCGTGTCGGCCTTCATCAACTCCGACAACAAGCCCGAGCACATGGTCCTCGAGGCGATCCCGGTCATCCCGCCGGAGCTGCGCCCGATGGTGCAGCTCGACGGCGGGCGCTTCGCCACGTCAGACCTGAACGACCTCTACCGGCGCGTCATCAACCGGAACAACCGCCTGAAGCGGCTGCTCGACCTCGGTGCGCCCGAGATCATCGTCAACAACGAGAAGCGGATGCTTCAGGAGGCCGTCGACGCGCTGTTCGACAACGGTCGCCGCGGCCGCCCGGTCACGGGCCCCGGCAATCGCGCGCTCAAGTCGATCTCCGACATGCTCAAGGGCAAGCAGGGCCGGTTCCGCCAGAACCTGCTCGGCAAGCGCGTGGACTACTCGGGCCGCTCGGTCATCGTGGCGGGCCCGTCGCTCAAGCTCTACCAGTGCGGGCTGCCCAAGCTGATGGCGCTCGAGCTCTTCAAGCCGTTCATCATGGCCCGGCTCGTCGAGCGCAAGGCCGTCCAGAACATCAAGGCGGCCAAGAAGATGGTCGACTCGATGATCCCGGAGGTCTGGGACGTGCTCGAGGAGGTCATCCA